>JAEEGK010000831.1_pt1 | contig 77181 bp, 70 predicted proteins | sample 8958771 | NCBI WGS metagenome assembly JAEEGK01 (sample SAMN16246547, study PRJNA631951) | gut metagenome | biome: gut microbiome; feature: rumen; material: SC-attached | host: Bos | place: Iran: Karaj | collected 2018-10
TGACTCTCAGGAAAGTGCAACAGAAAATAACCGCCGCGCAAGCGGTAAGGGTGAAAAGGCGGTGTAAGAGACCACCGCTTATCCGGTAACGGGTAAGGCTGTGTAAACCCCATCCGAAGCAAGACCAGACAGAGCCTATAAGTTTGCCCGACTTGGCTCAGGTAGGTTGCTTGAAATTCATGGTAACATGGATTCTAGACAGATGATCGTTCAAGACAGAACCCGGCTTACAGTTCCACTCGCTCATACAGTTTTCAATATGAAGACGATAATCCAATGTCGGACAACTTTTGTTCGGCATTTTTTATTGAAAAAGCGTGATTTTATGCATATTGCTTGTATTGTGTAAATTAGACATAAGGTGTATAATTGTTTACTGTGTGATTTTGTGATTATTATCATATATCCAGTATTACGGCGGAGGAAATATTAATGGAAAAAAAGATTATGCTCGGAAACGAGGCTATTGCCCGCGGTGCATATGAAGCAGGTGTAAAAGTGTCTTCTGCTTATCCCGGAACACCCAGTACCGAAATAAGCGAAAACATTGTTAAGTATCCTGAGATTTATGCAGAATGGGCACCCAATGAAAAGGTTGCTATGGAAGTTGCTATAGGTGCTTCCATGAGTGGTGTAAGAGCACTGGCATCTATGAAGATGGTTGGTGTCAATGTAGCTTCGGATCCTTTATATACTGTTTCTTATATTGGAGTTAACGGCGGTTTGGTTTTAGTAGCAGCTGACGATCCCGGTCTTTATTCTTCACAGAATGAGCAGGATTCTAGATGTGTAGCAAGAGTTGCACAGGTTCCTGTTTTAGAGCCTTCAGACTCAGCTGAAGCAAAAGAATTCACTAAGCTTGCTTTTGAATTATCAGAAAAATATGACTGTCCCATCATGATAAGAACAACTACACGTCTTGCTCACAGCCAGGGCGTAGTTGAACTTTGTGACAGAGAAGAAGTTGCAGACAAGCCTTATGAGAGAAGCGTTCCCAAGAACGTTATGATGCCTGCAATGGCTAAGGGCAGACACGTATTTGTTGAAAAGCGTCTCAAGGATATGGCAGAAGATGCATGTACTCTTCCTATCAACAAGGTTGAGATGAACGATACAAAGATTGGTGTTATCACATCAGGTATTCCTTATCAGTACGTTAAGGAAGCACTTCCTAATGCAAGCGTATTAAAGCTTGGTTTGGTTCATCCTCTTCCCAAGAAATTAATCGAAGATTTCGCTAAGAAAGTAGATACATTATATGTTATCGAGGAACTTGAGCCTCTTATCGAGGAGCAGGTTAAGTCATGGGGTATTGCTTGCCATGGTAAAGACATTCTTACCATTCAGGGTGAGTACTCAGCTAACATGCTTAGAGAAGCAATCTTAAAAGAAAAAGTCGAGACAGAAGAACCTGCTAAGGTACCTGCTCGTCCTCCCATTCTTTGCCCCGGTTGCCCTCATAGAAGCACATTTACAGTTCTTAACGAACTCAAGATGCATGCAGCAGGAGATATCGGATGCTACACACTTGGTGCAGTGGCTCCTCTTAATGTTATCGATACTACGGTTTGCATGGGTTCATCCATTTCCACACTTCATGGTATGGAAAAGGCAAAAGGAAAAGATTATATCAAGAATTGGGTTGCTGTAATCGGAGATTCAACATTCCTTCATACAGGTATCAATTCACTTCTTAATATGGTATACAACAAATCTACAGGTACAGTTATCATCATGGATAACTCTACAACAGGTATGACAGGTCATCAGGATCATGCTGCAACAGGTAAGACATTAAGTGGCGAGGCAACATATGCAGTTGATTTGATTGATCTTTGCCATGCACTCGGCGTTGAGTATGTTACCGTAGTTAATGCATTTGATACTGAAAAGTTAAAAGCTACAATCAAAGAAGAAGTTGCAAGAGATGCTGTTTCAGTTATTATTTCTCAGGCTCCTTGCGCACTTCTTAAGAGCAATGTTTCTCATAAGAAATGCTATGCTTTATCTGATAAGTGCAAGAAGTGCGGCGCTTGCTTGAAGCCCGGCTGTCCTGCAATGAGCAAGAATCCTGATGGAACTATTGCAATTGACGATACTATGTGTAACGGTTGCGGATTATGTGCATCAAGATGTAAGTTCGATGCAATCGAGACAAGAGAGGTGTAAGCATGGAAACAAAGAGTATTATGATAGTTGGTGTAGGCGGTCAGGGTACTTTGCTTACAAGTAGAATATTAGGTGGTGTTATCACCGAAGCAGGTTACGATGTTAAGCTTTCTGAAGTTCATGGTATGGCGCAACGTGGTGGTAGCGTAGTTACTTTTGTTCGTTATGGTGAAAAAGTATACGAGCCCATCGTTGAAGAAGGATGCGCAGATGTACTTATCGCTTTCGAGAGACTTGAAGCTTTAAGATATGCTCATTTCCTCAAAAAAGACGGTGTATTAATCGTTAATGATCAAAGAATCGATCCCATGACGGTTCTTACGGGCGCAGCGGAATATCCTGAAAACATCATTGAGAATCTTAAGAATAAATACAAAGTCATTGACATCGATGCTATGGCAGAAGCAAAAAAGATTGGCAATGCAAGAGTATTTAATACAATCATCGTAGGTATTGCTGCCAAGCATATGGATTTTGACAAGGACGCTTGGATTAAGGTTATTGAGAAGACGGTTCCGGCCAAAACAATTGATATCAACAAGGCAGCTTTTGAAGCCGGTTATAATTTATAATTATAATATACAAGGTTTTAAGGATTAAAGTTTATATGTTTTTTGTGCGCAACTGTTACAAAAGACAACGTTAACAATCAGTTTCCAAGAAAAAGAGGTTACCCGTTATGATTTGGAATGAAGCAAGAGAATGCATGAGCCGCGATGAAATGGCCAACATGCAGGGGGCGAGGCTAAAAAAAGTCGTAGCCAATGTGTACCACAATGTTGAGTTTTACCGTAAAAAGATGCAGGAGATCGGCCTTGAACCGGGAGATATCAACGGTATTGAAGATATTACCAAACTTCCTTTTACAACAAAGAGTGACTTAAGAGACAATTATCCTTTCGGTCTTCTTGCAGTCCCCAGGTCACAGATTGTCAGAGTACATGCATCAAGCGGTACAACAGGTAAGGCAACAGTAGTTGCTTACACAAGAAGAGATATTGAAGCCTGGCAGGAGTGCGTTGCAAGAGATCTTGTAATGTGCGGTATCACCAAGGAAGACATGATTCAGGTTGCATACGGATATGGTCTGTTTACAGGCGGTCTGGGCCTTCATTATGGCGCTGAAAACCTGGGATGTATGACAGTACCAATGTCCACAGGCAATACCAAGAGACTTGTTACAATGATGGAAGACTTCGGTGCCACAGCCATAGCATGTACACCTTCTTATCTTCTTCACATTGCAGAAGTAATTGAAGAAATGGGTGTTAAGGATAAGCTTAAACTTAAGACTGCTATCTGCGGTGCGGAGCCTTGGACAGAAAAGATGAGACTGCAGATAGAAGAAAAGCTTGGTATTAATGCTCATGATATATATGGTCTTTCAGAAGTATGCGGACCCGGTGTTGCATGCGACTGCCAGTTCCACAAGGGACTTCATGTTCAGGAAGATCATTTCTTTGCAGAGATTGTTGATAAAGAAACACTCAATCCTCTTCCTGACGGAGAGGTAGGTGAGTTGGTATTTACAACTCTTACAAAAGAGGGATTACCTTTACTTCGTTACAGAACCAAGGATCTTACAAGCATTGATCATTCCACTTGTGAGTGTGGACGTACAACTCCCAGAATCTCCAAGTTTAAGGGTAGAAGTGATGATATGCTTATCATTCGTGGTGTTAATGTATTCCCTTCACAGGTTGAGACAGCACTTCTTGAAATTGATGGTGTATCACCTCATTACATGATGATAGTAGACAGAGTTAACAATCTTGATACTCTTGAAGTACAGGTTGAAGTTGACGAAAATGTATTCTCTGATGAGATTAGAGAGATGGAGAATCTTACCAAGAAGATATCAGCAGCTTTACAGAGTGCACTTCTTATTGCTGTTAAGGTTAAGCTCGTTGAGCCCAGAACTCTTGAGAGATTCGAAGGCAAATCAAAGCACGTAATTGATAAGAGAGTATTAGTAGACTAGGGGGTGTGGGTATGTATTTAAAGCAGTTAACGGTATTTCTTGAAAACAGAGAAGGAAGACTTGATTCCGTAACAGATATTTTGGCTAAGAATGACATCAATATTGTTTGTCTTACACTTGCTGATACCAGTGAATACGGTGTTATCAGAATGATAGTATCCGATCCCGATAAGGCTAAAAGTGTATTAAAGGCAGAAGGATGTCTTGCCAGACTTACAGATGTTCTTGCTGTAGAGATGGAGCAAAAAGCAGGATCACTCAATAAGATTACCAAGATTTTCTCTGATGAGAACATCAATATTGAGTATATGTATACACTTAATTCTGCAAAAGAAGCAGGCTCCATGATCCTTAAGTGTTCAGATATTGAAAAAGGATTTGAGGCTGTAAAAAAAGCAGGATTCAAGCTTGTAGATCCTAACGTAGCATACGCTCTTTAATCAAAAATATTTTAAAGATAAGAGGCAGGTTTTCCTGCCTCTTTTTGTATGTGAAAAAACTTCCCTACTCGATGTTACACTCCTGCGAGAGAAATTTTATAAATAAAAATAGTGAATGTATGTTCGAATTATGATATAATATCGGCAGTGTCGCAAAAGCGAAACTATTAAGAATTATAAGAGGAAAAATATGAATCTTGAGAGATATCTTAATCCTGAACAGCTGGATGCGGCTTCACATATTGAAGGCCCTGTATTGATACTTGCAGGCGCCGGTTCGGGTAAGACAAGAGTTATTACATATAGAATTGCATACATGATAGATCAGGGTATATCTCCTTATAATATCCTGGCAATCACTTTTACCAATAAAGCTGCAGAAGAAATGAGACAGAGAATCGATGATTTGGTTGAACTCGAATCTGATTCAATATGGGTATCAACTTTCCACTCAACGTGTGCTCGAATTCTTAGAAGGCATATAGACAGGATTGGATATGATACCAACTTCTCGATATATGATACGGATGATACCAAAAAGCTTATAACCAATCTCTTAAAAAAGAACAACATTAATCCCAAGGAATATCCTGCCAAGAGTATTTTAGCTGTCATAAGCTCTAACAAGAATGAAATGATTGGCTGGGAAGAATATGAGTCAATGGCAAAAGGGGAATATGAAAAAGTAATTGCCCTTTTGTATAGAGATTATCAAAAAGCGTTGTTTGACAATAACGCTCTTGATTTTGATGATTTGTTACTTCTTACTGTTGAACTTTTCAAAAAAGTTCCCGAGGTATTGGAGAATTACAGAAATCGTTTTAAATATATTCTGGTGGATGAGTATCAGGATACCAACAGTGTGCAGTTTGCATTCATCAATATGCTTGCTGCCAAGAGCAGAAATCTATGCGTAGTAGGTGATGACGATCAGTCCATATACAGATTCAGAGGAGCCAATATACGCAATATTCTTGATTTCGAAAAGAATTTCAAAGATGCATATGTGGTTAAGCTTGAGCAAAACTACAGATCTACTGAAAATATCCTCAATGCTGCCAATGCGGTTATAGCTAATAATAAGGGCAGAAAAGAAAAGAGTCTTTGGTCAGAAAATGGTGATGGTACCAAGATACATTTCAGAAGATTGGATTCGACAAGGGAAGAGGCTTCTTTTGTCGTTGATGACATATATACTAAGGTTAGAAGAAGGGACTGCTTAAGAAAAGAATGCGCTGTTCTCTATAGAACCAATCAGCAATCGCGTGAACTTGAAGAAGCAATGCTTAGAGAGAATATACCTTATACGATTGTTGGCGGTACTAATTTCTATGCAAGACGTGAAGTTAAGGATATACTCGCATATCTTAAAACCATAGCTAACGGAAGCGATAATCTTAATGTCGAAAGAATAGTCAATGTTCCCAAGCGAGGCATCGGTGATACATCTCTTGGAAAAGCAACTGCATTTGCTGAGAACAATGATATTTCTTTATTCGAGGCGTTACTCCATGCTGATAGAATTCCTTCAATTGGAAAAGCAGCATCCAAGATGATGGATTTTGCTACGGATATATGCATATTCAGAGAGAGGATAAAAGAAGATGAATTTGATGATCTCTCCGAACTAATCGGAGCTCTCGTTGAAAAGATTGATTATAATGCATATCTTTACGAGACAGAGGAGAAAGAAGACGCGGATGACAGAATAGCCAATATAGATGAATTAATCTCCAAGGCAGCGTATTTTGAGGAGAAATTCATAGCAGAACAGGGCGATGTGGAAGAGGCTAAGAAACCTACACTTCAGGACTTTTTAAATGATGTATCTTTGGTTGCAGATATAGACAATGCTGATACATCAGCTGACAGAGTGCTGATGATGACGATTCATTCAGCCAAGGGTTTGGAATTCTCCCATGTGTATATCGTCGGTATGGAAGATGGCTTATTCCCCGGAGACAGAGCAGTTAACGCTTATGATCCTGAGGATATGGAAGAGGAAAGACGTCTTGCATATGTAGGCATCACCAGAGCGAAGGAAGATCTTACATTAACATCAGCAGCTAGCCGTATGTATAGGGGGCAGTGGGTTAATTTTCCTATCAGCAGATTTGTAAAAGAGATTCCTCTTAATCTCATGGAATCCAATATGTCTCTTGAAAAAAAGACGGCCGACACGATACCTTTATATGAGAAAAAGGATAAGTCTGTTAAGTTATATTCAGGATATATTAACCAGAGTATGAAGAGTAGTACTACTTCGAACGTTAATAAGCCTTATTCCGGAACCAATATACTATCGTCAGCCAAGCCTGTTGCCAAGCCTAAGATCAGTGTTAAGCCTGTTCAGACTGCAAAACCTGTTTCATTTACCAAGGGTAGCGAGATTAAGAGTGAAATCAATTACAAGGAGGGTGATAGAGTAAGCCATATCAAGTTTGGTGAAGGTGTGGTTAAAGATATCGATAATTCCGGAGTCAACACTTATGTTACCATTGAATTCGATACTTACGGACAGAGAGTTTTGGACTCCAGATTCGCTAAATTAAACGTGATTGGATAGAAAAAATACATTCAAAACTGATTTACATAAAATTTTAAAATAAACTATCTTTTTTTATTTACTAGTGATATAATAACAATGAAATATCTTTTAATAATCATAAGGGGGATATGTCCTATGGCAAATATTTTGAGACTTTTTAAGAAAGTAAAGGATTTTGATGATTTTCTTGAAATGACTAAATTAGACGGTATTTTAAACAGAAAGAAGAGAGAACAGGAAGAGGCAGAAGCTGCTAAGAGACGTAATATTATTATTACAATTCTTGCTATCGTAGGCGCTATTGCAGCAGTAGCAGGTATCGCTTATCTTGTATATCGTTATCTCACACCCGATTATCTTGAAGATTTCGATGATGATTTTGATGACGATTTCGATGACGATTTCTTTGATGACGAAGACGCTATCGAAGACAAAGAAGATAAGGAAGATTAATTAAGCCTTCTTAAATTTAATTTGTTGTTATAAATGATGTGGAAAGGAATAACTCGGAAGGGTTGTTCCTTTTTTCGTGGAAAAGTGTAGGGAATAACTAATAGATAACAGCGCAGACGCGCCACTGACCGTTTTCTTTTGTGTAATAGAATCTGGTGTCTGTAACAACATCACGAGGTCTTACGCCGTATACAAGCATATGCTGAGTATGTTCCATTTCACAATAGAATGCATTCTCGTTGTAAGGCTTAAAATCTATTATTTTATCTTCGGTTTCTTTGGTGATATGGTTAGGGAAATACATTAGATTTCCACTGTTGGTTTTGATGTCGTGAACGATGGGATTACCTTTTGTGAATATCCTATCGAGATTGCTGTCGTTAATCTCACGACATACAACGGAGGAGTAAGTTGCTACAGCGTCCTTTGCGAATGCAATCATTTCATCCTCCATATCTTTCGGAGCGCTCAATGGAGTCTCGTAAAATCCTGTGGTTTCATTAACAGAAGGAACCAATTCCTGATCAAACGCATTGACAATTTTGATATCAGGTCTCTGATATAATCCATCAATCTTATAATAATTGACATCAGCTAATTCGGCGAAATCTTCAAAATGGGTTTCGTCGTTTTTTTCGCTTTTTTCAAGATAATCTTTAGTCAATTCTTTTCCGTTAACATATACTTTGCAATCATCGTATGTCTTTATTGTTGCATCCCATTCGGGTTCTGAAAACAGTGAAAAAGAATCGATACGATATATGGGTAAATCGTGCTTACGCTTTTCTGCTGACTGAGTCAATATCAATTCGCCGATGATATAGTCATCAGCTATTATATGATAAACAGGCTTCTTATCTGTGGAATCATTGCTTTCAGCATAGCTTAACTGCTTGTCCTTTGTCATAGCATCTATATAGCCTACGACATTATCTTTTGTTTCATATTCGCTGAGTACGGGCTTATTGGTTAACGATGAATATATTTCCTCAGCATTATTACCAGATATCGTCTGGATAAAAGAATCCGCGTTGTGATAAGGGAGTGATAGTTCGTATGTTTTTTCGTAGTCTTTCAGATAGAAAAAGAATCTGATAAGAAAAAGAGTTATAAGAAGAACAAGTACGCCCGAATAGATAGCTAGGGACAAGAGGAACTTCTTAGAGAAGAACTTAGTAGTTCCCTCGTTTGCAGTCTCAGATTTATCGGATGCGCTACTTGTTTTATCTGATTTTTCTTTTTTGGAGAATAGACTTAAGAATGAATCAATAGGATTCTTATCGTCGGCTGATAAGGGACGAAGCGCTTCTCTTAATTCCCTGTGATCCTGCTTAATCTTATCTTCGATAGATTGAACGGATACATCATTAGCCCAGTTCGGATCATTCTCTAATTCAGTATTGCCGGCTTTTTTGTTTTTGTTAAAAAGATCGCGATTCATACTACCTCTTTTCCACAACAAAAGCACTTGGCATTTCTCTGAATCCCAATGTACAACTGGATACTACATCTTCGCCGTTATAATACATGGATGATGACATACCGCCATCGAGATTGGCTGCGTTGACTGCACCATATTCTTCCATGATTGTAATTAGATCACCCATTGTTGCTCCAAGAGAACTGGGCTGTCTACCTTCGATTACGAGTAAGAGCACATCGCCGTTTTCTCTCTGTCCGATTGCGGTACGGGGGTTAAGGCCCGATCCTGAACCGGAATACTGAGCTGACTTACCATTAACTATTAATGAGGGACCAAAAGATACTGCGTCTCTCATTCCGATTGACTGAGCATAACCTGCAGTCATTCTTCCGACTACAAGAACATTATCATTGGTAAAACCATATATTTCGTATGATGTACTGGGATCGCCAAATCTAAGTTTGCCTTCCGAGAAGATAACGCCCTCGGGCATACCACCTGTACCCATACCAATCTCATCATCGTATTTACCACCGTTAACACCTGCTACACAGTCGTATTTTTGGACTAACTGTGAGAGCGTAAGTCCGGGTGCGTTGTAATCATAATAATCAAGTGTAGCGACTTTAACTCTGGAAGGGTCATATACAACCATCATCTTTCCCTTGTAAGTGTCACCATGAACATCGAATATATCTATTCCGTCACCATCAGGATCGATAACAGTTCCTGACTCGGTAGCAGTCTCTTTTACGATTTCGTTTTCAGAAGCGTTGAGTTTTACTAAAGAAGTATTGGTAATTTCTTCGAATTCTGTGGTTTTGTTTTTGGATAGGATCTCATCAATCTGAGCTTGAGAAAGATATATATCAGCCACAACGCCACCAACGCTGGATTCCTTGGCTGAGGCAACGAAGAGGTCTCTAATTCTTGGCGAAGGTCCCTTGTTAACCATAAAGAAGAAAACATACAATCCAGCCAATAGTATTACCAAAGTTGCTGCAACCCAAATAAAGAATCGACCAACATAACGACCGATTCTTGACAAAACACTGTTGGATTTGCTGTTTTCGCGCGATTTCATACCTTTTTTATACCATATTTTGTTGAGTCAGACAAGGAGAATATACTATTTATAGTGGTTTTTGCATTTTTAGATGCGAATTTTTTATATCGCATAATAATTCATTGGGAAATATGTTGAAAAATGGTATAATACATATAGGGTAATGCTATATTGAATAGCGATTATAAAAGGAGGGATAGTTATGGTAGGTCTTATCGGTTTTAATTGGTTTAATCAAAATAATACTGTTGGAAGAGATTTATGGGCCATGACGCTTGCTAATGGTGGCGGAAATCCTTCTATGAAGGTTAACCCTATATACGTTAAGGAACAAGAAGAGAAAAAAGCTGATTCAGTCGAGAATACTGAAGAATAATATTTATTCAAGTGCCGACGATGCGTATGTACCGTCGGCATTACTTTGCTTAGATGAGTAGGAAGAAATGAAAAAAGGCGAGAGTTTCATTGGAGAAGTAATTGAATATGATTTCCCGAATATCGGTGTAGTCAGTGTGGACGATAATGGGGAAACAAGAAAAGTAAAAGTCAAGAATGCTATTATCGGACAGACTGTAGAAGCAACTGTTAATAAAAAGAAAGCGGGACTTTTAGAAGCCAGACTTGAAAGAGTTGTAAAAAGAAGTGACGTAGAAGTTGAATCCGATTGCCCTCATTTTGGAGATTGCGGTGGCTGCTTATACAGGACTTTTCCATATGAGGCGCAGTTATCAATAAAAGAAAAACAGATTCTTAAGCTTATTAAGAATGCTATTGGTGATAAGGCGGAAGAAATTGACAAGGCGTATGAAGGAATAAGTGGCAGCCCCGATATAGAAGGCTACAGAAACAAGATGGAGTTTTCCTTCGGTGATGAATATAAGGATGGCCCGATAGCACTTGGTATGCATAAGAGGGCTTCTACATACGATGTGGTAAATACATTCGATTGTAAGATAGTCGATGTGGATTTCAGACGTATACTCAAGGCTACATATGATTATTTTGCAGCTCTTAATATTCCTTATTATCACAAGATGAGACATGATGGAGTACTTAGACATCTTTGCGTGAGAAAGGGTAAAAAATCTCAGGAGATTTTAGTCTTTTTAGTCACATCTTCTTTGTGGAAAGAAGATTACTCTGAAGAAGAATGGAAAGAAATACTTGATAAATGGGTTGAGATTTTAAAAGGAATCGAACTTGTAGGAACTTACGCAGGAATACTTCATGTCAATAATGATTCTTTTGCGGATGCTGTTAAAGATGAAGGTACAACTCTTTTATACGGAAGAGATTATTTTACCGAAGAATTGTTAGGACTTGAATTCAAGGTATCACCTTTTTCATTTTTCCAAAACAACAGTCGTGGTGCAGAGATTCTGTATTCAAAAGTAATCGAATTCCTTCGCATTAAGGAAGGCACCAAGCCTGTAGTTTATGATCTGTATACCGGCACCGGTACTATAGCTCAACTTATCTCCAAGGCTACGAGCAAGACAATAGGTGTGGAAATAGTTGAAGAGGCAGTAGAAGCCGCAAAAGAGAGTGCTAAAAGAAACGGCATAGATAACTGTGAATTCATCGCAGGCGATGTATTAAAATGCCTGGATGATATAGATACACTTCCGGATTATATTATTCTTGATCCGCCACGCGATGGCATTAATCCCAAGGCGCTTGTAAAGATTCTTTCATATCAGGTGGACAGGATTGTATATGTATCATGTAAGCCGACAAGTCTGGCTAGAGATATCATGTCTTTTTATGATCAGGGATACAAGGTTGAGAGAATGTGTATGGTAGATTTATTCCCATACACCTATCATTTGGAAGTCGCAACTTTATTTATAAAAGATAAAAACTAATAGGCTAAAGAGAGAGGCATAATGGAAGAAAGACCAATACTTAAAAACAGAATTTTTTTGTATCTTACCGAGTTCTTTGCAGGAATGTCGGTAATGGCAGTTGAACTTGGCGCAAGCAGATTGCTGGCACCGTATTTTAGTTCTTCGCAGATTGTGTGGACCATCATTATCGGAACGATTATGATAGCGATGGCACTTGGCAATATATATGGCGGAAGAGCAGCGGATAAGAATCCCAATCCTGATAAACTCTATGCACGTATCATTATTGCATCGGTATGGATTGCACTTATTCCTGTGCTTGGAAAGTATGTAATTATTTTCATATCAGGAATTTTGATATTTACGGTTAATTCCAACTTTTTAATCATTGCAGGATTCGTTGCATGCATGGTTATATTTGTATTTCCTTTGTTCCTTCTTGGAACTGTAACACCGTCACTAGTAAAATACACAGTTGATAATCTTGATAATAACGGTAAGCTTGTGGGCAATCTTAATGCGGCTAACACGATAGGAAGTATTATCGGTACTTTTATTCCGACTTTCATAAGTATTCCTGCAGTAGGAACGAGCATTACGTTCTTAATCTTTGCGGCGATTCTTTTGATACTGTGTGCAATATATTTTATATCTTCAAAGATAAGTATTAAAAAGATAAAAAGACTTCCGGTAGCGATGTTTATTTTTGTTCTTTGCGTTATCTTTGGACATAAGAGTAACTTTGCATTTTGGCAAAACGATCTCCTCTACGAAGGAGAGTCCATATACAATTACCTTCAGGTTTATGAGGATGACAGAGCACTTTATTTTTCAACAAATGTTTTGTTTGGTATTCAATCTATATATCTTAAGGAAAAGGGCTTAACCGGATATTATTATGATTTCGCAATGGCTGCTCCTTATATGAGTGATATAAAAGAAAAAGAATCAATGGATATTCTTATTCTTGGAAATGGCACAGGAACGTATGCTACTCAGTGCAAAAGATATTTTGATACGGATTTGAATATAACGGGTGTTGAGATTGATGATAAGATTACAAAGCTCGCGAAGAAGTATTTTGATTTACCTGACGACGTAGAAGTTATTACTTATGACGGCAGAGCATTTCTTAATGCTACTGATAAAAAGTATGATGTGATAATGGTTGATGCATATCAGGATATAACAATTCCTTTTCAGATGTCATCCGTTGAATTCTTCACTGAAGTTAAAGACCATTTAAAAGAAGATGGCGTTATGGTTGTTAACATGAATATGAAAAGTTCAGGAAAGGATAGCATAAACGATTATCTTAGTGATACGATATGCGAGGTATTTCCTTACGCATATACATGTGATACTTTTGGAGTAAGCAACAGAGAACTTTTCGCATCCGACAATCCTGAGATGATTGAAGTATTTAGAGAAAATGTTGCTAAAGAAGAAAATTCTCAGCTTATCTGGATGATGGGTGAAGTCGATAAGAAGCTTGTTAAATATGAGAAGGGCGAACATGTTATGACTGATGACAAGGCACCGGTTGAACTTCTTGGAATGAAAGTTATCGATGAATTAATCCAGGATGAAGTAGCTTATTACAAAGAAATATTTAAAACCCAGGGAATTAAGGGTGTAATTGATAATCTATAAAAATAAAATTGTGAATTCTTTATTTTACTCGTTGACGGATGTTTTTTATTGTGATATTTTTACAACAGTTGTTGATTAGAGGTTAATGGTATGAGCAAGAGAACACTTGCACAATCCAATATGGCTTTATTCTTTGCCTTTTTCCAGGCTTGCGAATTTTTTGCAAGCTTTTTTGAGTTTGTCTTTTACAAAGCAAATGATAAGTGCGGACGAAGGTAAGGTGTGAATAGAAAGAATGGTTATTTCAAGCCCTGTCCTTTGCCGGACAGGGCTTTTTATATGCGCACTCCCGCACAAGGAAATTTGCTGCTACGCAGCATGCGGGAGGCGCGGCGAGTAGTGCAAGATAAATCTTCCCTACTCGATTAAAAATGCTCAAGGAGAATAAAAACATGGACAAGAAGAATCGAAGACACATTGCTTACAGCGGAGTTAAAGGAGCATATGCACACATAGCTGCTTCCAAGATATTTACAGATGAAGAATATATCTCCAAGCCTTCGTTTAAGAGTGTATACGATGCAGTAGAAAACGAAGAATGCGAATACGGCGTTCTGCCAATCGAGAACAGTTTCGCAGGAGACGTTGCACAGGTTATGGATCTTCTTTATTTTGGAAACCTTTATATCATCGGTATATATGAGATGCCTATTAAACATTGTTTACTCGGAATTCCTTCTTCAAACATCGAAGATATAAAAGAAGTATTGAGTCATCCTCAAGCACTTGATCAGTGTGCTGAATTCATACAAAAGAATAATTTATCTCAAAACATTGCGGTCAATACAGCGGTTGCAGCAAAAAGTATCTCAGAGAAAAACGATCCTTCTTTTGCAGCTATAGCAAGTAGAGAAACAGCAAAAATATATGGCCTTAAGATATTGGCCTCGGACATTCATACTAGTAACGATAACATGACGAGGTTCGTAGTAATATCTAAAAAGAATGAGCCTATTATCGATGAAAAGAATGCATTCTCGCTGATTCTTACAGTTAAGAACGAAGCAGGTGCTTTTACAAAAGCGGTTGCAGCGATTGGTGATAACGGATTCAACATGAGGGTAATACGAAGCAGACCGGCAAAATCTCTCGCTTGGAAATATTATTTTTACATTGAGGGTGAAGGTAATATCGAGAGTGAGATGGGAAGACGAATGAAAGAAGAATTGTCGAAAAACTGTGAGACAGTTAGAGTGCTTGGAAATTACGCCGAGGATATTGTTCTTGATTAATTAAATTCGTTAATCAAAAAGATTTTATGAATATAAAAAGTAGAAATACTTATAGATAAAAAACAAAAAAGATTATTGAAAAAGATAAAAACAAGGATGGTGACAGACATGAGTATGGAATTTGGACGTAAGCTTGCATTACCTGCTGAGGTTAAGGAGATGTATCCCCTCAAGCTTAAAATGAATGAAATTATTGAAAAAAGAAACGCACAGATTAAGCGTATCTTTTCCGGCGAAGATAAGAGAATACTTCTTATTATCGGGCCCTGTAGTGCTGATAATGAAGACAGCGTTATTGATTATGTATGTAGACTTCGAGATATTCAGGAAAAGGTAGAAGACAGAATTTTAATAGTTCCGAGAATCTATACCAATAAGCCCAGAACAACAGGTGCAGGATATAAGGGTATGCTTCATCAGCCCAATCCTAATGAGAAGCCGGATATGTTCAAGGGTATTATTGCAACAAGACATATTCACTTAAGAGCTGTTGAAGAAACAGGTTTCTCATGTGCTGATGAGATGTTATATCCTGAGAATTATCAGTACTTGGAGGATGTGCTTGGATATGTTGCAGTAGGCGCAAGAAGTGTAGAAGATCAACAGCATAGATTGGTAGCAAGTGGAATCAGTGTTCCTGTCGGAATGAAGAATCCAACATCCGGTGATTATTCCATTATGATGAATGCCATACTTGCAGCACAGAATCCTCATACATTTATATATAGAGGCTGGGAAGTTCATTCATCCGGTAATCCTTATGCGCATACTATTTTAAGAGGCTACACCAATAAGCATGGTCAGTCGCTTCCTAACTATCATTACGAAGATTTAATCAGATTATGTGAAGATTATAAAAAAGCTGACTATATTAATCCTTCAGTCATCATCGACACCAACCATGGCAACTCCGGCAAGAATCCTTTTGAACAGCCTAGAATCATCAAGGAAGTTTTGCACGCATGCAGACATAATGAAGAGATAGGAAAACTTGTTAAGGGATTCATGGTTGAGAGTTATATCGAAGATGGCAATCAAAAGATTGGTGAAGGCGTGTATGGTAAGTCCATTACCGATGCATGTCTTGGATGGGAAAAGAGTGAAAAACTCATCCTCGAGATGGCAGATTTAATCAACGTATAATGTCTTGTTAAATTGAACCATAAAAAAGAAACTTGCATTCGACGTGAAATAATGTATAATATCAAGTAGCGGTTTAAAAATTTCTATTTACAGTCTTAATATAGGTTTTCACGATATCAGATTTTTTTCCCTTACTTGATTAATGAATATGGAGGTTGTATGCGAGAAAAATATGAGACTTTGACATTAGCTGTCTTAAAAGATCTTTGCAAGGATATTGGCATTAAGGGTTATTATTCTATGTCAAAAGATCAGATAATTGATATCCTTGTTGAAAAAGAAAAAGAAGAGAAGGAGCAAAAAGCTAATAATACTAATAATGCTGCTCCCGTAGAATATACTGAGAAAAAAGTTGTAGAGAAAGCCGAGCTTCCTGAAGAGCCCGCTCAGAATGCGCGTTCCAAAGCAGTTGTCGGAAGCGGTGGATTCGAGCAGGAATATGATCCTAATCTTGATTCTCATAAGAGCGCCCATGGCATTGTAGAGATAATGTCAGACGGATTCGGCTTTATTAGAAGCAATAATTATCTCTCCGGCGATAATGATGTATATATTTCTCCCGGACAGATAAAAAGATTCGGATTAAGAACAGGTGATATAGTAACCGGTAACATCAAGGTTAAGGGAGAGAAAGAAAAGTTCTCAGCTCTTCTGTATATAACCAAGATTAACGGAATGGCTCCCGAAGTTGTAGCCAAGAGAGCTAAGTTCGAAGAGATGACACCGATTTTCCCTGACAAGAAGATCAAGTTAGAGATTCCCGGTGCTCCCGTATCCATGAGAATCATGGATCTTATCTGTCCTGTAGGTAAGGGCCAGAGAGGTATGATAGTATCCCAGCCTAAGGCAGGTAAGACAACTCTATTAAAAGATATTGCTCACAGTATTTTATATTCCAATAAAGAGATGTGCATGATCATCCTTTTGATTGATGAGCGTCCTGAGGAAGTTACAGATATTAAGAGTGCTATCAAAGGTGAAAATGTTGAGGTAATCTATTCAACATTTGATGAGACTCCCGAACATCATAAGAAAGTTGCAGAGATGACAGTTGAACGTGCAAGAAGACTTGTTGAGTCCAAGAAGGATGTAATCATCTTACTCGACTCCATCACAAGACTTACACGTGCTTACAACCAGGTTATTCCTCCTTCAGGAAGAACATTATCAGGTGGTCTTGATCCTGCAGCGCTTCATATGCCCAAGAAGTTCTTTGGCGCAGCCAGAAATATGAAAGAGGGCGGCAGCTTGACAATCCTTGCTACTGCTTTGGTTGATACAGGTTCCAAGATGGACGACGTTGTATACGAGGAGTTCAAGGGAACAGGTAACATGGAACTTGTTCTTGACAGAAAGCTTTCAGAGAAGAGAGTATTCCCTGCTATCGATATTCCCAAGTCCGGTACAAGAAATGAGCATCTCTTGCTTACTTCTGAAGAACTTGCGGCTATCACTTCATTAAGAAGAGGCTTCAATGGTCTTAAGCCCGAAGAGGCAGTAGATGAGGTTATAGACTTATTCTCCAAGACCAAGAATAACGACGAATTCGTTAATACAATTAATAAAATGAAGCGTTTTTAAAAAAAACTTGCACAGATAATATTCACGTGATATAATAAGCAAGCATTTTTGAAAAATGATGGATTACAATATATAGAGAGGTGAAAATAATGAGAGAAGGAATTCATCCTGAGTACTATCAGGCTACAGTAACCTGCAACTGTGGAAACACATTCGTAACAGGTTCTACTAAGAAAGACATACACGTAGAAGTTTGTTCGAAGTGCCACTCTTTCTACACAGGACAGCAGAAAGCAACACAGGCACGCGGCCGTATCGATAAGTTCAACAAGAAGTACGGTGTTGAAAGCAAATAATTTCGGACATAAGGTTGAGATAGTTTTATCTCAACCTTCTTTATTGATAGGCGCTTTTGCCTACCTATGATATTTATGGTTTTGCCAGATGGGTATAATTGTGGTATTATATCTATAGTTTTATATTTTTTATTTGATTCGACTTAACAATGACAATAAGCGGACAGCCTATTTTGTCCGATTACCTATAGAGCATACAGTTTTATGAGCAAGAAAAAAAGAGCACATGTCAGTGGACTCGGCGGTAAGCCCATGATAGAGGGAGTTCTGACTCGTAATCAGAACAAGTACGCCGTTGTAGTCAGAAGATCTGATGGTGTATTACAAACAGTTGTAAAAGATGTTGAAGCGAATCCCGACAAAGTTATCAAGAAGATACCTTTTGTTAGGGGTGTTTTTGAATTGTTTGAAAGTATTAGACTTGCTTTTGAATCATTGGAGTATTCAGCTGAGTTTTACGGTAAGGATACAGAGCCTGAGACCGGCTTCGACAAGATATTAAGTAAGCTCTTTGGCAAGCATGCAGATGCAATTATTTCTATTATCGTAGGTATTATCTCATTTGTCTTATGTCTTGCGATTATTGTAGCATTCCCTGTTTTATTCTCGAAATTACTCGAAAGATATATTATCAATATGTCTTTGATTCATATTCTTGAATGCCTGGCGGCAGTGTTGATATTGATACTTTATATGTTTATATTCATGTCCTTAAAAGTTGTTAAGAGGATGATGGGATTTCATTCAGCATTGCATCAATGTATCAACTGCGTGGAAAGAGGCAGAAAGCTTAACTATAAAAATGTTGCTGCTTCATCAAGAATAATGAGAAGTTGCGAATCCAATTTCTTGTATTTAATTGTAATTCTATCCGCAATTCTCTTTATGTTCATTAGAATCGATTATGTACCTCTTAGACTTTTAGTCAGACTTTTATATATTCCCGTTGCATCCGCTGTATTCTATGAAGTGTATCTTTTTGTAAGAAAATTCGATAATACTTTTACAAGAATTCTTGCAGCACCCGGAATGGCATTACAGTATATTACTACCAGAAAGAGCGACGACGATATGATTACCGTTGCCATCGCTTCTCTTGAGGCAGTATTTGATTGGAAGCAATTTTTAGTTGAAAGCTTCCCCGACAAGTACAGTGCTGATGACTTCCATATTGTTGTTAAGCATCATATAGAAGGTATGGATGAGGATCTCGATGATGATAATTACTTCCCTGACAGCTCTGAATTCATCGAGAAGTTAAAAGCAGAGGGAATAGTAGAGGAAGACTTTACTCTTGAGGCGGAAGAACAGATTGAAGAAACCGTAGATGAAGAATACGTAGAAGGTTACGTTGAGCCTGAATACGTTGAAGAAGAGGAAGAATACTACGTTGACGAGAATGGTGAATTCTTTGTCGACGAGCATGGCGAATATTATATCGATAAGAATGGCGAGCATTACTACGTAGAGCCCGAATATGTCGAAGAAGAGGAAGAAGAATACTACGAAGAAGAGTACACCGATGAGGAGTACGTTGAAGAAGTAGTTGAAGATTCAGAAGAAGAAATCGAAGAAGACGTAGAAGAAATAGTAGAAGAAGTCGACGAAGAGGAAGTAACAGAAGAATCTGAGGAAAAGGTTGAAGCGACAGAAGAAACGGTAGAAGATACTAAGGAAACTGAGGACGCTGAGAACACAGAAGAAAAAGAAGAGACTAAAGAAGAAAGTCCCGAAGAAGAGATAGAAGAAAAAGAAGAAGTAGAAGAAAAAGTTGATGAAGAAAATGAAGTAATAGAGGAAACAGAGGAATCTGAGGATATGGAACGAACACAGCCTATTAAGGTAGATATTACGGATGATTTTGGATTCTCACCTGAAGATGAAGAAGTGGATGAGAATACGATGCAGTTTGAACCCGTTGATGAGAGTATCGCGGGTGGCATCGAGATAGAAGGTAACGATTCAGAAGATTACGATGACGAAGATGATGAGGACTTTGGAAGACCTAAGTTCTCTAAAGATATTGTCAGCATTCCCATGCCTGACAAACTCGACAATATCGTTGAGTACATTCCCGAGGGCGGCATAACTTCGAGAATCTACAACTACGATGAAGAAGAACCTATCGATGATGACGACGATGAGGATATCGACTTTGATAATATCATTGATGAGAATGGTCAGCTTACATTAAAGGATACAGATGCTTTCGAGAGAAAGCTTGATGAAGAATTCGACGAGATGTTTAAGAGACTCGGACTTGATCAGGATGACTTATAAGACGCTTATCGATGAAGGAAAAAGAATTATAGATTCGAATGAGGGAGCGATAGAAGCAACGCTTCTTCTTGAACATGTTCTACATACTGATAAGAATGAGTTTTTACTTCATCCGGATAGAGAAGTAAGCGAAGAAGATGTTAAGACTTTTTTGGAACTTGCGACTCGACGTTCTCAGGGAGAACCGGTTCAGTATATTATCGGATTCGCTCCTTTTTACGGATTGGAATTCAAGGTTACTCCTTCGGTTCTTATTCCCAGATTTGATACAGAAGTTTTAGTAGAAGAAGCACTTGGTGCCATAAAAGACGGTGACAAAGTTTTAGACCTGTGTACAGGAAGCGGATGCATTGCAGTAACTGTTAAAAAGTATAAACCCAATGCAGACGTATATGCTTCAGATATCAGCTTGGATGCGATTGAAATTGCCAAGGAAAATGCCGAGGCTAATAATACAGATATTACATTTATTCATAGCGATCTCTTAAATGATGTAGAGAATGATTTAGATGTAATTATATCCAATCCGCCGTACATAAAAACATCGGTTATAGAAGGATTGGATGATATAGTAAAAAACCACGAACCGTATTTAGCACTTAACGGAGGAAATGATGGTCTTGATTATTACAGGAGGATTGTAGCGGATGCCACTAAGCACCTTAAAAAAGGTGGAAGATTAATGATGGAGATCGGTTACGATCAAGGAGAGGATTTACGAACACTCCTTAAAGACACAGGATACTTAAGTATCGAGATTAAAAAAGATTTAAGCGGTAATGACAGAGTTGCCATGGCCGTATTCGGAGGATAAATATGTTTGACAAATTGGAAGACTTACTTGTCAGATTCGAAGAGTTGATGGGTGAATTACAGTCACCAGGAGTAACTGACAATCAAGTTAGATTCAGAGCTCTCATGAAGGAACAGAGCGACTTGGCACCTATAGTAGATACATACAAAGAATATAAAAAAGCTAATGATACAATTAAGGATTCTCTTGAATTACTCGAAGCCGAAAACGACGAAGAAATGAGAGAGATGCTTAAGGAAGAATTAAACGAAGCAAAGAAGAATGTAGAAGAACTTGAGCAGAAGTTAAAGATTCTTCTTCTCCCTAAGGACCCTAACGATGATAAGAACGTTATCGTCGAGATACGTGCGGGTGCAGGTGGAGATGAGGCAGCACTTTTTGCAGCAGAGATGTTCAGGCTCTATGTCCATTATGCTGAAGGCCAGGGATGGAAAGTCGAGACCGTTAACGTAGATGAGATTGGAATCGGCGGTATGAAAGAAGTTGAATTCATGATTACCGGTAACGGTGCATATTCCAAGCTTAAATACGAATCCGGCGTACACAGAGTACAAAGAGTCCCTGAGACAGAATCCGGCGGAAGAATTCATACATCTACAATTACAGTAGCCGTTATGCCTGAAGTAGAAGATGTAGAAGTAGAGATTAACGAAGCTGATATTCGTATCGACGTTATGAGAGCATCGGGTTGTGGTGGACAGTGTGTCAATACTACGGACTCTGCCGTAAGACTTACTCACTTCCCTACAGGTATAGTTATCTACTCACAGACAGAAAAATCACAGATTCAGAATAAGGCAAAAGCTTTTGCTTTACTTAGAGCTAAGTTATATGACCTTGAACAGCAAAAGGCTCACGATGCCGAAGCAGAACTTCGTAAGAGCCAGATAGGTACCGGTGACAGATCTGAAAAGATCAGAACTTATAATTTCCCTCAGGGAAGAGTAACAGACCACAGAATCAATCTTACCTTATACAAACTCGATAAGGTAATGAACGGAGATATTAACGAGATTATTGATGCCTGCATTGCTGCTGACCAAGCAGCAAAACTTGTAAAGCTTAACGAACAGAACAATTATTAATTGAATGGACGGTGGGGGCTATGGTTAGTGCGGTTGATTTAATGAACAGAATCCCGGGTGCTTTCTTCGTATTTGACAGAAAGACATATAAGTTTGTGTTTGTATCCGACGGATTACTTAATCTTTTTGGACAGACCGAGAAGGGATTCCTTGATAAATATTTCAATTCATTTGAAATGTTTATGTACAAAGAAGATCGTAAGAGAGTTAAGGAATTGATAGAAGATCAATTGGGACTCTCTGATTACTGCGAGGCCAATTTCAGAGTTAAGAGTATTCTTGATGATGAAAAATTTATGATATTCCAGGGAAGACTCGTTGTTGAAAATGATGGCAGCGAGAATATATACGGTGTCCTTTTTGATGTGACTGAGATGGTTGTATCACAACAGGAAATCAACCGTATGAACCAGGAACTTTACAATAAGACTGCAGAGGAGAAACTTCGTCGTGCACAGTTATCAGACAAGGCGCGTATGGATCCTCTTACGGGTATTCTCAATAAGTCCGCAGTTATCGATACCATAAAAGAATATCTTTCCGAGAGTGAAGAAGATCAGATGCACGCACTTTTGGTTATCGACTCTGATAACTTTAAGAGTGTTAATGATAACTTCGGTCATGCTGTCGGAGATGAAGTCATCAAGTATCTTGGAAGCATTATCAAGAGAACTTTCCGAGACAGTGATATTAAGGGAAGATTCGGCGGTGATGAATTCGTAGTATTTATGAAGAATACTACCAAGGAAGCTACAGCGATAAGATCATCCCAACTTAATGAAGCCATCAGAAAGCCGTACTTAAAAAACGGCAATGAAATAAAATTGTCGTGTTCAATCGGTGTATCGTATTATCCCAAGGATGGTATGGATTACGAAGCTTTATTCCAGGCTTCTGACGATGCACTCTACAAAGCCAAGTCCTATGGTAAGGACAGATTTGTGGAATACAAAAAAGATTAAATATGTGAGAACGACATGCCGAACGGTGAGAGCTTATCTCTACGTTCGGCTTTTGACTGTTTCTTGAACTCGCTTGGAGTACAGCCTACATATTTTTTGAAGAGTTTATTAAAATAACTTGCACTGTTAAAGCCCACGTTTAATGCCAGTTCCGATATTGATTCATCCTGTCGGCTTTTGATCATAATATCGCAAGCCTTTAAGATGCGATATCTCATAAGGTATTCAAAAGGAGATAAGTTGATAGCCCTCTTGAATAGTCTGCAGCATTCACTTTTTGATATGTGAATACTGTCTGCAATATCTTCCAAAGAAATGTTATCAAAATAATTATCCTGAATAAATGTAATGGCAGTTTTGATACGCTCATCATCGGGAGAACTTTTTTCTTGTCGATCTTCTCTGTTGATTATACGTTCATCGTGAGGCGTATCTTTGATAAGCAAGAGCCAAAACTGAAAGAGAGATGATTTGGTAAGCATCTCATAGCCATAGTTTTTATTAAGGTTATAGTCAATGATGTCTTCGATGTAAGATATCAGTGCTTTGCCAATTATGTCCGTGTTATCAAAGGTACGATATTTTTTGCTCGATACTTTGAATGGCATAAAATAAGACTGATATAGAGATGAATTATTATCTGCGAATAAAACAGCAGGAGAAAAGATAACCGAGATGATGGAACAGTTACCATTCTCGGACTTGATCGAATGCACTACGTTACCTTTAATGACAATCAAGTTATTTGCGGGTACTCTAATGATATCTTCACCGATAGTGTAGATAGCATTACCCTCACGAACAACATCAATCTCAATCTCGTCATGCCAATGCCAAGGAATGTTATTAAGGAAATACTCATCCGGCTTAACAAAATAAACGCCAAGAGGATAGTCGTTGTTGACGTGTTCGTAGATCTCTTTGTAATTGTCTATGTTTTTTAAATTCTCAGTAGACATAATTTAATCTGCTCATCTTTTTCACAGAGTTTATAATTACAAAATCAGTATAACAAAAAAAAAATAAAAAACACAATATATAGTTATTTCTTTATAAAAATTTAATGGGACAAAAGATGCCGGATTCTCGTGAAACTATTGTAAAATGGGGAAATATGTGGTATATTTACTTCAAACGGGCCTACGGGGGACTTGTATGGGAAATCTCAAACATTATATTAACTGCATAAGAAACGGAGAAGCGTTTTTTGACGAGCAGTTCAAATTCTCTTTTATATTGCATGAAGTTGGTATTATCCATCTTATTTTCGCAATAATGTTCCTGATAATGGGTAATAAGTTTTTGGGTATCTACAATGTCGTTGCATTTGTTATGTACCTGATACTTGATACATTCGTTAAGATGAAAAAGTTCAGGACGGTTTTATTTATTGCCAGCTTTGAAGTTTTGGCACACGGATTAATAACCGCTTTTCTTATTGGTCTTAACACCGGATTTACACTTTATTACTTTTCGATGATTCCTTGGGTATTCTATATGGTTCTTGCTTGGAATGCCTTTGAAAAAAAGATAAGAATCAGTCTTATATATACAGGCTTGTACATGATATGTATGCTTGCAGCGTATATCAGTACATTTGTTATAGAGCCTGCGATGAGACCTGAAAAGGGATGGGCACTTGCATTTACGATTGTAAATGTTGTTATATCCATAGTGGCTATGACAGAAGCGCTCATTCTTCTTGATTGGGATGTTATGCATAAGAGTGAGAAGATGCAGAACCTTAATTCAGAACTTGATGAAAAGGCTAATCTTGATCCTCTTACCAAACTCTACAACAGAAGATTCATGAATCAGAAACTTGAAGACTTACTTGTTAATCTCTCCAAGGAAGGTAATATATTCGGACTTATCATGGGTGACATTGATAACTTCAAAAAAGTTAACGATACCTATGGACATGATTTTGGTGATGAAGTACTCAAGGCTGTTGCAGCAGCACTTAAGAAGAGTACCAGAGATGATGATGTAGTCTGCAGATGGGGTGGCGAGGAATTCCTCATTGCTATTAACGGTAACAGAAAGATTACCATCGATGTTGCGGAAAGAATGAGAATCGCAGTATCTGAGATTAGGATTCCTGCAGGCAATGATGTTATATCGGTAACCATGACATTCGGTGTTACGGAATCTATTCCCGGATTCAATTCAGATAAGCTTGTTGCCATCGCTGATGAGAACCTCTATAAGGGTAAGACAAGTGGTAAGAACAAGGTAGTTGCATCTCCGACATTCAATCTTGAAGTTGAAGATTTGATTAAGCCTTAAAAACAGGCAATTTTGTGGCATATGTGCTTGACAAAAACAAAGGTGCGATGCTACAATTATTAAGCTAGATAAGAGATTTTACGAGAACGTGGGTTGACAAAACCCACGTTTTTACATTTTTTGAACATTGCTTAAGTGAGGTTTTATATGGGCAAATATGAGGATTACGAGAATAAAACGCGTGAACTGATAGAGCCGATTCTTAAGGATAACAACGTAAGCCTATACGATATTGACTATGAAAAAGAAGGCGCTGATATGTACCTTAGAGTCTATATCGATAAGGAAGGCGGAGTATCCATAGACGACTGTGAAAAAGTATCGCGTGCTTTTAATGAGATTCTCGACAGAGAAGATTACATCGATGAAGCGTATATCTTTGAAGTGTCTTCGCCGGGACTTGGCAGACAACTGAAAAAAGATATTCACTTTGAAAAATCGATTGGCATGAGTGTTGATGTTAAGTTATACAAGCCGATTGATAAGTGCAAGGAATTCACAGGAATTCTAAAAGAGTTCGATCAAAATACGGTTACGGTTACCGTTGATGATACAGATATGAAATTTACGAGAAAAGATATAGCGATTATTAGATTGTCACTTGATTTTTAAAGGAGGAGCAAAAGGATGGCAAAGGAAAATAAGGTTAAAGACAGCGAGGAGTTAATGAGAGCAATTGCTGAGCTTGAGAAAGAAAAAGAAATCAGCAAGGATACACTCTTTGAAGCAATTGAGAATTCTCTTAAAAAAGCTGCCAAGGAACATTTCGGCAATGATGAGAACTGCATCGTCGAGATGGATAGAGAAACAGGTGAATATCATTTATACCAGGAAAAGACTGTAGTTGAAACTGCAGATGATATTACAGATCCTGTTACACAGGTTGATCTTGAAGAAGCTAAGAAGGTTGCCAAGAAGGCTAAGGCAGGAGATGTAGTTAGATTCGAACTTCAGTCCAAGGAATTCGGACGTATCGCTACACAGCATGCTAAGAGCGTAATCCTTCAGAAGATTCGTGAAGAAGAAAGAAACGTTGTATTTGATCAGTATTATTCCAAGCAGAACAATATCGTTATTGGTGTAGTACAGAGATACATCGGTAAGAATATATCCATTAACCTTGGTAAGGCAGATGCAATCCTTAACGAGTCAGAACAGGTTAAGGGTGAGCACTTCCGTCCTACAGACAGAATCAAGGTATTCATTACAGAAGTTAAGAATACACCCAAGGGACCCAGAATTCTTGTATCACGTACACATCCCGGATTTGTTAAGAGACTTTTCGAAGCAGAAGTATCTGAAATTAGAGATGGTATCGTAGAGATTAAGAGCATTGCAAGAGAGCCCGGCAGTCGTACTAAGATGGCTGTATACTCTAAGGATGAGAACGTAGATCCCGTAGGTGCATGTGTAGGTCTTAACGGTGCAAGAGTTAATGCAATCGTTGACGAACTTGGCGGTGAGAAGATTGATATCATCAACTGGAGCTTTGATGCCAATGAGCTTATCCAGAATGCTCTTTCACCTGCGCAGGTTATCGCTGTTGCTGTTAACGAGGAAGATCCCAAGAGCAAGGAAGCAATGGTAATCGTTCCTGACTCACAGCTTTCACTTGCCATCGGTAAGGAAGGCCAGAATGCACGTCTTGCAGCTAAGCTTACAGGATTCAAGATTGATATCAAGTCTGAGTCACAGGCTAGAGAAGCATTCGGATTCTCAACAGAGAACGAAGAGTTCGAATATGATGACAACGTAGAATACGATGAGAACGCAGTTTACGATGAAGAATACGTAAACACGGATGAGATTGAAGAGGGCAACGTAGAAGATGCAGAATAAAAAGACTCCCATTCGTACCTGTATCTCTTGCAGAGAGACAAGTGAGAAAAAAGAACTTGTAAGAATAGTCAGAACTCCCGAAGGCGAGATAGTTCTTGACATGACAGGTAAGCGTAATGGCAGAGGAGCATATGTTTGCAAAAACAGAGATTGTGTTGAAAAACTTAGAAAGAACCATGCACTTGACAGAAGTTTCAAGATGACGGTTCCCGAAGAATTTTTCGACAATGCCCTAAAGGAGTTATTTAGTGACTAATGATAAAGTTTTATCTCTCATGGGACTTGCTAAAAAAGCCGGAAAGCTAAAAAGCGGTGAGTATTGTGTGGAGAATGAGATAAAAGCAAAAAGCGCGAAGCTTGTGATAGTTGCGCTTGATGCTTCCGATAATACGAAAAAGCATTATAGCGACATGTGTTCTTTCAGACATATTCCAATGTATCAGTACTCAACAAAAGAGGAACTTGGAAAACACATTGGATGCGAAGAAAGAGCGGCTTTAGTAATACTTGATGAAGGTTTTGCATCAGGTATCAAAAAAGAAATTGAGAGAAATCAATCGAGTTCGGAGGTAATTGAATGAAAATAAGTGATTTAAGTAAAGAATTAGGTGTTACAAGCAAAGAGATCATTGCATTTGCCAACGATAAAGGTATAGAGTGCAAGGCTGCTACCAAGAATCTCTCTGATGAAGAGACTGAAATGGTAAAGAAAGCTTTTGCTAAAAAGAGCGCACCTAAGGAAGATAAAAGTGCTCCCAAGGCAGCAGCCAAGGAAGAAGTTAAGAAAGAAGAAAAGAAGGCAGTAGAAAAGCCTGCAGAAAAGCCCGCAGAAGCTAAGGCAGCAAGCAAGCCTGCTAAGAGCGAACCTGTTAAGAGTGAGCCTACACCCGAAGCTAAGAAGGGACCTAAGTTCACTTTCAAGATTAACACTCAGTTCGTTAATCCTTCACAGCAGGGTAAGAGACCTAACCAAGGCCAGCAGGGTAATATGCCTAGAAGCCAGGTAAGACCTCAGAATCAGGCTCCTACAAGACTTATCAAGCCTTCAACACCTCCTTCAGCTGCTCCCAGCGTTAACTTTGTTCCTGAGCATACACAGAAGGCAAAAGAGGTTGAGAACGAAGCACCCAAGAAAGTAGCAGCTCCCGTTAACGAGACACCTCAGGTTACAGAGGCACCCGTTAAGCCTGTAAGCCAGGAAAGAAGACCTGCTAACGATGGATTCAAGAGAAACGACCAGAGAGCTCCTCAGGAGAATCGTCCTCAGGCTCCCAGAGATGGATTTGTAAGAAAGGGCGCTCCTGATTTCAAGAGAAATCCTGCATTTGACAAGGATGCAGAAGGAGATAACAGATTTGCAAGAAAGGGTGGTCCCAAGTTCGAGGCTCCCGCTTCAGGTGTTGCTCCTGACAACAAGAGAAAAGACGACAAGAGAAGAAATTCTCAGGAAAAGGATAAAAAGAAGAACAGCTACGACGACAGATATGAGGACGGAATGGGCCAGAAGGGCAAGGCATTAAAGCCCGGTGCATTCATTAAGCCTGAAAAGAAAGTCGAGAAGGTTGAAGATGATATCAAGGTACTTGTATTACCTGAAGTATTAACTATCAGAGACCTTGCTGACAAGATGAAACTTCAGCCCTCTACAATCGTTAAGAAGCTCTTCCTTGCAGGTGAGATTGTTACTGTTAACACAGAGATCTCATTTGAAAAGGCAGAAGAGATAGCAATGGAATACGATATCCTCTGCGAGAAGGAAGAAAAGGTAGACGTTATCGAAGAACTTCTTAAGGAAGATGAAGAGAATGAAGAGAACCTTGTTGAGAGACCTCCCGTTATCTGTGTAATGGGTCACGTCGATCACGGTAAAACTTCACTCCTTGATGCTATCAGAAATACACACGTTATCGACAGAGAGGCAGGCGGTATCACACAGCATATTGGTGCTTACCAGGTTAAGATTAACGACAAGAATATTACATTCCTTGATACACCCGGTCATGAAGCATTCACAGCAATGCGTATGAGAGGTGCTACAAGTACAGATATCGCTGTACTCGTAGTTGCTGCCGATGATGGTGTTATGCCCCAGACAGTTGAGGCTATCAGCCATGCAAAAGCTGCAGGCGTACCTATCATAGTAGCGGTTAACAAGGTAGATAAGATTGGTTATGACTTTGATGACAAGGTTAAGGATATGACTTCTTATCCTCAGATATCACAGCTTATGACAGAACTTTCATCAGATCATCAGCTCAATCCCGAAGCATGGGGCGGCGATACAATCTATGTTCCCGTATCTGCTAAGAAGGGTCTTGGTATTGATGACCTTCTTGAAAACATCCTTATCTCTGCTGAGATTCTCGAACTTAAGAGCAATCCTAACAGAAAGGCCAGAGGTCTTGTTATCGAGGCTAAGCTTGATAAGGGCAGAGGACCTGTTGCTACAGTACTTGTACAGAAGGGTACTCTTAAAGTCGGTGACTTTATCTCAGCCGGTGAGGCACATGGTAAAGTTAGAGCCATGATTAATGACAAGAAGGAAAATGTTAAGGTAGCTACTCCTTCAACACCTGTTGAGATTTTAGGTCTTAACCAGGCACCCAGTGCAGGCGATGTATTCATCGCACATGAGAACGATAAGGAAGCTAAGCATTTTGCTGATACATTCATTGCAGAGCACAAGATTAAGAAGATTGAAGACACCAAGAGCAAGATGAGTCTTGATGATGTCTTCACCAAGATTAAGGAAGATAATCTTAAGAGTCTCAACATCATCGTTAAGGCTGATGTTCAGGGTTCAGTTGAAGCAGTTAAGCAGAGTCTTGAAAAGATCTCTAACGAAGAAGTTGTTGTTAAGGTTATTCATGGTGGTGTAGGTGCCATCAACGAATCCGATGTTACACTTGCATCTGCATCAGAAGCTATTATCATCGGTTTCAATGTACGTATTGATAATCAGGCAAAAGATACAGCTGACAGAGAAGGTGTAGATGTAAGACTCTACAGCGTCATCTACCAGGCTATCGAAGATGTCGAAGCTGCTATGAAGGGACTTCTTGATCCTGTATTTGAAGAAAAAGTTATCGGTCACTGCGAAGTACGTCAGATCTTCAAGGCTAACGCAATCGGTAATATCGCAGGTTCATATGTACTTGACGGTCTCGTTAAGAGAGGATGCTCCGTACGTATCTCCAGAGAAGGCGAGCAGATTTTCGAAGGTAAGCTTGCATCACTCAAGAGATTCAAGGATGATGTTAAGGAAGTTAAAGCCGGATACGAATGTGGTCTTGTATTCGAAGGATTTAACGGAATTCAGGAACTTGATATCGTTGAAGCATACGAGATGGTTGAGGTGCCCAGATAAACACCAAGAGGTGACAATATGAGAAAAGGCAGTATAAAAAATATAAGAATCAATTCTGAAGTTCATAAAGAGTTGTCACAGATTATATCCTATGAGGTTAAGGATCCGCGTATCAACCCCTTTACATCAGTTACTGATGTATATGTTGCTCCGGACCTTAAGACCTGTAAGGTATATATATCCGTTATGGGTGAGCAAGATGAAAAAGAGAAGACAATGGAAGGTCTTAACAATGCCAAGGGTATGATAAGAACACTTTTGGCCAAAAGACTTAACATGCGCAATACTCCCGAACTCACATTCATACTTGACGAGTCACTTGATTACGGACTTAAGATGAGCAAGCTTATAGATGAGGTTAATGCTCCCTTACATGAGAGAGAGGAAAACGAAGACGAAGAGTCTTCAGAAGAGAACAACTAATCCAGGGGAAATATGGATATATTAAAGATTGTAAGAGAATATAAGAGTATAGCGATATCTGCACATATAAGTCCCGATGGCGATGCGATAGGTTCATGTATATCTCTGACTTTATATCTTAGAAAAGTGTATCCCGAAAAGGACATACGTCTTTTTCTAGAGCCTATTCCTGATTGTTTTAAGACAATTGAAGGCAGTGAGATAGTTGATTCATCATTTTCAGGTTTTAATCCTGAAGTATATTTTCTTCTTGATGCGACACCTGAGAGACTTGCAGGTGGCAAGAAACTCTGGGAGAACGCAAAAGTAAGAGTAAATATCGATCATCATATCAGCAATGCGGATGGAAGCGGAGATATCAATCTCGTAGTTCCCACAGCATCTTCAACAGCTGAATTGATATTCAATCTTATTGATGATAAATTAATCGATAAGAAAATAGCATCCTGGATATACATCGGAATTATTCATGATACAGGTATGCTAAAATATGCAGCTACATCTCCTGAGACACTTCGCATATGCGCCCGTCTTATGGAAGAGAATATCGATACACAGTATATCGTCGACACGACATTTTATGAAAAGACATATTCTCAGAATGTGGCATGTGCAAGAATAGTGCTTTCATCGAGACTTCTTTTTGACGGTAAAGTTATTATTGGTCAGATAACAGCCAAAGAGATGAAAGAATACGGCATAGAAAAGAAAGACTTGGATGGAGTTATCAATCAGTTACGTATCACCACAGGCGTGGAAGTAGCTATATTCATGTATCCCATGAATGCAGATACCGTTAAGGTATCAATGAGATCCAAGGAAAAAGTTGACGTGTCCAAGATATGCCAGACATTCGGCGGTGGCGGACACATAAGAGCATCGGGCTTTTATACAAAGGGCCAGATGGAACACGTGGAAAAGAAAATACTTGATTTGTTAGCACTCGAGGAATTCTAATCATGAAGATTTACAAGGAAATACCTAAGTTAAAAGAAGATACAGTTATTTCCATAGGTAAGTTTGACGGAGTTCATATCGGACATGCAACTCTTTTAGAGGAACTTGTTTTAATGTCCGACCTTGAGGATGCTACTAGCGTAGCTATAACTTTTAACCCTTTTCCTGAAGAGTTCTTTCAAAAAAAGAGCCTGCCTCATCTTAACACCAGAGGAGAGATTATCTCTGAGATGGATGAGATAGGAGTGGATATACTTGTTGAACTTCCTTTTGACGAAGAGATATCTTCTTATTCACCTGAGAAATTCGTCAAGGAAATATTGATTAATAAACTTCATATGAAAGCTCTTGTATGCGGAAGCGATGTGTCTTTTGGCAAGGATGGCAAGGGCAATGCAAAAGAGGTTGAAAAACTCTCGGAAAAATATGGATTTAATACAGAGATAATCGATAAAGTGTTGTATAATGACAATGCAGTATCTTCTTCCAGAATCATCAAGTGTTTACAGGATGGCAAGATGGAAGATGCATCCGAGATGCTCGGATATGATTATTATCTCTATGGACCTGTTGTTAAAGGTGCCGGAGTAGCGCATAAGTTCAATATTCCGACAGTTAATATCAACGTTCCGCAAGGCAGAATTATTCCTAAAAACGGTGTATATATGACCATAGTAGAGGTGGATGATACAGACACTTACCACGCTGTCAGCAATGTAGGTGTACGTCCTACCGTATCCGATGAAGGAATGGTCAATGTGGAGAGTCATCTTATTGACTGTCCCGTAGATTCTGATTTGTACGGCAAAAGAATCAGAGTATACTTTTTAAAATACATTAGAGAAGAAAAAAAGTTTGCTGATGTAGCAGAACTTTTTTCACAGATAGAAAACGATATAGAGGGTACTAAGGAGTTTTTTGGTATATAATCGGAGGACTGTATGAGTTTTAGTGCTGTGTTGACATTGTGCGGCGGACTAGGATTATTCCTATTCGGAATGAAGCAGATGAGCGAATCCATTGAGAAGACTGCCGGTGCAAAACTGAGAAAAATACTTGAGATCTTCACAACCAACAGGTTTGCAGGTCTTGGCGTCGGTATGCTTTTTACCGCTATTGTTCAGTCATCCAGTGCGTGTACCGTCATGGTCGTATCTTTCGTTAACTCAGGTCTGATTAACCTCTATCAGGCTGCAGGTATCATAATGGGTGCCAATATCGGTACTACCATTACCTCACAGCTCGTATCTTTTAAGTTAAGTGACTACGCACCTATCTTCTTATTAATCGGTGCAATCTTGGTCATGTTTTTCAAAAAGCCCGGCATCAACAGAGTCGGACAGATAGTAGTTGCTTTTGGCACACTTTTCCTTGGTATCTCGCTTATGAGTTCAGCTATGGGCGGACTTAAAGAATCACCTGAGATACTTGATTTCTTCGCATCATTATCCAATCCTTTCCTTGCAGTTTTAATAGGATTCTTTATTACTGGAGTTGTACAGAGTTCATCTGTTACGGTAAGTATTGTTCTCTTGTTGGCTCAACAGGGATTACTCGATAATTTTTCAATAATTATCTTTATCATATTAGGTTGTAACATGGGTGCCTGCGTATCAGCACTTCTTGCTTCTTTATCAGGTATGAAGGATGCAAAAAGAGCCGCTATGATTCACTTCTTGTTTAACCTCGCAGGTACAGCAATCGTATTTGTTATCATGATTATTCTTGATAATGTATCAGGTGCTTCCAATCCTATCGTCAATGTTATTATGGCACTTTCAAAACAGGATTGCGGTCGATTCGTTGCTAACAGTCACACAATCATTAAGGTATTCCAGGTACTTATATTATTCCCGTTCTCGTCATTGCTTGTTAAGGCTACTTACCTTGTTATTCCCGGTAAGGATGAGAAAGTCGGATACAACGACGAATTCAAACTTCAGTTCATCGGCAATAAGGTTGTATTCAATCCCGCAACCGCTGTTGTAGAAGTTACCAATGAGATTGAACGTATGGCCAATCTTTCGCTTGATAACTTAAACCGTGCTATGAACTCACTTGTTACTCTGGATGACGAAGAGATAGAAAAGGTTGCTGAGGTAGAAAAGAATATCAACTTCCTTAATAAGACCATTACCGACTATCTTGTTAAGTTGACACAGAGCAACATCCCCATCGAAGACTTACAAAACATCGGTGCATATTTCCATGTGGTTAACGATATCGAGCGTATCGGCGACCATGCTACCAACATAGCAGAGACTGCACAGATGAGAAAAGAGAAGCATATAGAATTCTCAAAAGAAGCATTCAACGAGATGGAAAGAATGATGGATGCAATCAACTTAAATCTTCAGTATGCTATCGAGATGTTCTCTTCAAGAAAGATGGAGCATATCGAACAGGTAAGAGAGACTGAGGATAAGATTGATAACATGGAAAAAGAATTCCAGCAGGCTCATGTTAAGAGACTTACCAAGAATGAATGTACTGCTGAAGCAGGTATGCTTTATTCCGATATTTTATCAGGTCTTGAGAGAGTCGGAGACCATGCTACCAATATCGCATTTTCTGTTCTTAACAATTCGTAAAAAAGTATTATAATATAACAAAGATTTTTGCTTTTATAACTTGTTTATTTAGTAATAACGGAAGGAGGGATTGATATGGCTGATAAAAAAGAAGATCTTGTTCAGAATGACTTTGTCATTGACTATGGCCGCATAGAAGATATCGGCGCCAATATTGAACCTGTCATACTCTATCATGACCTTATCAAGAGAATAAAAGATTATCACCCCTCCGAAGATTTTACTTCCATCAGAGATGCTTATGAGCTTGCATACTCTGCGCATGAGGATCAGGTTAGAAGAAGTGGTGAACCTTACATTATTCACCCTCTTTACGTAGCTATTATCCTGGCTGATCTTCAGATGGATAAGGAAACAATTATTGCCGGTATCTTACATGATGTTGTTGAAGATACCGTTATTACAACTGCCGACCTTGAGAGAAAATTTGGTTCAGATGTAGCCAAGCTTGTAGCAGGTGTTACCAAGGTTACCAAGGACTTCAAGTATTCTTCCAAGGAAGAGGAACAGGCAGTCAATCTTCGTAACATGTTCCTTGTGATGGCTCAGGATATCAGAGTTATCATCATCAAGCTTGCCGACAGACTTCACAATATGCGTACGCTCGAGCACATGCCTCCCGCCAAGCAGTATGAGAAGGCTAAGGAGACCATGGAGATATATGCTCCGTTTGCACAGCGTCTTGGTATCGGTAAGATTAAGGTCGAACTTGAAGACTTATCTTTTAAATATCTCGAGCCCGAAGAGTATAAGAACCTGGTTGATCAGATGGTATTGACCAAGGAAGAACGTGAGGAATACATCGCAAGCCTTGTTATGAAGGTTAAGGGCATCATGGAAGATGCGGATATTCATGCACGTGTTGACGGTCGAGTTAAGCACCTTTTCTCCATCTATCGTAAGATGAAGAATCAGGGCAAAACTCTTGATCAGATATATGATCTCTTTGCGGTTCGTATAATCGTAGAAGATGAAGATGACATATATACCGCATTAGGATATGTACATAAGAACTTTAAGCCAATGAACAACAGGTTTAAGGACTACATAGCCAATCCTAAGGAAAACGGATATAAGTCAATACATACAACAGTATTCGATACAACGGATGCTAAGGCACCGTTTGAGATTCAGATTAGAACCAGAGAGATGCATAAGGAAGCTGAGTACGGTATTGCATCACACTGGAAATACAAGGAAGAATCAGACGGTAAAAAAGTATCTGCCAAGGAAGTTGAAAAGAGCGACTGGTTAAGAAGTATCACAGAGTGTCTTGAGGAAGAGGATAATGAAAAGTTCTTATCCCTCATTCATAATGACCTTGATATATTCACAGAAAATATATACTGTTCATCTCCTAAGGGAAGAACAGTTGAGTTGCCAAGCGGTTCAACACCCATCGACTTTGCATATGCCATTCATACAGATGTTGGTAACAAGATGGTCGGTGCGATGGTTAACAATGTGCTTGTTAGCAATGATTACACTCTTAAAAACGGTGATATCGTTGAGATTTTAACCAACAACTCATCCAACGGACCTTCACGTGATTGGCTCAAAAAGGTTCGTTCAACACAGGCTAAGAATAAGATTAACCAGTGGTTCAAACGTCAGCAGAAAGATGAGAATATCGTCAGAGGACGTGAAAAAGTCGCTGAGTTCTGCAAGCAGAACAATATCGATTTTAATACCATAGCCACTGAAGAATACAGAAAACGATTACTTGATAATTATTCATTCAAAGATTGGGATGCTCTTCTTGCGGCCATCGGACACGGTGGTATCAAGGAAGGCCAGGCAATCAACAGATTGCTCGCTATGTATGAAAAAGACCATCCCAAGACTCTGACCAATGAAGAGATTATCAGTTCCATCAAGAATAATTATTCGCGTTCAGACAAGGGCGGACAGCGTAACGGCATTATAGTTAACGGTACCGACGATGTTGAAGTCAGATTCGGTAAGTGCTGCAATCCTATTCCGGGCGATGAGATTATCGGATTTATCACCAGAGGAAGAGGAGTTACGATTCATAGAAGAAACTGCGTCAATATGAATCCTCAGCTTTTATCCGATGAGGATAAAGGACGTATCATAGTTGCTTCTTGGCAGGCGGCTGCGCTTGAAGGATCACTTGATAATTATCTTGCTGAGATTACGATATATGCCAATGAGAGAACAGGTCTTTTATATGATGTAACCAAGGTATTTACGGAAGCTGATCTTATGATTAATTCGCTTAATACCAATCTGTCCAAAAAGGGCGTGGCTACAATGCATCTCTCATTTAGGACGAGAAGCAAGGAAGACTTAAGTAAGCTTTGCGATAAGATATCACAGATTAATGGCGTTATCGAAGTAGAGCGTACAAAATAATACCCGAAAGGAAATCTACTATGTCAATTGTTGTCGGATGCTTAACACTCGGCATGCTTGAAAATAATACATACTTTCTTCATAAGGAAGGAGAGTATGACTGTATAATTATTGATCCTGCCAAGGACGGCGAACTCTTTGTTACCAAACTTAGAGAAAAAGGATTAACAATAAAAGCAATCTTACTTACACATGCACATTTTGATCATATACTTGGTGTAGAAGGTATCAAAAAACTCTGCGATGCCGAGATTATCGGTGGAGAATTCGATGCTCCCGGATACTTGGATCCTGAGATTAATCAGTCAGTTAAGATTAATAAAAACATTAGCTTAAAACTCGACAGAGCAGTATCCGATGGCGATGAGATTGTAGTTGGTTCAATGAAGTGTAAGGTTATATACACGCCCGGTCATACCAAGGGTGGCGTATGCTATTACTTCGAGGAAGACGGACTCTTATTCAGTGGCGATACTTTGTTTTGCGAGACAGTGGGACGTACTGATTTTGAGGGCGGTTCTTTAAGCGATATGAGAGAGTCTGTAGATAAGCTTTTAAAGCTTCCTCCCGAGACCAAGGTCTATCCCGGTCATAATGACTTTACCACAATCGAGCATGAGAGAGCATATAATCCTCTTTCGCAAGGCAACTACTAAAAAACTTAAGGAGACATATACATAATGAGTTTGACTAAAAAGCCCGTTACGGGTATGAAGGATATATTACCTGAGGAGATGCGTATCAGAGATTATTGTATCTCTGTTATTGAAAAGACTTACGAATCATTCGGCTTTTCACATATCGAGACTCCTTGCGTAGAGCATGTTGAAAACTTATGTTCCAACCAGGGCGGCGAGAATGAGAAGTTAATCTTTAAGGTATTAAAAAGAGGTGAGAAACTTAATCTTGAGACAGCAAATAGCGAGAATGACCTCGTAGATTCCGGATTAAGATATGACTTAACACTTCCTCTTGCAAGATATTATTCCAATAATCAGGCAGTACTTCCTCAGCCTTTTAAGGCTCTTCAGATGGGCAATGTTTTCAGAGCTGAGAGACCTCAAAAGGGTAGATTTCGTCAGTTCATGCAGTGCGATATAGATATCCTTGGTGAGAGTGGCAACTTAGCTGAGATAGAGCTTATCCTTGCTACAACCACTCTTTTATCTAAGCTTGGTTTTAACGGCTTTAAGGTTAAGATTAACGACAGACGTATCCTTAAAGCTATGAGTGAATATGCAGGTTTTGACAGTGAGAGAATAGACGAGGTATTCGTTATCCTTGATAAGATGGATAAGATCGGTATTGACGGCGTCAGAGAAGAACTTGTTAATGCAGGATTTGATTCTTCCATCGTTGATAAATACATGTCACTTTTTGAAGGCATGGATTCACTTAATAACGCTACATTCAAGGAGCAGCTTGATTATCTTACAGACAAGTTATCAGGATGCATTGAAGATGGTGTTACAGAGAACTTAAAAGAGATTTTTGCATCTGTTGAAGCAGCAAAATCCGCAGACTGCAATCTTGCTTTTGATCCCACACTTGTACGTGGTATGGGGTACTATACAGGTACCATCTATGAAGTTGAGATGGCAGAACTTAACTGTTCTGTAGCCGGTGGCGGTAGATACGATAAGATGATCGGTAAGTTCACAGGTAACGATACTGCTGCATGTGGCTTCTCAATCGGATTCGAGAGAATCATCACCATCATGCTTGAAAAAGGCTTCAAGATTCCCGGCGAATCAGAGAAGATTGCTTTCCTTGTAGAAAAAGGAATTACAGGCGACAGAATGGGCGAGATTATCAAGGAAGCTGATAAGCTCAGAAATGATGGCAAGGTTGTACTTGTAGCCAGAATGAATAAGAACAAGAAGTTCCAGAAAGAGACTCTTATGAAGCAGGGCTTCGAAGAGTTCAAAGACTTCTACGCAGAGGCGCTTAAGCACTAATTATGATTAAGTTATTTGTTATAAAACTTACAGAAAATGATGAGGACATCTTACTTGATAAGATGTCCCTTTTATCATTAGAGATAAGGGAGCGACTTGAAAAGTATAAGGTTAAAAGGGACAGAGCACTGTCATGCAGTGCTAAGCTCATGCTTTTTACCTTTGCTCATACTTTCAAGAACGATGAATATACGGATGTCAACTTAATAACGGATTACGATGTATTTAATGAGAATTCGATTAAGAATTTTGATATAACATATGACGAATACGGAAAGGCCTATGTGGGTGATAAGTCGGACATATACTTTAATATCTCTCATTCTGGAGAATACTGCGTATTGGCGCTTTCTGACGAGAATGTAGGTGTTGATATTCAACAGGCCAGAAAGGTCAATCTGCGTATTGCTGAGAAATGGTTTAACGAAAAAGAGAATGAATATGTAAAGGGAGCATCTACTGAGGATGAAGCATTAACGAGATTTGCTCGTATATGGAGCGCAAAAGAAAGTTATGCGAAATATACCGGCAAGGGATTATCGGAACCTTTTACCAAATTTTATGAGGATTTTGATGCCGGTTTTGTGGTCGAAAATACAGATAATAAAAGGGTTGCAAAATTAAGTGCATATCTCATAGATGAGGGGTACTTCTGTCACGTCTCAAGCCCTGTAAAATAGCGGTGTATGATAACTTTTTGTCAAAGTGGATAAAAAGTGGACAAATCGAACAAAAACATGTGTCCATATTAGTCGATATGACGTATGGACATTATATGCGTATTAAAGTATAATATTACAGGTGGGAATTAATCGGATATTTGTTTTTAAAATCCAACACTAAAATGAGGAATAGAGAATATGGATAACAAAGACAAATTAACCGGATTGTATTTATTTGACGACTTCATAGATAGGGCTTCAGTGTTTCTTGCAAAGGCCGATCCTAATAAGTTCTATGTTTTGATTTCAACAGATTTTTCCAAGTTTAAGTACATTAACAGAGTATACGGATATGGTGCAGGCGACAGGCTCATTAAGGATCTTGCTGATGTTTTTGCGTCACAGACACAGTGCATCATGGCATGCAGACCTTATTCCGATCATGTTATTGGACTCTATCAGTTCGAGAAGGACGAATGGAAATCTCAGAAAGAAGTCTTAAAGAAACTGCAGGAAGATTTTTGCAAGCAACATAAGGCAGAGTATTCTAAGACCTCTGTTCACTTAAATACAGGCGTATGTGTAATCGATGACTTTGATGAGCAGATTACATCTATTATTGACAAAGCCAATATTGCAAGAAGAAGTGTTAAGGGTAACTATTCCATTCCTTTTGCAATGTATACCAAGAAACTCCAGGAGTTAAAAGAGGCTGAGTCAAGATTAATACCAATCTTTGAAAAGGCTCTTGAGAATGACGAGATTTTGGTTTATATGCAGCCCAAGATTTCCGTTACAAAGGGTAAGATATGTGGAGCAGAAGCTCTCACAAGATTGATAGATGATGATGGCAACATTGTTCCTCCCGATATCTTCATTCCTGTGCTTGAAAACTCAGGTAAGGTATTAGACCTCGACTGGTATGTTATGAAGCACGTGTTCAGAAAGATTCAGGAGTGGGTTGCTGAAGGCAGAGATGTAGTTACAGTATCAATCAACCTTTCCAAGATACATTTTTATCATGATTCACTTGTTGAGGATATCATCGAGGAATTTGAGAAGTATAATATTTCTCCCGACTATGTAGAATTCGAAGTTACTGAGTCGGTGTTCTTTGAAGAGTCTGAACTCATCATAGATAAGATTGAAAAATTAAGAGCATACGGATTTAAGATTTCAGTTGATGATTTCGGTGCAGGTTATTCATCACTTAACCTTATCGGAATTCTTCCTGTAGATATCATTAAGCTTGATAAGGGATTCATTAAGAACTCTCTTAACAACAGAAAAGGAATGGATATTATCAAGGGACTTATCAGAATTCTTAATGAGATTGAGATGGATATCGTATGTGAAGGTATTGAGACCAAGGATGAGGAAAGAGTAGTATACGAATTTGGTTGCGATTCAATGCAGGGATTCTTATATGACAAGCCCATTCCCATTGGCGATTTCGAAAGCAAGTATATCTTAAGAAAAGCTATCTAAATTCTTTTTTAGAGAAGACGGGGTAAACTATTAAATAAAAAACGTTTTGGATTTTATTCCAAAACGTTTTTTAGATTATCTGATATATTTCCATATAATACATAGTCAGCGTATTTATCGGAGTAGTGTTCTTCGTTGGCTAAAAGGATCAGGTTGCATCCTTTATAGTGACCTGTTACGTATTGTATCTTTCCACCACCTAAATCACATCCTAATACAACAACTGTATCTGCATTGGTACATGCAACACATCCCATCGTATATAAGTCGTTGTCAACTCGTTCACCAAGTAATCTTATGTTGGGACGTAATGCTTTTTTGCATGTATCACATACAGGAATTCCCGGTGATTCCAAGAGATAATTTATATCAAATTTTTTATAACATTTAGGACAGTAATTATCATATACACTACCATCAAGTTCAACTGTCCTTTTTATGCCAGCAATTTTTTCAAGACCAAAAATATTGAATGACAATACAGCTTCAAGACGACCTTCGTCTTCAAGTTTTTTGATTAAAGAAAATGTTTCGCTAGGCTTGGGTAAATAAGAGATAACTTCTTTTTTATAGAACTTGTAAAAACGTTCTTTTCTTGATGAATATTCTCCGGCAGAAAGTAATTCTTCGGGAGACATATGATACTCTTTTTCAAGAGCATAAAACAGCGAGGAATCCCACAGGTCACGACCACCTGATTCAGTTATGGTTCCGAGTCCCGTGATAAATACAATTCTATTCGATTCTTTAAGAATTGATTTAATCGTATCCAACATTTTATTTTTCCCCTCTATCTATATTTTAATTGATTGATAATAATTGTCAATGGTATCGATTTTTCTTGTACATTTATCAAGAATTAAATATAATATTTTTTATATTTGTCGAATGAAATTTTTTGATGATTAATTTGAATAAAATAGTTAGTTGATTTATAAAAAATAAAATACTTATTTATATATTTTTTGAAGTGAAAATTTTTTAATTTTTTATTGGAGTAAAATGGATTTAATAATTAAAATAATTGCATTGGTTTTATTGATTGTTTTATCTGCATTTTTTTCATCAGCAGAAACTGCATTCAACTGTGCCAATGAGATAAGACTTAAGTCACTTGCTGATGAAGGTCATAAGTCTGCAAAAAGAACATTAAAAATTCTTGGTAATTATTCCAAGTTAATAAGCGGTATTTTGATTGGTAACAACATAGTTAATATTGCTGCATCTGCACTTACAACTACGCTTGCTGTTCAGAGTGGTTATTCATGGGCCGTATCCGTATCAACAGGAGCGCTTACTTTTATAGTATTACTTGTCGGCGAAATAATTCCCAAGCAGTGGGCAAAAATTAACGCAGATAAAATAGTATCTTTTTATTCATGGATTTTTAGAATATATCTCTTTCTTTTTACACCGATTATTTTCCTTGTTGAAGGCATAGCAAAAATAATCATGTTTATTCTTCGTATCAATGATAAAAAAGATTCTCCTTCGATTACTCAGGGTGAACTTAGAACTATTCTTGATACATCACATGAAGATGGTGTAATTGAGGAAGAAGAAAAAGATATTATTAACAACATTTTTGATCTTGGAGATTCCACAGCAAGAGATATCATGATTCCTCGTATCGATATGGTGACAGTATCTAAGAAGGCAACATATCGTGAGATAATGAATGTCTTTAGAGAGAATATGTATACAAGACTTCCTGTTTATGAAGACAGTAAGGATAATATAGTTGGAATCATTAACATGAAGGATTTTCTTTTTGTTAAGAATCCCGATACATTTAACATCGATTCATTTTTAAGAGAACCCTACTACACGTATGAGTATAACAGCATCACAGATTTGCTTGCGAGACTCAGACAATCATCCAACAACATCGCGATAGTTCTTAATGAGTACGGCGCTGCGGAAGGTATGATTACTCTTGAAGACTTACTTGAAGAGATAGTCGGAGAGATAAGGGACGAGTATGATACCGATGAAGAAGAACTCATCAAGAAAATAGGAGATAACGAGTACATAGCTCACGGTAATGTCAAGCTTGATGATATCAATGATGCGCTCGAGACAGAATTCGAAAGTGAGGATTATGATTCGATAGCGGGCCTTATGATAGACCATCTGGACAGGTTGCCCAGGGAACACGAAGATGTAACGCTCGAGGATGGCAGCGTCCTGACGGCTCTCAAGGTTGCAAGAAACCGTATAATGCTTGTAAAAATAAGGCTTGCGGAGCACGAAGAGACTGATGAAGATGAAACAGGCAATTAATAAAGCGTATATTCAACATATATTCAATAAAATCACGCTATAAACATACCTCCAATCGTTAGATGGACTAACATTATGCGATATATCATTTTTTATATGTTCTGTGGTAAAATGATAGAGGTGTCTTTACAAAAACACAAAAGATATGTTGTTAAATAAATCTATACATTAATTGTTAATTATACATATAATATTTTCATACTAAATAAATGGTGGATTACAGATGAAAGTTGCAGCAAACAGATTAGACAGGGGTTTTAATCAGTACCGGGATGAATTCGAAGCCGCAGCACTTGAAGTGCTTCGTTCAGGATATTATATATTAGGTCCGCATGTGGAAAAATTTGAGCAAGAATTTGCAGCGTACACAGGCGCGAAATATGCTGTTGCTCTGGCAAGCGGATTAGATGCTCTTTGGTTGGCATTTAAAGTACTCGGAATCGGTGAAGGAGATGAAGTAATTGTCCCTGCCAATACGTATATAGCGAGCGTAATGGGTATTACAATCAACGGCGCGACTCCTGTTTTTGTGGAACCTGATGAGTACTATAATATCAATCCTAATAAAGTGGAAGAAAAAATTACTGAAAAAACAAAAGCGGTATTGGTTGTGCATTTGTACGGACAGTCCTGCGATATGAATCGTATTTCGGCCATCTGTAAAAATCATAGTCTCTTTCTTGTAGAAGACTGTGCGCAGTCTCACGGGGCGATGGCAGGAGACAGGATGACTGGAACATTCGGAGATATCGGCTGTTTCTCATTTTATCCTTCTAAAAATTTAGGTGCGTTTGGTGATGGCGGTTGTATAGTTACAAACAGTGATATAATTGCCGGAGATATGAAAATGTACAGAAATTACGGAAGCAGCAAAAGATATTATTTTGATGTGGTCGGAGCGAATTCGAGATTAGATGAAATTCAGGCTGCACTTTTATCCGTCAGATTAAAACATTTAGATGAATTAAACGCTGAACGTCAAAAGCTTGCTGAAAAATATCTGGAAGGAATTGATAATGATAAGTTTATTCTTCCTGCCATCAGAAGCGGCGTTACTACGGTATGGCATCAGTTTGTGATTCGTGCTAAAAAGAGAGACGAACTTATTGAATATTTAAAAGAACGCGAAATAGGAAGTATAATACATTATCCTATTCCGCCGCATTTGTCAAAAGCATATTCAAACTTGGGATATAAAAAAGGTGATTTTCCGATTACCGAAGAATATGCAGATACTGTTTTGTCACTTCCTTTTTATAACGGAATGACAGAAGAAGAACAGGATTATGTTATAAATGCGCTTAATCGTTTTTAAGATAACAAAATATAACAAAATATAAATATAACAAAATATAATTGAAAAATCATAGGACAGTTAACAAGTAAAAATTTATAGTATAGTTAACAGGTGAAAAAATGAACTTAGAAGAACAGTATAAAATCATAGAGTTTGCCGATTTCGGTGATGAAAGAGGAAACCTTGTGGTTATCGAAGGAGACGGAATGGATATTCCGTTTGATATTAAGAGAGTTTTTTATATTTACGGCTCTGATTCTGAAGTTGTGCGTGGAAGTCATGCTAATCGAGAGACGGAATTCCTCTTGGTGAATGTCAGCGGAACGAGTAAAGTACGACTTGCTGATGGTTCAAAAGAGATAATAGTCGAACTAAACAAACCCAGAATGGGGCTTTATATTTCATCGATGGTATGGAAAGATATGTACGATTTTTCCAAAGATTCGGTGCTTTTGGTATTGGCGAGCAGACATTATGATGCTAATGAATATATACGTGACTTTGACGAATATTTAAGTGAGATTCAGAAAGGTAAAAAATGAGCAAATTATCAATAATAATACCCGTATATTACAACGAAGATACCTTAATGGATCTATATTTGGATTTAAAGGAAAAGGTTTTTTTGCAGATACCTGATTACGAACTGGTAATGGTTGATGACGGATCGGGTGATAAGTCCTGGGAGATTATGAATGAAATTCGTGATATGGATGAGCGAGTGAGGCTTGTGAAACTATCAAGGAATTTTGGTGAACATTCTGCTCTTCTGGCGGGATTTTCTGTTTGCACAGGAGACTGCGCGGTGACCAAACAGGCAGATTTACAGGAAGATTCGACATTAATACTTGATATGTTTGAAAGCTGGAAACAGGGTAATAAAGTTGTTCTTGCCATCAGAAAATCCAGGGACGAGAGTTTTATTAAGGTATTTTTTGCAAATCGTTATTACTCGATGGTGCGTAAGTTTGTTAACAAGGAAATGCCGAGCGGCGGATGCGATTGCTATTTGATAGACAGGAGAGTAATTGAAGTTATCGAGCGTCTTGACGAGAAAAACTCATCCCTTACACTTCAGGTAATGTGGTCAGGCTTTAAGACTGACAAAGTATTTTTTGATCGTAAAAACAGAGAAAAAGGGAAATCCCGTTGGACGCTTGCGAAAAAAATACGTCTTGTAATGGATACTCTAATAAGTTTTTCCAATGCACCGATTAAGTTCATGATATTGGTAGGATCTCTTTTCAATATATTTGCAATCGTGATGTTTGTATCCGTGCTTATCGAGTATTTCACGAATGGTGTTCCGGTTGTGGGTTGGGCATCGCTGATGAGTGTTGTTCTGTGCTCTTCGGGTCTGACTCTTATGATGATTGGGATTCTCGGGGAATACTTGTGGAGAGTATTGGACGCCGCCAGAAACAGACCGGTATTCATAATTGACGAACATCTTAATGTTCGTCAAGAGGATAATGTGAGTGACGCAAAGACCGGCGCTTAAAGGGTTTTAGTATGAAAGAGAAATTATTTCAGATTTTTAAGTTTTTATTGGTCGGCGTTTCAAACACCGTTATAAGTGAAGTTATTTATGCGCTTCTAGTTCTTATAGGAGCGCATTATCTATTTGCAAGCTTTGTTGGTTTTACCGTAAGCATTTTTTCTGCATTTTTACTTAGCAGCAGATTTGTTTTTAAAGAGGATAAAACTAAAGAAAAAAGAGTTTGGTGGAAGGTTTTGATTAAAACCTACCTTGCATATATTGTAGGCTTTTTTTTAAATCTTGGACTTCTGACTTTGTGGATGGAAGGACTTAAACTCGAATTACATATTAATAAGATTATGAGTATTGTTTATGCTATGGGGCTTGCAGGACTGACTTCTCATGTGGTTGCAGAACTTTTGGCAGAAGCGTTTAATCTGCTTATTGTTACTCCGGTTAATTTTTTATTAAATAAATACTGGGCATACCGCCAAAAGCCGAAAGAAAACAAATAATGAGAATTCTATCGGTCTGTCAGCGAGTTGATACGCAGACAATATTTACTTTCGGGTTATTTTATGGCATAATAAGATATTGTGCGAAATAGTGTATAAAGGCATAAATATATATCTAAGGTTTAGGAAGGATTTTTAAAAATGAAAGGCAGAACAGGCAGAATAATAGCGCTTGCGCTTATATTGATTCTTACAGCAGGCTTGGGCTATGTAGCCATCAATGGTGTAGGAACTAATAAAATAGGCAGTTACCGAGATATATCTCAGGGGCTGGACCTTGCCGGAGGACTCAGTATCACATATCAGGTAGTAGGAGAAGAAGCACCTACTGCAGAGGATATGAACGATACTATCGAAAAACTTCGTAATAAAGCAGAGACATATTCAACAGAAGCTCAGGTTTACCAGGAAGGTGGTAATAACGATCGTATCACTATCGAAATTCCCGGTGTATCCGATGCATCTACAATTCTTGAAGAACTTGGTAAGCCCGGTTCACTCTACTTCATTGCTCAGACTGATGCAATGGGTAATCCTAACTATACATATGAGCTCAGTGCAGATGGCAATCTCGTATATATCGATGAGAACTATAAGAAGTTCTACTATGTAGATGAGAACAATGCAGTATGTTATGACGAAGAGACATTAGGCGCTCTTCTTGATGAGAATGGCAACGCAGTACCTTATGACATTAATTCATCAAGTGAGCAGGATCCTTCTTATGTACTTCTTAAGACTATTGATGAGTTAGAGTCTGAAGGCTCAATTATCCTTGAAGGTTCTGATGTTAAGGCTGCAAGAGCTTCAACTCAGGATGTTAAGAGCACAGGTAGCAAGGAATATGTTGTAGCACTTCAGTTCAATCCCGAAGGAACAGAGAAGTTCGCAGAGGGTACAAGAAAAGCTTATAACAATGGCGAGACAATCGCTATCTACTATGATGGTAACTTTATATCAGTTCCCAGAGTATCAGTAGTTATTACTCAGGGTGAAGCAGTTATCACAGGTATGAAGGATCTTCAGGAAGCAGACAGACTTGCATCCAAGATTCGTATCGGTGCTCTTAAACTTCAGCTTGAAGAATTAAGATCCAATATCGTTGGTGCTCAGCTTGGTTCTGAAGCAGTATCAACCAGTATCAAGGCCGCAGCAATCGGTCTTGGACTTGTAGCAATCATCATGATTGCAGTATATTTCCTTCCCGGACTTGCATCTGTACTTGCTCTTGCAATGTATACAGTTTTAATAGTAGTAATCCTTTCAGTATTCAATGATGCGATTACACTTACACTTCCCGGTATCGCAGGTATCATCCTTTCAATTGGTATGGCTGTCGATGCTAACGTTATTATCTTCGCGAGAATCAGAGAAGAACTTGCTAACGGCAAGATGCTTGAAGACTCTGTGGATATAGGTTTCAAGAAAGCTTTGAGTGCTATTATCGATGGTAACATCACAACACTTATTGCTGCTTTCGTTCTTATGTTCTTTGGTTCAGGTACAGTTAAGGGCTTCGCTCAGACACTTGCAATTGGTATTCTTCTTTCCATGTTTACCGCACTTGTAATTACCAGAGTAATCCTTAAGGGCTTGATGGCACTTGGCCTTACCAACCTTAAACTTTTCGGTGTAGCTAAGCAGAGAAAAACAGTTAACTTCTTATCCAAGGGTCATATATTTACTATAGTATCCGTTACTGCAATTCTTGTTGGTGTAGTATTCATGGTTATTAACGGTGTTAAGACAGGTAATGCTCTTAACTATTCACTTGAGTTTAAGGGTGGTACATCAACAAGCGTTGAACTTGCTGAGAACATGACCATCGAAGAGATTGATACACAGATTACTCCTCATATCGAGAAGATTACCGGTGACGGTGATGTTCAGATTCAGAAGGTTGAGGGTGGAAACGAAATTATCATCAAGACACGTTCACTTGAAGATGCAGAAAGAGATGAACTTGATAAGCTCTTAACTGATGAGTTTAAGGCTGTAGAGGGTTCACTCGTATCAGAGACAATTTCCGCTACAATCTCAGGCGAGATGAAGAAGGAATCCATCATTGCCGTATCAATCGCAGTATTATGTATGCTTCTTTACATCTGGATCAGATTTGCTGATTTCAGATTCGGTATTGCAAGTATCGCATGTCTTGTACATGACGTACTTATAGTTGTTGCATTCTATGCAATCGCACGTATCGGTGTTGGTTCAACATTTATTGCATGTATGCTGACGATAGTCGGTTACTCGATTAACGCAACCATCGTTATCTTCGACCGTGTACGTGAAGAGTTAAAAGAAGAAAAACTTCGTATTGCATCAATTGGTTCAAGAAGAAAGAAGAAGAGAGCCGGTGCTGAAGAGAACCCTGATGACTTCCTTGATGTTAAGAAGATTGTTAACGGTGCTATTACACAGACACTTTCAAGATCAATCTTTACATCACTTACAACATTCGTCATGGTATTGCTTCTCTACATACTCGGTGTTACTTCCATTAAGGAATTTGCACTGCCGCTAATGATAGGTATACTCTGCGGTACATATTCGTCGGTATGCTTAGCAGGTACGATATGGGTATTCTTGAGAAAAGTATTTGTTCCAAGAGATGAAGAAGAGGAAGACGAATTACCTTAAAGATTATAACAAACCTCGCTGACGGCGGGGTTTGTTTTTCCTTATAAAAAACTTATGAAGCAATGGATTTTACTTAGAAGAAGTGCAGATTATAAGACCTTGAGCGAAAAACTTGGAGTTGATCCTGTGGTTGTTCGCATCATGGTTAACAGAGGATTCGATACTTTAGAAAAGATGGAAGACTACTTATCGGAAGGTATTGAAGATTCTTTTTCGTATAAGGGACTACCTGATCTTGATAAGGCAATCGACACTCTGAAATACGCCAAGGATAATAATCTTAAGTGCAGAATCGTAGGCGATTACGATGCTGACGGAGTATGTTCCACTGCAATTCTTTTAAAAGGTCTGACGCGTTTTGGACTATCTTGCGATTACAAGATTCCCAACCGTATAACTGATGGTTACGGAATCAACGAATCCATTGTGGATAAGGCGATTGAGGACGGTATTGGACTGATAGTCACCTGTGATAACGGTATATCAGCAAGAGCCGCAATTGATAAAGCAGAGGACAACAATATCATAGTTGTCGTTACTGATCATCATACGATTACAGATAGCGAAGTACCTACCAAGGCGCATGCGCTTGTTAATCCTAAAAGAGACGTGAACACATATCCTTTTCCTGAGATATGCGGAGCGCAGGTATCATTTAAGTTTTTATGTGCTTTATATGATTCGATTGGCGTTAGTTTGGATGGATTATCAAGTGAGTTATTGGAACTTGCAGCCATAGCTACGGTTACGGATGTAATGCCTCTAATCGGTGAGAACAGAAGAATTGTTAAGTGGATTATAAAAAGACTCGTTAATCCTGAAAACAAGGGCCTTAATAAGATATGCAAAAGCATGGGTATATCCGAGAAGAAAGATGCCATATCGGCAGCGGATATATCATTTGGAATAGGACCTTGTATCAATGCCGCTGGCAGAATAGATGTTGCGGATTATGCGTTATCACTTCTTTGTAACGATGATGACAAGGAACTTGGTAAGATATGCGATAAGCTCTTGGAGTTTAATACCGAGCGCAAGGGCTTAACAGAAAAAGCCATTAATGATGCGGTAACGGTTATAGAAGAAAAATATGCCGATACTAAGATTCCTGACATATTGCTTGTTAATCTTCCCAAGTGCCACGTGTCCATATGTGGACTGGTAGCAAGTAAAGTCAGGGAGAGATATTATAGACCGACATTCATATTTACACCTGTTTCTGACGGAATGCTAACAGGCTCCGGCAGGTCAACGGATGAATACAATATGATAGAGGGTTTACAAAAATGTGCCGATTTACTTGAGAAGTTTGGCGGTCATTCTGCCGCATGCGGTCTTTCTTTACAGGAAGATAACCTGGGTATTTTATCGGACAGATTAAATGCTGACAGTAATTTATCTGAAGATGATCTCACAGAGAAACTTAGAATAGATGCTGATATGCCTCTTTCCTATGTGAGAGTTGAGACCGTTAAGGATATAAAAAAGTGCGAGCCTTTTGGTAAGAGTAATGGTAAACCGGTATTTGCAGTTAAAGATATGCTCTTAGTAAGAGCTGACAGAAAAGGCGATACAGGTTCTCACGTATTTTTATCTGTTAAGGATAACAGAGGATATGTATATACCATCAAGTATTGGAGCGGTACTGAGATACTGACAAAACTTATTTCCCAAAAGTACGCTTACGCACCTGATGATATATATGATAAGGATATAGCCAACCTGGATATCAGACTTAGCATATCTTATTATCCGGAGATTAATACTTTTAGAAACAACGAGAGAGTAGAGTTTAGAGCATGCGATATTAAGTTATCGTAAGGAGATATATGATACTGTGCGTTTCACTTAATCCTGCAATAGACAAGATGCTTAAGATAGATGAGATTACTATCGGTGGCGTAAGCCGAGCAAGAATCGAGAGTGTACATGCAGGCGGAAAAGCAATCAATGTAGCATCCAACCTATTGCTTCAGGGCGATTCTGTTAAGGTAACAGGATATGTCGGCGGAAGGGCCGGAATGCAGATTATAGAAGAATTAAAAAAGAGACATCTGCCTTTTGATTTTATAAGGCTCGGTACTGAGACACGTACCAATATGAATTATATTGACTCTCAGGGCAGGGTAACCGAGATTCTAGAGAGCGGTCACTTGGTAGATGCCAAGAGTGAGGAAGAATTCAAGCATTTATATCACAAGCTTGTAAAAGACGCTGATATGGTTGTGCTGTCAGGTTCTCTTCCGATAGGTCTTGGTAATGACACATACGCAGATATGTGTGTTACAGCTGCCAGAGAAGGCGTTCCAGTATGTCTTGATACATCGGGTGAAGCTTTAAAACAGGCAGTTGAATGTGCTCCGTTTTTGATTAAGCCCAATCTAAACGAGTTCGAATATTTGACCGGAAGAACTTATGATTTTTCACTTTTTGATGAGGATATTAAGGCCTTCTTTGAAAGCGATGAATTCAAAACCGGTATATTAAGAGAGTTTAGAAGACTCAGAAAAAAAGGCATCATGATTGTATGCCTGACTCTCGGAAAACGAGGTGCTCTCATCTATGTTAAGGATGAGATAATATATGTATCAGCTCCTGAAGTGGATGTAATCAATACAGTGGGAAGCGGTGACTGCATGTTAGCTTCACTTATTCACTCACTTGTTAAGAACGCAGATATCAAGGAAGCATGCAGATACGCTATAGCGGTTTCAAGCGCACATGTTACTACGATGAATGTTGCAGAGGTTGATCCTCAAGTTGTTAACGACCTAATAAAGAAGGTCAAGATGCATGTGGTAAAAGTAATCGCGGATTAGACGTAAGATAGAAAAGCAGGAAGGTGTGAAAAGATTGTACGCCAAAGTTATAGTAGATATATCACACGAAAAACTTGACAGACCTTTTACATACATTGTACCGAGCAAACTTCTTGGAGTTATCGAAGAAGGTGACAGAGTACAGATACCTTTCGGTGCAGGCAATAAGATAATAAGCGGATATGTAATTGAACTTACCGATAAGTCAGAATATGACATATCCAAATTAAAAGAAATAATTGATTTAGAACCCAAAAGTGTACGTGCTGATGCAACACTTATTAAGCTTGCATCATTCATAAGAAAGACTTACGGTTCCACTCAGATACAGGCTCTTAAGACTGTAATGCCTGTAAAAAAGACAGTAAAAAGAGAGGTTAATAAGCGTGTTATTTCACGCCTTGATTCTCAGGGGTTATATAGCGTATTAGAGCAGGCAGAAAAGAAACATAAAAATGCTCAGGCGCGACTTATCAGAGAATTAATTTCTTATCACGATATATCTTACTCATTCATCACAGGTAAGATGAATGTATCGGCACAGGCTATTGCTGCACTTGAGAAAAACGATGTAGTAAGCATTACCTGTGAAGAAGTATACAGAAACCCCATCAAGATAGATCATGTTGAAGATGTTGAACTTAATCTGTCTGATGAGCAAAGAAAAATAGTTGATGATGTCAATTCAGATATAGAAAGTGGAATCAGAAATACATATCTGATTCATGGTATTACAGGTTCAGGTAAGACGGAAGTATACATGCGTCTTATCGAGGATTGCTTAAAAAGAGATAAGCAGGCGATAATGCTTATTCCCGAGATAGCGCTTACTTATCAGAACCTGACAAGATTCTATGCGAGATTTGGCGACAGCGTATCAGTCATACATTCCAAGATGACTCAGGGTGAGAGATACGATCAGTTCCTTAAGGTTAAGGAAGGAAAAGTAAAGATAATGATAGGGCCAAGAAGTGCTCTTTTTACTCCTTTTGAAAACCTTGGACTTATAATCATAGATGAGGAACACGAGGGCTCTTACAAGGCAGAAAACATGCCTAAGTATCATGCCAGAGAAGTGGCAGGTAAGCTTGCTGAATTAACAGGAGCATCTTTAATACTTGGCTCAGCAACTCCGTCCATAGACAGCTATTACAGAGCAAAAAACGGTGAGTACAAGCTCTATAAGTTAACTCAGAGATTAACAGGTAATACACTTCCTACAGTATATGTGGAAGATATGCGTGAAGAATTAAAAGAAGGCAACAAGAGCGTCTTCTCAAGACACCTTCACAAGCTCATAGAAGACCGCTTGGAAAAGCATGATCAGATTATGCTCTTTCTTAACAGGCGTGGCGTGTCGGGATTCGTATCCTGTAGAGAATGCGGTGAAGTTATTAAGTGTCCGCACTGTGACATATCACTTTCATACCATAGGGATGGCAATCTTAAGTGCCACTATTGCGGATACGAAAGACCTTTTTCAAGTAAGTGCGATAAGTGTGGCGCTGAAAAGGTAAGAGGCTTCAGAGCAGGTACTCAGATGATAGAGGATTTTGTAAAAAAAGAATTCCCCTATGCACTGGTTCTTAGAATGGATGCCGATTCTACCAAGAAGCAGGAAGACTACGAGACAATCCTTTCGAGATTTGCCAATAGAGAAGCCGACATTCTTATCGGAACACAGATGATAGTTAAGGGCCATGATTTTAAGGGCGTAACACTTGTTGGTGTTATAGCTGCTGATATGGCACTTAATGCAGAGGATTATAGAGCAGGGGAGAGAGCATTCCAACAGCTCGTACAAGCTTCAGGCAGAGCGGGTAGAGGAGATAATCCCGGTGAAGTAGTTATACAGACTTATCAGAGTGAACATTATGCGGTTCAGTATGCTGCGTCGCAGGACTATGAAGGTTTCTATGAAGAAGAGATGAGCTTTAGAAATCTTATGATGTATCCGCCTGCAGGTAATCTTTTAGGCGTACAGATACAAGGAAGCGAAGAAGCGAGAGTTAAAAAACTCTCAACTCATCTTTCAGAACTTATAGACAATCTTAAGAGTAAGGAAGAGATTAGTAAGATCGGACCGGCTGATGCATCGCTTTCGAAGAAATGTGATCTATACAGAAGAGTTATATATATTAAGAGTAGAGAATATAACCACTTAATAGACATCAAAGACGCAATAGAAAAAGATGTCGCAGAACTTAAATTAACAAAAGAAACAGTAATGTTTGATTTTAATCCGATGAACGGATTTTAAGGAGGAGAAAATGGCACTTAGAAAAATCAGAGAAGAAGGCGAAGAATGCTTAAGATGCGTATGCAAGGAAGTCGTTGAGATTACTCCCCATATTAAGGATCTTATCGAAGACTTAATAGATACCATGTATGAAGCAGACGGAGTAGGTCTTGCCGCACCTCAGGTAGGTGTCAGAAAGCGCATAGCTGTTGTAGATGTCGGAGAGGGACCTATAGTGTTAATTAACCCTGTGGTTGTATCTTCGGAAGGCGAGCAGACTGGTAACGAAGGTTGCTTATCAGTACCCGGCAAATGCGGTATCGTAACAAGACCCATGAAGGTCAAGGTTAAGACCATGACTCCTGAGATGACATATGAAGAGATCGAAGGAGAGGGACTCTTAGCCAGAGCTATGCTTCATGAGATGGACCATCTTGACGGAATTCTCTATATAGACAAGGTTGAAGGCGACCTTCAGGACGTAGGCGAGAGCGAGGAATAAAATATGAAGATTATATTTATGGGTACTCCTGATTTCGCTGTAGATGCTCTTAAGGCACTTCATAAGGCGGGTCACGAGATAGTATTGGTTGTTACTCAGCCCGATGCACCCAAGGGAAGAAGCAGACTTTATCTTCCTTCTCCCGTAAAAGAGGCTGCGTTGGAACTTGGACTTGAGGTATTCCAGCCTGAAAAGATAAAAAGAAGCGAGAGCGTAGAGGTATTAAAAAAATACGACGCTGATGTTTTCGTAGTAGCAGCTTTTGGCCAGATTCTCTCAAAAGAGATTCTTGAGATGCCCAAATACGGATGTATTAATATCCATGCATCCTTACTTCCTATGTATAGGGGTGCTGCTCCCATTCAGTGGGCTATCCTTAATGATGAGAAGATAGCGGGTGTCACAATCATGCAGATGGATGAAGGACTCGATACAGGAGATATGCTTCTTAAGGGAGAAGTTGATATTGATATCGAGGATACAGCAGATACACTTCATGATAAGCTCAAGGTACTTGGTGCCGATCTTATAGTAGAAGCACTTTCTAAGCTTGAAAAGGGCGAATTAAAAGCCGTTCCTCAGCCTGAAGGTCCTCTTTTCTACGCCAAGATGATTAAGAAAGAAGACGGTGCACTTGATTTTAATGAGGATGCACATAAACTTGCTCTTAAGGTAAGAGCATATCAGTCCTGGCCCGGAACTTTTGCATACCTTAATGGAACATATATTAAGATATGTAAGGCAGAAGAAGTTGAAGCAACTGTAGAGATGCCCAATACGGTTATACTTGTTGAAAAGGACAGTTTTACCATAGGATGTGCCAAGAATGCTCTTAAGGTTACAATGATTAAGCCCCAGGGCAAGAGAGAGATGAGTGTTAAGGATTATCTTTTAGGTAAGAAGATAAACATCGGAGACGTATTAACTAAAGATGAACATTGATTTTGAGATAAGAAAAATAGCACTTGAGACGCTTCTTGAATATGAGAAGAATAATGTATTCTCCCATGTTCTTTTAAAGAAAGTGCTCGATAAATATGATTATCTCAAAGACAGAGAGAAAGCATTAATCTCTGTTATTGTTAAGGGAGTTATAGAGAGATGCATACAGCTTGACTATATAATCGATAAGTACTCTAAGACCAAAACCAACAAGATGAAAAAGCCCATAAGGATAATTCTTGAGATGGGTACATATCAGATTGTATATATGGATACTTTTGATACGATGTCGGTTAATTCGAGTGTTAATCTTGCTAAGAGCAAGGGCTTTTCGAGCCTCTCAGGATTCGTTAATGCGATACTGCGTAATATCTCCAAGGATAAGGACAAGATAAAAGAAGACTTATCAAAAGAGGATGAAAGTCTGCATATCAAGTATTCCATCCCTCAGTTTTTAACTAATCTTTTATCCGAACAGTACGATAAAGATACTGTGAACTCGATTCTTCAGGCATCGCTTAATAAAGCGAGCGTAAGGTTAAGAGTAAGAGAAGATATTGATGGCAGCAGGCTTGACGAGATACTTAATGAATTAAAATCTCATGGCATATCGATTAAGCCGCTCGATGGCGTTGATAGGATGTACTTAGCGGATAAGTTAGGTAATATCAGCGAGATAGATGCATATAAAACCGGAGAGATAACCATTCAGGATACTGCCAGTTACATCTTTTGTAAGAATATACCTTTTGGCGAAAAGATACTTGATGCGTGTGCCGCACCCGGTGGTAAGAGTATGGTACTCGCCGAGAGATATCCCAAGGCACAGATTACATCCTGTGATATATATGAAGATAAGCTCGATAGAATGAGAGAGAACTTCGAGCGTTGTCACTTGGGAAATATAGAGACAAAACTACTTGATGCTACGAAGCACTGCGAGGCATATGAAGGCACATTTGATGTTGTTGTATGTGATGCTCCCTGCTCAGGACTCGGTGTTATGGGTAAGAAGCAGGATATCAAGTATAACCTGACTGAAGAAGGTATAGAGAGTATAGTGGCTCTTCAAAAGAAGATACTTGATAATCTCGATACCTATGTTAAAAAGGGTGGTTACCTGTGTTATTCAACCTGCACTCTTAATAAGGATGAGAATGATAGACAAGTTGAGAGTTTCTTAAAAGATCACGATTATACATTGGTCGCTCCCACGTATATACCTGAGAGATACAAGGCATTTGTATCAAGAAACATGGTTCAATTCATTCAGGGAGAAGATACGGACGGATTCTTCTTTTCGATACTTAAGAAAAATGGATGATATTAAGAATAAATATTTAAGTGAATTAAGCGATGAGTTAAAAGAACTGGGAGAACCGGCATTTCGATCAAAACAGGTCTTCAAGTGGCTTCATGAGAAGAATGTAAAAAGTATCGACGAAATGAGCGATATTTCCAAGTCACTTAGAGAAAAACTTAAGGAAAAATACGACTTTTGCACTCTTAATGTAGTCAGAGTATCCGAGAGCAAGATAGATTCGACCAAAAAGTTCTTATTTGAGACTCATGACGGCAATTACATAGAAAGTGTCTGGATGCAGTATAAGCACGGAAACAGCGTGTGCATTTCGAGCCAGATAGGTTGCAGAATGGGTTGCAGATTCTGTGCGTCGACCTTGGATGGGCTTGTGAGGAGCCTTACGGCAGCAGAGATGCTCGAGCAGATATATGAGATTACAAGGATTACAGGCGAGAGAGTATCCAATGTAGTAGTCATGGGAATGGGTGAACCCATGGACAATTATGACAATCTCATTAGATTTGTTAAACTTTTAACTTGTGAAGAAGGCTTGAATATTTCCGCAAGAAATGTTACAGTATCAACTTGTGGGATTGTACCCAAGATTCGAGAGTTCGCCAACGAGGGATTACCGGTCACTTTGGCACTCTCATTACATGCTCCCAATGATGAAAAGCGCAAGGCTTTAATGCCTATTGCAAATAGCTTCACCATAAAGGAGTGCTTGGAAGCCTGCGATTATTACTTTGAAAAAACTAAAAGAAGAGTCAGCTTTGAGTATTCCCTCGTATCGGGTGTTAACGATAACGATGAGGAAGCGGAAGAACTCTCTAAGCTCCTTAAGGGTCATAACGGTCATGTTAATCTTATCCCCGTTAATCCCATTAAGGAAAGAGACTATAAAAGAAGCGATAAATCAAGGATTTACGCGTTTCAAAACAGACTTGAAAAAAACGGCATAAATGTTACTATTAGAAGGGAAATGGGTCGCGATATAGACGGTGCTTGCGGACAGCTTAGACGTAAGCATACTGAAGAAAGCGCAGGGGTTTCGAAGTGATAAAATCTGTATCTAAGACGGATATCGGAAAATTAAGACAATTGAATCAGGATTTTGTATTTACTTCCGAGTTACCTCTTGGTGCGCTTGATAACCTTTTCTTGGTAGCAGATGGAATGGGCGGACACAAAGCAGGAGACTATGCATCCAAGTGTGCAGTGGAGACTGTCATTCAGATGTGTTCCGAGAGCAAGGGCAAGAGAATGGTTACAGCCATATCTGATGCCATTAACGAAGCCAATACGAGAATCAGAAGAAAGGCCATGGAAGATGAGAATATGGTGGGCATGGGTACTACAATGGTGCTTGCTACCGTATCCGACGATACTCTTACCGTAGCCAATGTCGGAGATTCCAGATTATATATTGTATCGGATGAAAATACCATCACTCAGATTACAAGGGATCATTCACTTGTGGAAGAGATGGTGAGAATGGGTGGTATCGACAGAGTCAGTGCCAGAAACCATCCTGATAAAAACATTATCACACGCGCCATTGGTGCTACCGGTAATGTGAATATTGATTTTTTTGAAGTTCCCTTAAAAGATGGGGACGTTATTCTTATGTGTTCGGACGGTCTCTCCAACATGATAGATGACAAGGAGATATTAAAGATTGTATCCGGCGAAGAAGATATCGAAGAGAGTGCTGCCAAATTGATTGAGACGGCTAATTCAAATGGCGGCAGTGACAATATATCTGTAGTTTTAATTAAGTACGAACGTTAGGAACAATGAGGTTTTTATGGTAAAGATTGGTATGATCATCGGAAGCCGATATGAGATTCAGGAATTAATCGGCACCGGCGGAATGTCAGATGTTTACAGAGCAAAAGACAATAAATTAAATAGAAACGTTGCAGTTAAGGTATTAAAGCAGGAATTTGCCGAGAACAGGGATTTTGTATCCAAGTTTAGACGTGAAGCCGAAGCTGCAGCTAATCTCATGCATCCCAATATCGTTACCGTATACGATGTAGGTGAGGATTCAGGTATCTCCTATATCGTCATGGAGCTTGTGGACGGATACACACTTAAGCAGTATATCGAGAAGAAATCGAGACTTACCATTACAGAGTGTATCAGTATTGCCATACCCATTGCATCAGGTATTGAAGCTGCTCATAACAAGGGTATTATTCATAGAGATATTAAGCCTCAAAACGTTATTATCTCCAAGGATGGTAAGGTTAAGGTTACAGACTTCGGTATTGCCAAGACCACTACATCCAATACCATATCAAGTAATGTTATGGGTTCAGTTCATTATACATCTCCCGAGCAGGCCAGAGGTGGATTCTCGGATGAGAAGAGTGATATCTATTCTCTTGGTATCACACTTTTTGAGATGGTTACAGGACGTGTTCCTTTTAACGGAGACACAACTGTTGCCATAGCTATCAAGCATATTCAGGAAGATATGCCTTCACCCAAGACATATGTTGAAGATCTTCCTATCAGTATAGAGCAGATTATCTTAAAGTGTACTCAAAAGAGCCCCGATCGCAGATATCAGAAGATGAGTGAAGTAATCGAGGATCTCAAGAAAGCGTACATTTCTCCTAATGAGAATTTCGTTAAGTTAGATACATATGAGAGTAACTCTGTCACCAAGACCAATCTTGATCCCATCTATAAGAGGGAGAGAAGAGATACGGAAGGTTTTGATGAGATAGAAAAAACTGAATCACCCCGTCCCAGAGTTAAATCCAGGGATGATGGATATTCCATGCCTCCCAATGTTAAGAAGGAAAAGGCTCAAGAAAACGGCAGACGTCCTCAAAACGCTAAGCCCGGCAAGCCTCAACCCAAGCCTTCCAGTGGCAATAAGCCTTCGGCTAAGCCTCAGAATGCTAAGCCCGGTAAGCCCAATCCCAACAAGCCGCTTGCATCAGGTAAGCCTTCTTCAACAAGTAAGCCCAGACCTTCTTCACAGCTTAGACCTTCGAACAAGCCTAAGAGTCAGTCGGGTGAGAAGAGTGAGAATAAGCAGACAGAGATGATTAAGACCGTAATCATCTGTGGCGCTGCTATAGTAATAGGTATTCTTTTACTTGCACTTCTTGGAAAAGTACTTGGTGTTTTTTCTGATAAGGGCGATAAGGATGAGTTTGTAAAAGTTCCTGCTTGTACCAACAAGCTTGAGTCTGAAGTAAAGAGAGACTTAGAGGATCTTGGACTTGAATATGAGATATCTTATGAGGTATCAGCTAATGTAGCACCCAATCGTGTAATCAGCACAGATCCCAATGCTGATACATCTATTAAGAAGGGTTCTACAGTTAAGATAGTTGTATGTCGAAGCGAAGATTCTATTGTGGTTCCCGATGTATCAGGAATGACTGAAGCAGAAGCTACAGCCAAACTTGAGAGTGAGGGATTCACGGTAGAAAAAGTATTCGAAAAGAATGATGATTTTGAAAAGGGCAGAGTAGTCAGCCAGACTCCTGATGCCGGATCGAGCGGCAGTGATACCAAGACTGTAACTATAGTTGTATGTTCCGGTTCAGGCAAGGAAAAGGTTAAGATGCCCGACCTTACAGGTAAGACTGAAGAGGAAGCAAGAAACCTCGTTCAGAGTGTTGGAATGACAGTTAAGGAAGTAAGCGAAACATATTCCAATACAGTTGAAAACGGAAAAGTATGTTATCAGAGCTACACTGCAGGCAGTGTGGTTAAGGAAGGTGCGGAAGTTACTCTCAAGTTGAGCCTTGGACCTGAGCCCAGATACTATTCATGCAATCATGTGGTACAGGCTCCTGCTAAGTATACAGGCGGACCCGCTACAATTATACTTAAGACTCCTGATGGAACAGAGCTTCTTCACGAGACTTCACCCATATTCCCTTATAACATCTCTCTTACACAGATTTACGGTGTTCCTAAGGGTATAGTTGAGATTACCTATCAGGTTATGATTCAGGAAGAAGTCGTTGACGGTAACGGAAACGTAACTATACAAAATGTACCTGCACAGGATTCTGTATCCTATGAAGTGGATTTTCAATAATGCGTGGTAAGATAATAAAAGGTGTTTCAGGTTTCTACTATGTGTATTCTTTTGAGAATGCACATGTATATACCTGTCGTGCCGTTGGAAAACTTCGAGACAAGAAGATTAAGCCTCTGGTTGGTGATAATTGCAAGTTTGATGTACTTGATGATGACACACTGGAAGGCAGTCTTACTGATATTATCCAACGCAAGAACACACTTATCAGGCCCGCAGTAGCCAATGTTGACCAGATGCTCGTCATATTCGCGGTCAATGATCCCAAACCCAATTTTTATCTTTTGGATAAGTTTCTCTTTTTTATCATGCATGAGAGACTTCGTCCTATCTTGGTTTTTAACAAAGAAGATCTCGGCTTGGATGAAAAGCAGGAGATTATCGATATATACAGAGGATTTGATGCTCCGCTTATCTTTACCAGCGCGAAAGAAAACATCAATGTTGATGCTGTTAAGGAACTATTAAAAGGCAATACTACAGCAGTTGCCGGACCAAGTGGAGTAGGTAAGTCCACACTCATCAATGCGATAGTCGGCTCCGATATTATGGAGACAGGAGATATATCCAAGAAGACGCTTCGAGGCAAACATACTACGAGACATACGGAGATGTTTGAATTCGATGTGGATGGAACGGAATCTTTTATACTTGATACTCCGGGATTTTCTTCTTTTTATCTGCCAACTCTTGATGAACAGGAGAGAGCATCCGATTATTATCCCGAATTTGAAGAATATTCTCCAAGATGCAGATTCAATGCGTGCCTTCACGACAGAGAGCCTGATTGTATGGTCAAGAAGGCGGTTGAGGAAGGCAATATCTCCCGAGAGAGATATGAGAATTATCTTAAGATTCTCAAGGAAATCAAGAATTCCTACAAATACTGAAATTAATCGGTATAAAAATATAGTTCTTCGGTAGAAATCACATAGCCAATTAAGTATTATATTTATTGTTGTGATTAACAATCGGATATATAGTTGGGATAAAGAATATAACAATATTCAGTTATATTATCAGGAATATTGTCAGTAATGTTTATAAGAAACGTAATAAAGACTAGAGTGAAAAGACATAAACAATAAAGGGGATTTAGATGGATTACATCCTTGCTCCGTCAATCTTATCGGCGGATTTTCTCACATTAAAAGATCAGATAGACCAGGTTGAAAAAGCAGGTGCCAAGTATCTGCATTTTGACGTAATGGACGGTATGTTCGTACGTAATATATCATTCGGTATTCCGGTTCTTAAGTGCTTAAAGGGAAATACAGGAATGGTACTTGATGTACATCTTATGATTATGGAGCCTGCGAGATACTTCGAGAAGTTCAAAGATGCCGGTGCTCAGATTCTGACTATCCATTATGAGGCAACAAGAAATGTTAAGGAAGATTTACTTCGCATAAAAGAACTTGGAATGATTCCTTCACTTACAATCAGTCCTGATACTGATGCTGAAGTAGTATTTCCTTATCTTGACTATGTTAATCAAATTCTTATCATGACTGTTCAGCCGGGAGAGGGTGCACAGGCATATATCGATAAGTGTACTGAGAAGATTCATAAAGTACGTGTAGAGATAGATAAGAGAGGCTTAGACGTTAATATTCAGGTTGACGGTGGTATCAACGAGAAGACAATCCTTACAGCCAAGGATGCAGGAGCCAATGTATTCGTTATGGGTTCATCCATTTTCCATGGTGATCCTTATGAGAATACTATAAAGTACAAAGATATTCTTGGAATCGATAAAAAAACTATAGTTAATGTGTAATATATAGAATATAGTTAATGCGTAATATTTGAATATAGTAATTGCGTAATAGATATAGTATAAAAGGCGCCCAATCGGGCGCCTTTTACAATTGTACAATATAAGTTTAAGGAGTAGTTTATATATTTTTGGTATTTAATGCTCGTATAGCATTGAGTACCGCAATAATCATAACTCCGACATCAGCGAATATGGCAATCCACATATTCGTGATACCGAGTGCTCCGAGGATTAAGCAAGCAAACTTAATACCGAGAGCAAATACAATATTTTCATAGACTATTCGTAAACATTTTTTGGATATCTTGATAGCATTAACGATGCGGAGAGGATTATCATCCATTATTACTACATCAGCTGCTTCTATGGCTGCATCAGAACCCATGGAACCCATTGCAATACCGATATCTGCTCTTGCAAGTACTGGTGCATCGTTAATACCGTCGCCTACGAATGCGAGAGTCTGTTTAGCATTTTTATTCTTTATAAGGTTCTCAACTTTTTCGACTTTATCCGCAGGAAGAAGAGAAGAGTGGTATTCGGTAATACCGAGAGTAGTAGCTACTTCTTTTGCTACCAAATCGGAATCGCCTGTTAACATTATCAGATTACCGATGCCCGAGTCCTTTAACTTCTTGATAGCTTCTACGGAATCATCTTTTAATTCATCAGATATAACTATATGACCTGCGTATTCGCCATTGATGGCAATATGTACTATTGTTCCGCTCATGTGGCAGGGCTTATAGTCAATCCCTTCTTTTTTCATTAACTTGTCGTTACCGGCAAGAATCTCTTTTCCATCAACAACCGCTTTGATTCCATGACCTGATATCTCAGTTAAATCAGTTACTCTTGCTCTGTCGATATCTTTTCCGTAAGCGGTTTTAAGACTTACACTTATGGGATGTGATGAAGCGCATTCAGCAAGTGCTGCCAACTCGATTAGGCTTTCTTCAGGAATGGTATTATGATGTATATCATTTACATTGAATACGCCCTTGGTAAGAGTTCCTGTCTTATCGAATACGACATAATTGGTATATGAAAGGTTCTCCAAGTAGTTGGAGCCCTTAATTAATACACCCGCTTTGCTGGCTCCTCCAAGTCCTGCAAAGAATGAGAGAGGGATACTTATTACCAATGCACATGGACAGCTGATTACCAAGAAGGTAAGGGCTCTATATATCCATACTCCCCATTGTGCGTTGCTTTTTAGAATAAGCATATTTACTAGAGGAGGAAGTAATGCTAAAAGCAGTGCGCTTATACATACTGCAGGTGTATATATTTTTGCAAACTTTGATATAAAAGCTTCGGATCTTGATTTGTTGGAACTTGAATTTTCTACAAGTTCGAGAATCTTGGATACTGTGGATTCTCCGAATTCCTTGTCGGTCTTTACTTTTATAACACCTGTAAGATTGATACATCCGCTTATTATGGCATCTCCTTCGGATACGTCTCTTGGAAGAGATTCACCTGTGAGAGCAGATGTATTAAGAGATGAAGTACCTTCAATAACGGTTCCGTCGATAGGAACTTTTTCTCCGGGCTGAACTACGATTATACTTCCGATTTCAACTTCATCTGGAGATACTCTTACTAATTGTCCATCCTTTTCTATGTTGGCATAGTCAGGACGAATATCCATAAGAGCGGATATGTTTTTGCGGCTTTTGCCTACGGCATAGCTTTGGAAGAATTCACCTATCTGGTAAAAAAGCATAACAGCGATGCCTTCGGTATAATCACCGTTTTTCTTGATCAGAGCGAGAACGATTGCGCCGACGGTAGCGACTGCCATAAGAAAGTTTTCATCAAATACACGGCCTCTAAAGATACCTTTTACAGCTTTAAGAAGGATATCATAGCCAATAATGAAATAAGGTATCATATATAGAATAAACCATACAGGTTCATTGATGAGCCCGGGTATGATATCGCCTGCATCTGTTTCCTTTGGCCCAATTATCTTATATAAGATTATTAAGAGTACCAAGAGAAGAGCAGAGATTATTATTCTGATTAATGCTTTCTTTTGCTTCTTTTTCATATCGTTCTCCCTATGAATCGAACGTAAAGTATATTAAGGATTAAAGCTCTATATCGCAGTCATCCTCGACCTTTTTACAGTTCTTAAGAACTGCCTTCATAGTCTTTTTCTCATCAACACCGTCTTCAAATTCAACGATCATTTTCTGTGTCATGAAGTTAACACATGCATCCTTAATACCTTCGGTCTTTTTTGTTGCGTCCTCCATAAGATTAGCACAGTTAGCACAGTCAACTTCAATGTTATAAGTTTTCTTCATATTCAATCCTTTCTCTTAAACGATTAAGTATTTGTTTAATTGTTGATTATATGATATATTAATAAGGACGATAAGTCAACTACTATTTTTAGTTTCTTTATTTATCCTACGAAAAGTAGTATAATAGAGAAGTTAATAAAGTGTTAATGGGGATAGGTTATGGGCGCGCATTCATGCGATTGTAAAGACAACGAAGAAAGAACTAACGAGCGAATCAAAGAGAATCTGACTAGTTATTCAGACTTTGAAGCTGTATCCAATATTTTTCAACAATTAGGCGATCCTACACGTCTTCGTATATTCTGGTTACTTTGCCATTACGAAGAGAATGTTATGAGTATATCCAATATTTTGGATATGTCTTCGCCTGCAGTTTCCCACCATTTAAGACCACTTAAGAATTCCGGCCTTATTGTCTCAAGACGACAGGGCAAGGAAGTATATTATAAAGCAGCAGATAATAAAGAATGCAATCTTTTGCATAATGCGATAGAAGAGGCTATGCAGATAGCGTGTCCTCATATGATTCACGACTAAAAAAATGACATACATTTGACTATACGTCAAAGGGGGAATGTATGACAGATGCAATAGTTAGTTATTATGAAAAATATATGCCCGGACCTGATGTATTAGTTATTGCATTAGGCTTGATTTTTTTCATTTTGACTAGAACTTCGTATATCAACTTGCAGGGATACAAGTATTCGAAGCCTATTCCCATAGAGCAATTAAGCGAGTATTTTAGCAAAGAACAGCCTTGATATGAGTAGAATATTAACCTTCCGTGAGATACCGGAGGGTTAGTTTAGTTATACAGAATAATTCAGGGAGAATTGAATGGTTTTAAGATTAAGAAACATAGTCTCTGTAGCGTTATCATTATTGATGACTCTGCTTCTTGTCGGCTGTAATAATGATACTCCGCCCGGTGGGAAAGAGAATCTCCAAAAGAAGGAGATGGCTCAGATACCGGGATTGTATGACGTGGAATACGACACTGTCGAATACAGCAAGATTATTCCGACACTTACAAGCCTTAATTACAATTATAGCGAAACTACATCGCTTGATATGGAGTTCTATTATCATCTTTATCGTATGAATCATTATGATGGAGATTATGAGAGAGCGATGACAGGCAGTTATAATTATCTGTCACAAAATGTGAATACGAACTTTTGTGACAGGGTTAAAAAGGATGACTTTAAGGAATGGTTGCATTGGTATTTTGATATCAATGTAAGAAACGTTCAGTATAATCCATATGATTATTTCATTATGGAAGATGATTCCCGGTATTATTATTTTTATTACTATCCCGAAAAGGTATCGGAATACGAGCAGAGAGCTTTTATATATGATGCATACTTCTCTGAGAATGTAGTTGTATTCAAGGCAGATATATATTATGACTACGAAGACAGCGTGGACAGACATGCTGAGACTACAAGGGATGAAGTGCTTCTTGATCCGTACACAGAGTACATAAGAAGTGTTGAATTGTATTTCGACGTGAATGATGGAAGACTCCTTCCCAAAAAGAGTCAGGAACTCAATATCCCCAGTCCTGTTGCTTATAGAGGAATTGCAACTGAATCACCTTATCAGGATTACACTGTATTGAAGGATTCATTCATTTATGGCTACAGTAAGGCTGGTTATGATCTGACAATCAACAGAAAAGGAGATACATGGAATCGTCTTCATTGGAAGGGCGAGGAAGAGGTGTATGGCCCGGACTTCAGATGCCTTGATGAAGAGGATATGTACACTAAAGAGCCTGTAAGAGTAGGCATCTATCCTTATGATGAGATAGATGGCGGAGAATACGAGAATACAGTTGTTGGTTATGTGGTATTTTCTGATAATTCCAATATCACATTTTATGCCGATGGCCACAAAGTTATAAAATCCAGAAGCAAGGAGTTAACTTACTAGTATATGAAACTGAGTAATGCATTTCTTGAAAAATTGGCCTCGTTCATCGAGGCCAATTATGTTGAAAATAATATAAATGTATTTGAAGATGCGATGCCTTCAGGAGAGAAACTGGAGGATATCGAATGTGAAGAAGTTTCAGTTGAGAAGACTGTTGAAACTAAAACTCAGAAAAAACATTTATTTGGCAAGTTTGCTAAAAGTGATAAGAGATCAGTAAGTGAATCATGCGAAGTCTTTGATGCTCCATGTGGCTCGGCACCTCCTCCGATGATGGGGATGGCCATGGCATCCATGGCGGCTCCTACATCACCGAGAAGCCTCGATGAAGTAGTAGCTAATCTTGACAAATCTTTTATGGAACTTGTTTTTTCTTTTGCTGATACCAAGGGATTTAGTGATGTTGATCTTCAAAAGAAAGGCAATATAGACAGGAAGGCATTCTCTAAGCTTAGATGTGGTACTACCAAGAAGCCGAGTAAGTCCACTGCAATGGCTCTTGCGATTGCACTCGAACTTAATCTTGATGAGACCAAAGATCTATTATCCAGAGCAGGCTATGCGTTATCTCCTTGTAGCAAACAGGACTTAATAGTTCAGTATTTTATAGAGAATAAAGCATATGATATATATGCACTCAATGACGTGCTCTCAGAATACGGAGAGCCTGAACTTGGTGTAAAAATATAGTATGTTAACTTCTTGACGATGTTTATCAATTTGATTATAATTGTGAAAGTTTTAGAGATGACTAACATCACATATTTGGATTGATAATACTTGCAATGAAGAGATTGAACAATAAACAAATGAAGAGAATATATGCGGGCGTCCTGGCAATAATGATGCTCGCTGTTTTAATGTTATCTTCAATGTTTATTGCAATCGAAGCAAACCATCATTGCGAAGATGACGACTGTCCCATATGTGAGAGTATTCATCAATGCTTAAACATATTACACGGCTTTGGCAATAAGGGAACTGTATCTTCAGTTATTATTCCTGTCATTGCTGTTCTTGCAATTTCTTATCTGTCGGTGTGCGATATCAGATTCGCTACACTTGTATCCAGAAAAGTACGCCTTAATGATTGAATCCAATATTAAGCTTTATTTTATCGACTACTAGATTATTACTTAATATTTGGAGGATTTATGAAAAGAATAATATCTATAATTGTTGCCGCCATTATGATGGCGGGATGTTTTTGTGCATGCACTAGTAAAGATACTCAATCAAAAGATAATGACAATATAAAAATAGTTGCTTCAATTTTCCCTGAATATGATTGGGTTATGAATGTACTCGGAGATAATCCAGGTAATGCTGAGGTTACACTTCTTTTAGACAATGGTGTTGATCTTCACAGCTACCAGCCTACTGCTGAAGATATAGTTACCATATCCAACTGTGATCTCTTCATATATGTTGGTGGAGAATCGGATGAATGGATTGAAGAATTAATCGCTAATTCAAAGAATAAAGATATGGTTACTATCAATCTTATGGAAGTTCTTGGTGATAAGGCCAAGGAGGAAGAATTGGTTGAAGGTATGCAGGAAGAAGAGCATGAGCACGACCATGAGGATGCTGATGAGCATGAAGAAGGAGAAGAGCATGAGCATGAATACGAAGAGGAAGAAGTAGAATACGATGAGCATGTTTGGCTTTCACTTCGCAATGCGTCTGTATTTACTGATAAGATTTCGGAAGAATTACAGTCTATAGATAAAGAGCATGCAGATGTATATAAGTCTAATGCAGATGCATATATTGAAAAACTTAATGATCTGGATAAAAAATACGAAGAGGCTGTATCATCGGCTCAGTATAATACAATTCTTTTTGGCGATCGTTTCCCTTTTAGATATATGGTTGATGATTATGGTATTACATACTATGCGGCATTTGTAGGATGCTCTACAGAGAGCCAGGCGAATTTTGATACCATATTATTCTTATCAGAAAAGGTTGATGAGTTATCACTTCCCTGTGTTATGTCTATCGACAGTTCTGACCAAAAGATTGCTAAGACTATTGTTGAAAATACAAAAAATAAGGATCAGAAAATACTTACTATTGATTCAATGCAGACTACTACAATGAGAGATGTTACTGAAGGGAAGAATTATCTTGCTGTAATGGAAGATAACCTTACGGTATTAAAGGAAGCATTGGCTTGTAAGTAATTAAGAGGCATTAATATGAAGTCAAGAAAGATATTAGCTTTATTAATATGTGCATCAGCCATAGCTATGATAGGTTGTACAGTAAAAGGCAACGTGAATTTTGATGAAGTCATAGCACAATCAGAACAAGATGATAGCATTATTGAAGATACAGAGCCTATTATTGAAGAAACAGAGCCGGCTGTTGAAGATAATGAAGTTACGGATGTTATATTGGAAGATGAAATTGCTGATGAGACACCTTTATCTGATGTTGATGTGGATTTAACAACTATGTCGAGCATTCTGGTCTATTCCGAAGTATACAATATGGTTTTCTATCCGGAGAAATATGTAGGTAAAACTGTTAGAATGAAAGGCACTAACTCCGTATACTATGATGAGGCTCAGGGTAAGTATTACTTTGCGTGCTTTATATCGGATGCGACTGCTTGTTGTTCACAGGGCATAGAATATCAGCTTAAAGAAGAATATGCGATTCCGGATGATTATCCCAAGGATGGTGTGGATGTGTGCGTAGAAGGATTATTTGATACGTACTATGAAGGAGATTACCTCTATTGTACACTTCGCGATGCTGTATTAATTGACAAATAATATCTTTCGAAGGCTTCATTAATTGTCGCCTCACAAGTGACCATAGAACATTTTGATTAAAATATAATTACCTCAGTAACAAACAAAAAACACGATTACGGAGGTAATTATTATGAGAGAAAACTTAACAGAACTTGTATTCATCCTTGACAGAAGCGGATCAATGAGTGGCCTTGAGTCAGACACAATCGGTGGTTTCAATTCATTGATTACCAAGCAGCAAAAAGAAGAAGGCGAAGCATATGTATCAACAGTTCTTTTTGATGATAAGACAGAAGTGATTCATGACAGAGTTGATATCAAAGATGTTGAGAAGTTAACTGATAAGGATTATTACGTAAGAGGATGCACAGCGCTTCTTGATGCGGTAGGTGGAGCAATCAAGCATATCGGTAATATCCAAAAGTATGCGAGAGAAGAAGACAGACCTGCCAAGACATTATTCGTTATTACTACTGATGGTCTTGAGAATGCGAGTAAGAGATATTCGGTAAAAGAAGTAAAGCGCATGATTGAACGTCAGAAGGAAAAGTACAACTGGGAATTCTTATTCTTAGGTGCCAACATTGATGCGATAGAAGTTGCAGGTAAAATGGGCATAGCACCTGAGAGAGCAGCAAATTATCACTGCGACAGTGTTGGAACAGCTCTTAACTATTCGGTTCTTGAAAAAGCAGTATCCAGAGTCAGAAAATGTAAGGCTAACGAGATGGCAATGGCTTTTGACGGGGCTGCTTGGAAAGAGGAGATTGACGAAGATTTCGCTGCTAGAAATTAAAAAAATTATAATCAAGATCAACCCATAAAAACAATACACCACAATCGTAAGTATATTAGAATGTGGACATAGTATTATAGTGAGGTATATTTATGAAAAAGGTGTTTTTGCTTAGTGGTGTATTGTTAACACTTTTTATGAGTGCTTGTTATCAGGTTCCCTGGAGAATGTATCAGCAACAGCCTCCCGCTAATTTAAACAATGGATCGGTTCAGAATCCATCTAACAATAATGGCAATACCAACCAGAATCCTCCTGCTGATGTAGGAGTTGGTACTTGGGAGGAAGACGAGGAAGAGGTTATTGAAGGTACATATATTGAGAATGTTGATTGCGGATATATAAGTACTAAAACTCATCCTGAAAGTTGTACTTATTATCTTGTGACTGATGAATCAGACGTAAAGGCAGCTGAGACTGCTTTGGGAATGAAGATTCCTGATGATCCTGATTGGGAATGGCAGTATAATTCAAAACATGTAGATGCTTTTCAGGATATGATGAGTAAGTATCCGATAGAAGAATATAATTATTTATTCATATATGATGAGCATGCTTGCCTTGGGTACAGTTCACATGCTGATGAGGTAGTGTATAAGAATGATTTAATTTATTTCCACTTTGATGTTGTTAAGAAACCGGGCGAGGGAGAAGCAACCTGTGAAGCTATGGATGGCGAATTTAAGATTGCAGCTATTCCCAAGGATTTCTTTAATGGCAAGACTTTTACCAATGTAATTAAAACTTCGGACTTAGTGGAGTATGATAACACCGAAGAATAATTGAAATTTTGATAATATGAATTTAGTTAAAGGCAGTGATTATTCACTGCCTTTTGTGGTATAATAAATAAGTTATAAACTTTTACATTTTGCGTACGATTAAATACATGGAGAGTTGTATGTTCGTTAGAAGAGCAACCACGAATGATATACCCGGAATACTTAATCTTCTTGTTCAAGTAGATATGGTTCATCATAATGGAAGACCGGATATATTTAAGGGCCCTGCGACCAAATATAATGAGGATGAATGGAAAATGATTATCGCAGACGACTTGATGCCCGTATTCGTATGCGTGGATGATAACGACAATGTACTGGGCCATGCTTTTTGCGTATATACTCAAGAACTTGATCATTCTGTGCTAACGGATATCAAGACATTATATATAGACGATATATGTGTTGATGAAAAGAGTCGTGGCCAACATGTCGGCAAGACGCTTTATGAATTCGTACATAAGTTTGCAAAAGAAAACGGATTTTATAATATTACACTCAACGTATGGACATGCAATCCTAATGCTATGAAGTTTTATGAATCATTGGGATTCGTTCCTCAAAAGATAGGTATGGAACAGATACTTTGATATTTTGATAGATAGGGGAAGTCATCATGAATATCGAATTACAATGCTGTGGAGTATTCATATTAATTGCTATGTTGGTCATGTTTCATAGGGAAAAGAAACTTGACTTAACTAACCGCAAGTTATTTCAGCGTGCTGTGTACGCCTGCTTTGCGTGTCTAATATTTGATATATTTTCTATAGTTCTAATAACTCTTTCTACCAATAAAGGATTTAATCCCTTTATTACATCCATAGTTTGCAAATTATATATTATGTTATTGGTATTGCAGGGATTCTTTGGATATCTCTATGTATCTACCAATTTGTTACCGATTGATAAAACCTTGGCAAAAGTTGTTAAGTACAGTTTTCATGGTATATTCGGGATCGGTGAAATTTTGATGCTTGTATTGCCAATCAGCTTTACTGCTGAGGGACGAGTAGTGTATTCTTACGGTCCTTCTACGATTGTTGCATATGCACTTTCAGCCGTATATATAGGATCAACTATCATCTTGACTTTACAATATAAAAAGCATATGTCCGGAAGAAGATTTATAGCCATGTTCTTGTGGCAGGCTATATGGCTTTTAGCAGCGATTATTCAGTTCATATTCCCTGAATTATTATTGGTTGGCTTTGCTTCTGCATTTGGAATGGTAATACTATATATTCAGCTTGAAAACCCGAGCGAAAATATAGATGGTTCTACAGGATTGTTTACCTCCAATGCTTTATCAGCATATGTTCACGATAAGTATAAGTTTGGTAAAAGCTTTTCCATGTTTACCGCTAAGATTCATTATCTAACCAATGTTGTTGATTATAACATGGAACAGACAACGGTGTTAAGAACAGCGCATGCGCTCGTTAACCTCGGACCTGAACCTGCATTTAGGATTGATGATGATACATTCTGCGTAGTATATGATGATAAAGACAGAATGTTTGAGATGGCTGCAGAGATTAAGAGACAAAAGGACAGCGTAAAAACCATACCTGCTAAGGGTACTTATCTGTTAATACCTGACAGCATGATAGTTAATGGTCCTGATGAGTTTTTCCATTTTCTTCATACTTATCTTGAGAGTGAACGAGAGATACTTATAGCTGATGGAGAGATGGTTGAAAAACTTCGCGAACAAAATAGTGTCAAGGGAATGATTGATGAGGCACTTCGCGAAGACAGAGTAGAGGTCTTTTATCAGCCTATTTATAATACCAGAGAAGCATGCTTTACTGCTGCAGAAGCACTTGTTCGTATCAGAGATAAGGATGGCAGCATAATACCGCCCGGTAAGTTTGTAACTATAGCTGAAGAAAACGGTCAGATTATTCCGTTAGGAAAACGTATCTTTGAAAAGGTATGCCAGTTCATGGCAAAAGGCGAGGCTCAGAAAAACGGACTTAAGCATATAGAGATTAATATTTCGGCGGCTCAATTTGACTTCGAGAATCCTGCCAAGTTCGTATTAGAGTTCATGGAACAATACAATATCGATCCTACTCAGATTAACCTGGAGATTACAGAGACTGCAGAAGGTGAAAACCAGGATATGATGGTAAGAAATATGGAGAAGCTTATAGCCAATGGCGTAACTTTTTCACTCGATGATTTCGGTACCGGACGATCCAATATCGATTACTTCGTAAATATGCCTGTTAAGATAATTAAGTTTGATTATACTTTTACTCGCGGATTCTTTGCTAATGAAAAGATTAAGCCTGTGCTTAGCGGTATGGTAGATATCATTCATGATATGAATCTTAAAGTGGTTGTTGAAGGTATAGAGACCAAGAATCAATTGGAAGTTATGGAGGCTATGGGTGTAGATTTCATACAGGGTTATTATTTCTCCAAGCCTATTCCTGAAAGTGATTTCTTAGATTATCTTAATAAGAATAACAACAACTTAGAAGAGTAATTACAGATACTTAGATAGTTAAGCAGATATGCTATGAGCAATGAATACTTTAAAACTGCACTTCATGAATTCACTCTTGATTTTGCATCAGGTGGTGAAATACGTGCTTTTGCAGATAAGAGATATACGGTCAGCCAGATAAAAGAAAAACTCACTTTCCCTACACCAATCGAAGAAGTGCGCAGAGTAGTGTGGAAACACTACATAGATACAGGCATTATCAAACTGGAAGAACCTGATAGTGATACTAAGACTGAAAGAGTGTCCTACGAAAAGGTTCAGGACTCACTTGGCAGAACAAGCTTTAAACAAGTTACCATAAAAGACGATAATCCTATGCGTGAATATATTGCATGCGATTTCGGAAAACTCATCTACAAGGATAGAGCAGGTTTTGAAAAGAAACTCGAAGCTCTGTCAAAGGAAGATAGAGATTATATTCTGGAATTGCCTTGGCCGCTCGAGAGAGTGTGGCATGCGAAAAATGAACGCATGGAAAGGATTAGCAAGGCTTTTAGTGAACAATATGAGTGACAATAATGATGAATATAAATCATACGAAGATTATCAAAATGAAGAGAAACGAAATATATATAGAATAGCCCGCTTATGTTTTTACGCTATAGGTATCGGCTTATTTATTGCGGGTATTCTATTTTGTTTGAGTCAATGGTATGGTATAGTGATGTTTCACGAATATAGCAGGTATCCATATCTATATCCGGACTCATGCATTATGATACCTATCAGCTTACTGGGTGTATTTACCCTATTCATTATTTGGGTTGTAGTATTAGTTAAACAAAGGAAAAAGATAAGAGAATTCTTTTTATCAGTATTCTTAACTATTTCAAGTATTTTTTTGGGAATGATAAGTCTATGTTTTCTTTATTGGTTTCAAGACTTTGCAGAAGATATGATAAAGGATATATTATGTGGTTTAAGTATTATTTGATAGCTACTCGCATATTTATCTTTTTAAAGATTATTGAATTGAAATTATTTATTCGACAAAATGTTTTTAAGCAATGTATGTGCTATAATTATTTTTAGAAAACAAACTTGGAGGGAAAATATGGATATAATTGAAAATAAAGTTGCCATTGAAGAAATAGAAACTTCAAAGTTTGAATTTAATAAATCAATGAATGATAATTCTTTTCCTTCGAGGGCTTTGAGATCATTTGCGTATGTTGATCCTAGCAAATATGAAGAATTGGCTCGAATGGCGTTAGAAGAAAAGTGGTTTTTTGGAGATTGTGCACCTGATAATAATCCTTATCCTTTATTAAAAAGCTATTTAAATTATACATTTTATAGATTAAAGAACGAAAAAAAAATTAAGATAGGAGTGGGCCAACCAGATACGAAAGGACATTCAGTATATGTTGCTTTCAATACAGGGCTTGTTAATAAAGTATATGAGGATATCTATGCAGTATTAACCCCAAATGATGTAAAAGGGCCTGCATATTGGAATTTACGAGGCTTTTATATTGCAGGGCAGGATTTTTTTGGCAAAATGATTACAAAACTATTTAATCCGCTTCCTCAGAAAGCCGATTATTTCAATGGAGAAATAAGTAATATTCTATATGACACGTCATCGAACTGCAATTTGGTAGTGGATTATGATCATATAATACGTGAAAGGATTTACAGATTTCCAAAAGAATTTGTTACGAGAAATGTAGCGGATTTAGATACTGTTATAGATGGAATTAATTTAGATTATGCATATAGACTCAATTATAAGGACGATAGAAGAAAAGCATATTTTGTAGAGTTAGGAGAAAGAATAAAAAAAGACGCTAATGTATATAATCGCATCAAAGGTCTTATAGAGTTTGCTAAGGATTTATCGATAAAAAGAGTAGGCTGGAATTACAAAACAGCTGTTCCTACATATTATCCGAAGAACAATATTGGGTCATTACTTTTGCCATTGGCGTTGGTCGATAATAATAAGGCTGATTTGGCTTTAGTCGTTGAAAAACAGGCAAACAATGCATATTTAGGGCATACAGTGCTGACTCTTGATATGGCTTATATAAATAGTAGATTAATTACTAGACCAGACAGCGATTGGCTACAAACTCAAAAGGTGACAAACAGTGAAGAATCGGATGATTAGTAGTTATAAAAATTTTTGGAAATAATAAAATGTGAAGGAAGGAGGTTTTAGTAACTTCCTTCCTTCATTTTAGATATTTTAAAATACTATTATGAAATTAGAGAGATAATAAGCTCTATTATTAAAGATTCATTATCTGAAAGTGCTTTATTCAAACTAAGTTCATTTTTAGTGTTATCGATACATGGATTAAGAGGCTTTGAAATGCACCTTTTTAAATCATCTCTAATTATTAATGCATTTAATAGTTCATTATATAAAATACTGTTACTTGGATGTCTTTCTAATAGGATACTCAAAAGACCTATTCCGGACATGAAGACATCAGACGAATTAACCCGAGGGTTATGGTTCTTGCATTTATCGACTAATTCATTTTGTGCCTTTGATGTTCTAATTGTGAAGATTTTATCTTTCCTTTCTTTATTATCCATTATTCATTCCTCCTTGTTTTGTATAGACGTGTATTTATATGTATATACATAATATTTCAAATACTACTATTTGTCAAGTTTAAGAACTATTTTTTTATTCGTTGTAGAGAGATAGAGCTAAGGAGTATTCGTTTTTAAACATATTTCTTAATTCGAGTGGATATATTATTTCAACTTCTTTTCCAAATTTGAAAAAATAATTTTTTATTTGGAGAGTAGAACAATTGAAGCAATAGTATCCTTCAGGAGAAATACTTTCGTATATTGGACGAGAAAATAGTATATTATTGTACATAGTTTTTCCGGTTTCGGAGAGTTTTACTTTTATTATTTCAGCATCGCCTAAAAGATATGCAACAGTTTTTTTACTTATGTTTTCTTCAATATTATTTATTTCTTTTTCTTTAAAAGAAAAATGTTCAGATTTAACCCTTTTAGCTTTTTTTATGCGATACATATTGAATGATGCTATTTGTAGCATTTCTTCTGTATTTCTAAATAATCTAGATTTGCAAACTAAATATGATTGCGTACCCATTGCATCGGACATTATTTTATAAGGTTTTGCATAAAATAGTGTTTCTTTGCCTTGAAACAAGGCAGATATTTTCACTACGTTTTTATGCATGATTGCATCCTCGATTTCTTCATATATATGTAATTGTATAACTCGTTCGCGCTCTATGAATGGTAATTCACTATATTCTTCGAGTAAG
>JAEEGK010000832.1_pt1 | contig 77120 bp, 69 predicted proteins | sample 8958771 | NCBI WGS metagenome assembly JAEEGK01 (sample SAMN16246547, study PRJNA631951) | gut metagenome | biome: gut microbiome; feature: rumen; material: SC-attached | host: Bos | place: Iran: Karaj | collected 2018-10
CTCTTGAATTACTGTCTTTGCTCTTAGCTTGACACTCACTCATTAAGCTTTTTTTTGCTTCGCTCAATGTACTAGCGAGTGCCCACACAGATTGTCTAGATTCGTTGTTAAAGAACTTTTTTTTGTTTTCGCTTTGCCGTTCTGCTCAGCGAGTGATGTGTATTTTAATGTTTTCTTGATTTTCGTCAACAGTTTTTTTTGATTTTTTTTAATTTTTCGAGCTTTATCTGATATTTTGTTTGTTTTTTAATCAAAATTAGCTATTTTTATAATTTTATTTTAACTTTTCTCTACTTTAAGTTTGGCAACCGTCTGTGGTTTTATAACATTAGGGAACAGAAAATAGAACACACCTTCAATTATAAAATGCTTTAACCATCTCAATCCCCACAGAAAAATCATAACAACCAATGAGGCAATCACCGCCTTAACACGAATAACTGAAGGATCATGATTAAAAAATTCAATCATCTGGTAATTTGTAATAAACTGATTTATCTGTTTTGGAAAAACTATTATTCCGACGAATAATATATTCGCCAGTAATGTGCATAAAACACCATATCTGAATGTAAGTGCTATAAAACACAAAATGCCTCCTAGCAGAAACATTGTTATTCCGCCAGTTATCATAAATAATCTAATATTTTCTGCATATTCCATAATACAAAACCTCCTTTTAAATTTTACCTTTAAAAAAAGTTATTATCAAATCAGACTTTTCCTCTTACAATACCACAGATAAACTGTTGTTATCAGTTATCATCATGATTTATAAAATAAAGAAATCAAGCTTATCATTTAGCATAAGCTTATATCATTTCTTTTGGAACTGAAGTGATTCACCTGCTGGAAGCATTTTTTCTTCTAGTTATATATGGTAATCATTTTATTATTTTAAACATTAAACATATCAAACGAGTGACGTCATGTTATTTCATTGGAATGCTGATCCCGTTATTTTTTCCATCTCTTCAATTTCTTTGAGATGGTATGGGGTACTTTTTGCTACAGGTTTTCTTTTAGGTTACTGTTTTACCTATATTAACTTTAAAAAGAAGAACTTAAATACAGACAAACTAGATTCATTGTTGTTCTACATGCTGGCAGGAACAGTTATAGGAGCCCGACTCGGCCACTGTATTTTTTATGATCCGCAGTATTATTTCAATAATCCAATTGAAATTATTAAAATATGGAACGGGGGTTTAGCAAGTCATGGTGGCGGTATAGGTCTTATTATTTCTACCTTATTATTCTGTAGAATTAATAAATTTAATTTTATGAACCTTGCCGATCTACTATGTATTCCAACAGCTTTTGTAGGAGGTATGATTCGTCTGGGAAATTTCTTTAACTCAGAAATCTACGGAAATAAAACCAATGGTGATTATGGCGTGATATTTGACAGAATTGATAACTTTGCAAGACATCCTGTTCAGTTATATGAATCTGTCTCTTATTTCATTATTTCACTATTCTTATATATTCTTTATCAAAAATACACAAAAAGGGGATCCGGATTTATTCTTGGCATGTTCCTTATCCTGGTTTTTATTGTCAGAATCTTTTTGGAATACTTTAAGCCGGAACAGGCAAGCTATACAACAGATAATACCTTGACCGTAGGTCAGTATCTGAGTCTCCCTTTTATTGGAGCAGGTATTCTTCTGTGTATTCTCAGTATAACTTTGAATAAATTAAAAAATGATTGTAGCACCATAATAAAAAACAAATCGTAAAGAACTCTCCTTACAGATTGACAGTACCATTACCTGTCTTTGGTACTGTCAGTATTATCTTTTGTAAATCAAACACTCATTCTCTCTATGTATAACTGTATTTATTACAATCTCTCATCAGCAAAAGAAAAGGCATTTATCAATTAAGTAGGCTACTATATTAAACTTAAACAACAATCAATTTTCATAATGTTTACCTTTTATGAAATTCTTTATTATGCCTTTATGAGTACCAAAAACAAAGGAAAGTATATACCACACACCGAGAGAAATAATAATTGCAGGGCTACATGGCACATTATAGTGATATGACAGCAAAAGCCCCATATAAGAAGAAAACATTGCAAATACAAAACTTATTATCAGAATGGTAGTTAATCTGTAACTCCAGAATTTAGCACTTGCAGCAGGAATAATCATTATACCGACAGACATCAATGTCCCTATAGCCTGAAAACTACATACCAAATTAAATACAGCAAGAATCATGAATACTAGATTCACAACACCGCCAACCTTGCTTATTGATGCTAAAAAAAGAGGGTCAACTATATCTAGTATAAGAGGCCTGCTGATTAGAGCCAGTACTACTAACGTAACAGCAGTACATATTCCCAGCAGAATTACCGTTGGATCTCCTATAGCAAATACCGAACCAAATAAAAAATGTTGTAAGTCCCTGTTTGAACCATTAAGAGAAACAATAAGAACCCCTAGAGCAAGGCTCAATAAATAAAATACAGCCAGATTACTCTCTTCACTACTCTTGCTAACTCTTGAAAAAATACTGGACATAGTTATTACAATAATCCCCGCAAGCATTCCTCCAATAGTCATAGCTGTAACCGACAGTCCGGAAAACATAAAACCGGCCGCAGCTCCGGGAAGAATAGCATGAGAAATGGCATCACCACTTAAACTCATTTTTTTCAAGGTTAAAAATACACCTATTAACGGAGAACTCAAACTTAAACAAACCAGAGCTATGAATGCTTTTTGCATAAAATCATAGTCAAATAAGGGAGTTATTAAAATGTCGTACATACTAGATAACATAAACATTATTTATTGCAGATGACTGCATTCTTATGGGGGTAAAATGTGTTATTAAAGGCTTTTTCTATGTTCTCATTATAAAGCACATTTTTTGTTTTTCCATATGCAATAAGCTCTCTTGATAAAATTGCCGTGTAGGCAAAATAATCTCTAACCTGGGATAAATCATGTAAAACAGCAACAATAGTTTTTCCTTCACTTATCCACATTTTTATTATTTTTAATAATTCGGCAGTGGTCTTATAATCGACTGCATTAAATGGTTCATCCAATAAAATCAGTTCTGAGTCTTGAATCATCAACCTGGCAAATAATGATTTTTGAAGCTGTCCTCCACTAAGTGATTTTAAAGGTTCATCGGCCATTCCAAGTAATCCGACCTTCTCCAATGCTTTATTTACCTGGATTTTATCTTCTTTTCCAACAGAAGAAAGAAAACTCTTTTTATAAAACAAACCTGAAGCAACCAGCTCAAATGTAGTCATTGGAAATGTTTTATCTACTGTTGAACTCTGCGGTAAATAAGCAATATTATTTTTGGGAATGCTACATTCAATTCTGCCTTCCATTGGTTTAATAAAAGACATTATTCCTTTCAGCAATGATGATTTTCCACATCCGTTAGGTCCTATAACAGCAACAGAGGTTCCTTTTTCTATATGCATATTAATGTGGTGAATAACAGGATGCTTATTATATCCAATGGTTAAATTATCTAGCTTCAACATTTTTTTTATCAAATTATGCTTATTCATAAAATTGAATAAATGGAAAAACCTAGCAAACATAGTATCACAACCACAATACCAAGCTTCGTGTAAACATTCATTAAAAAGAAAGACTTCATTAATTATTCTCCCAATGTTTGTTTAAAAATAATCATTAACATATCAATGTGCGTGCTTTTCTATATGTTATTAACTATTTCCTTTGTACTTTTGGTTTTGTGCATTTTTACATTTATTTTTAATAATCTAAATTATCGAGAGTTTAGTATATCTACTAGATAATGTCTACACAAGATATCAAGGTATCATCTCAATAATGGAGCATTTCTTATTTCATTCCTATTGTACGCCAATTAAATCATCTTACTCGCCTCATACACGTATAATCTAAATTTTATTTTAATTATCGTTTATATTGACTTCCAAAAAATCTACAAAAAACCGTATCTTTCTGTAAAAAGTAAAATTATCTATTCTTTTTTTTCTCAAACGCTATATATTCTTATGACCTATAATTATCAATCACGACCATCTAATAAAGCAGAAAAACTACCATATATCAACCTCACCACATAAAAAAAAGCAACCAAACATGGTTGCTTTCCATACAAAAAACTTAAAAAGTATTAACTTTTACCATTTAATAAAGAAGCTATAAGTTTCTTATTCTTATCACCGGAAGACTTGCTTTCTTCCTTAGCTGGTGCCGGCTGAGGTTCATGGCGAACTTCTTCAACCTTCGCAGCAGGCTTTGAATTTGCTACTTCGGTCGGTTTCAAAGGATTCTGAATCTGGCTAGGACCTGATGGAATTGCACTTATACGTGAAAAGCCTTCAGCTCTTGCAACTGCAAAACCATTTACTTTAGCAGCATCAACCAGATTGTCGTAATTTCTATTTTCAGTAACAAATGTAACCTGAGTATTAGCATCGGCAGCTACCATTCTAGCAATAGTAAATGCCAAATTCAGAAACAACTCATTTTCAGTTTTATGAGGAATTTCAAGGAAGTCTATATCTACCTGCTGAGTTTTAGCAATATTCATCAAGTTCTTAACAACTTTGAATGGCAGATTGTCTTGATCTTCAGTTAGTAAAAAAATACAATCATAACGATCTAAACCTTCGCTAGGAAGTTCCTGCTCAGCAAAATTTGGCAGAATCAGAATTTTGTTCGACATATAGTTACCATCCCTATACTTTATAAATTATAACTTGAGCTTAAACATCATTCATTTTATAAATTTTTTGCACTTGAATAAGTGATCCGTTTCTAAGTATCAATCAATAAATAGTGTTAAATGCCTATTTTAAATAACATACGTGCATTAGAAATAAAAAGAAAGGTTATTTTTTGGCTTTTTATCCCACATATTTGGTGGATAATCTAACTTTTCCCAAAATATTACTATAGTTACATGCAAAAAAAAAACATAAAAAGCTAACCCCCTCTTTTGAGTGTTAGCTTTTTTCTAGGAAAATTTATGCTACAAACTATAAAAGATTAATCCAGTCTTGATAAGAACTCAGCAATTCTCTCAGCCATTTCCTTCTCATTTGGACCATCTATAACAAAATGAAGTGTCTGACCGCAAGATGCTCTTAGTGTTGAAACCTGCATCATACTCTTTCCATCAACATATGGGGAATTTTCTGATGTATTTCTAATCTTAACCTTTACTTCTGGATCAGCGTTGCATATTTTCACCAGAGAAGCACATGGTCTAACATGTAAACCATGTTTACCATTTATTTCAATATCCATTTCCAAAGACATATTTTCTCCTCCAAACATTTAACTTTATTCAAAAAAGTAAAAGCTAAATAGACCCACAGTTATATTTTATAATTATACGATAAAGAAAAAAATAAATTTCTACTTATAGCCGTGTTTTTTTAGTATTGTTTTAGATTCATCACTTAATAGGTAGTTTTTAAATTTTACTGTCGCATCATAATCAGACGTATTTTTAAACATCATATAGTAATAATATAAAGGTTCATGAAGTTTACTATTAAAAATGCAGAATGAACCGCTTTTCTTAAATTTATTATTAACTATTATATTGTACGGAAGAATCCCCATAGTCACATAACCGTTGACGACTCCACCTAACACGGCATACTCGTTATCGTTATAGATAATTTTATCCTTTAGTTTACCATCTTCCTTTATATATGAATCCAAAATCTTCTGAGCCCAAAAACCGGAGACATTATATTTAGGATTAGGGATAACCAACTTGGAATAAGTTCCTTTGGAGATTATTTCACAGCCACGATCAACTATGGATGTAACAGAAAAAAGCGCCAGAGATGTTTGGGCAAAACTGCCATAATTGTTAATATCACCCAAATCACTAGAGATATATCTGACAGGAAACTTCTCATCATTACCTATATAAATATCACACTTCAATTCTTTATTAACAACCGAAGCATAAATCATTGAAGCTGAAGCATAATGTATATTAAGGGGATTCTCCTTATAATTTTTTTTCACGTGTTCCAAATAATCATATGTTTGCGGTATAGCGCAAACATTGATTTCTTTCCCATTTTCAGCAGCATCACAAATTGAGTTTCCCCCAAAAAACATCCCAGCAAGTAATAAAAATTTTATGTTTTTACTATTTATAATGTACATTTTGCGCAATTTATTATTCAATTCTACTCTTGATAAAAATTTCTCAATAAAGCTATCTCTTTAGCATATCCTGATAACGATTCTTGAGGAGTTTCCAAATAGAATGGAAGTTCACGTAAAGCTGGATGATTGATTATCCTGACTAGTGCATCCAATCCAATCTGACCAAAACCAATACATTCATGCCGATCTTTATGGGCACCTATTGGATTCTTGCTATCATTCAAATGAATTGCTTTTAATCTTGTCAAACCAATAATGCGATCAAATTCTTCCAAAACGTTTTCCAGATTGTTCACTATATCATAACCAGCTTCCCAGACATGACAGGTATCAAGACATACTCCAACCTTACCATTCAAGTCTATTCCGGATATTATATTCTGAACTTCCTGAAAATTCCTACCAATCTCACTTCCTTTACCAGCCATTGTCTCAAGGAGAACAATGGTTTGTAAACCAGGGGTTATTATATTATTTAAATGACTGATAATCATAGACGTTCCAACATCTACTCCTTGTTGAACATGACATCCGGGATGAAAATTGTACATTCCACCAGGAATTCTATCCATTATTCTTAAATCATCCTTCATAATATCAAAAGCAAACTGTCTTAAAGACTCGTCTTTGGCACAAGGATTCAGTGTGTACGGAGCATGAGCAAGCACAGTTGAAATACCTTGTTCGATACATAATGCTTTAAATTTATCTAAATCATCATCTGAAATAGGCTTGGCTTTTCCTCCCCTCGGATTTCTAGTAAAAAACTGGAAAGTGTTAGCATTAATACTCACGGCATCTCGAGCCATGGCATAATACCCTTTGGCACAGGACAAATGGCAGCCTAATTTCAACATATCAATATCCCCTAATATAAAAAAATAGGCTTAATATAATTAAACCTATCTCTATGTACTAAAACAACTATTTATTTTTTCTTTACTGGTCTCTTCCAGCCGGCTATCGTGCGCATTGGAGCTCTAGTGATCACCAGTGAATCAGCAGAAACATTTTTGGTAACGGTTGTACCTGCACCAATTGTCACATTATCTTCAATTTCAACAGGAGCAACAATCTGCGTATCAGATCCGACGAAAACATTGTTACCTATCTTAGTTTTCCATTTATTTGCACCATCATAATTACAGGTTATCGTCCCAGCACCTATATTTACGTTTTCCCCGATTTCACTATCCCCTAAGTAGGAGAGATGACCTGCCTTAGTTCCATTTGAAAGCTTAGACTTTTTAACTTCCACAAAGTTACCCACGTGTACATTATCTTCAAGTACACACCCTGGTCTGAAGCGAGCAAAAGGTCCTAGTGTTGCTTTAGCACCGACTATGGTATCTTCGATAACTGTATAAGGACTTATAACAGAATCATCACCTATTTCACAATTACGGAGAACACATCCACTACCGATCACTACATTATTACCTAATTTAACATGGCCTTCGATGATAACATTCACATCAAGTGTTGTATTGGCACCAAACTCCAAATCACCACGGAAATCAACTCTTTCAGGATCAATTATTATCAGGCCATCAATCATGTATGATCTAGCTTTCTTTTTCTGATAATACCTTTCAGCTTCGGCTAACTGAACTTTATTGTTTATCCCCTCACATTCCTTTGACTCTGCGGCAACCACAGCTCTTACAGGAATTTTTTCACCACATGCCAGAGATATAATATCTGTTAAATAATACTCTCCTTGATTATTATCATTTTTCACCTTTTGTAGCAAATACTTAAGTGATTTACAATCAGCAGCAATAACCCCGGTGTTTATTTCAGTAATTTTCTTTTCTTCAGAAGAACAATCCTTATCCTCAATAATTGCACAAACGTTATTATCTGCATCTCGCTTAATACGTCCTAAACCGGCAGGGTTTTCAACAACAGAAGTCAGAACAGCTACACCGGTTTCATTAAAACTATCTACCAGTCTTGTTAATGTTTCACTTGTTATAAGAGGAATATCTGATACTAAAACCAAAATTTTACTATCTTCAGAACAATTTGGAAGAGCCTGCAACACTGCATGCCCGGTACCTAATAATTCTTTCTGTTCCACGAAGTCAAAACTATCACCCATGGCATTTTTAACCATATCACCGCCAAAACCGTACACGATATGGATATTTTTGGGGTTTAATTGAGAGACATTATCAACCACATGCTTTAATATTTCCTTTCCACCAACTTTATGTAGAACCTTTGGTAAGTGAGAATGCATTCTAGAACCTTTTCCAGCGGCAAGAACAATCACTTCTAATGACATATATAACTCTCTTCTTAATTATTAATAGGCACCTGATAACTCTTAAATTAAGTACTATATAAGAATAATCAATTTCGGTAAATAAAAAATAGGTCTAAAATATAACAATTAATATCGTATATTACTATTTTAAACATCACATAAAAATAAAAACCCGGTTATTTTTCACAATCGGGTTTTCTTATTAGCTGAAATAATGTCTGAAAATTAGTGTTTACCTAATTTTCTAGTCAGTTCAACAGCCTGAAGCTTTGACAATGCTCTAGTAAGTTCAGCAAGAGCTGCAGTATAATCCTGATCTCTAGAAGACTTGGCCAATTTTTCCTCTGCCTGACGCTTAGATTCAAGAGCCAAAGATTCATCTATATCCTCGCCACGAATAGCTGTATCCACTAATACTGTAACACTTTTAGGCTGAACTTCCAAAACACCGCCATATACGTTAACAAGATTTTTGTTACCGTCCTTATCAACATAAACGACATTACTGGAATTTATAAAAGTTAATAAAGGACTATGGCCTGGATATACCCCGAGACCCCCCATTACACCTTGAACAGAAACAGATCTGACATAATCAGAAAAAATATACTTTTCTGCACTTACAATACGCAAATGCATTGTATTAGATGCAGTGTTCTTATTATCTTTATTCTCAGCCATAGGAACTCCTTATTCTTTTTTTTACATTGTCTTTGCTTTTTCTATCGCTTCATCGATAGAGCCAACCATGTAAAAAGCCTGTTCAGGAATAGAGTCTACTTCACCACTTATTATAGCCTTGAAACCTTTTATAGTTTCCTTTAACGGTACATACTTACCTTCTCTGCCTGTAAAGACTTCTGCAACACTAAATGGCTGTGATAAAAATCTTTCAATCTTTCTTGCTCTTGCTACAATAAGCTTATCATTTTCAGAAAGTTCATCCATACCAAGAATAGCAATAATATCTTTCAATTCCTTGTAACGCTGAAGAACAGACTGAACTCCACGGGCGGTTTCATAATGTTCTTTACCAACAACAAAAGGATCTAGCTGTCTAGAAGTTGAATCCAAAGGATCCACAGCTGGATAAATACCTAAAGCGGCAATCTGTCTTGACAGAACAACTGTAGCATCCAAATGAGCAAAGGTTGTCGCAGGGCTAGGGTCTGTCAAGTCATCAGCTGGCACATAAACAGCCTGAACAGAAGTTATGGAACCATTCTTTGTAGAAGTTATACGTTCCTGTAAAGTCCCCATTTCTTCAGCTAAAGTAGGCTGATACCCTACTGCTGACGGCATTCTACCTAACAGAGCAGAAACTTCAGTACCTGCCAAAGTGTAACGATAGATGTTATCAATGAATAGAAGAACATCCTTTCCCTCGTCACGGAATTTTTCAGCTACAGTCAAACCAGTGAGAGCAACACGAAGTCTGTTCCCAGGAGGTTCGTTCATCTGACCATATACCATTGAAACCTTATCTAATACATTAGATTCTTTCATTTCATAGAAGAAGTCATTACCTTCTCTGGTACGTTCTCCAACGCCGGTAAATACAGATAAACCTGAATGAGCTTTAGCAATATTATTTATAAGCTCCATCATATTAACAGTCTTACCTACACCGGCACCACCGAATAAACCTACCTTACCACCTTTAGCAAAAGGGCAAATAAGATCAATAACCTTAATACCTGTTTCAAGAATTTCTGTAGTGTTAGACTGTTCCTCATAACTAGGAGCACTTCGATGAATTACCCAACGTTCCTTTTCATTAATCGGACCAGCTTCATCTACTGGCTCACCAAGAACATTCATAATTCTACCTAGTGTTTCATGTCCTACAGGAACCTTGATACCATCTCCTGTATCAATCACCTCGGCGCCTCTTTTCAGACCATCAGATGATCCCATTGTAATACAGCGAACCATACCGCCACCGATCTGTTGCTGAACTTCAAGAATCAATCCCTTAGAAGAGCCATCACTGACAACTTGAAGAGCATTATAAATCTTAGGTATTTTATCCTGCGGAAATTCAACGTCGACTACCGCACCAATAATCTGAACAACAACGCCCTTGGAAACGTTTGTATCTGTACTCATTAAAACCTCGAAAAAAACTATTTATACAGCAGAAGCCCCGGAAACAATCTCAGTAAGTTCCTGAGTAATACCAGCCTGTCTAGCCTTGTTATAAACCAACTGCAAATCGTCCACAAGACGTTCAGCGTTATCAGTTGCTGCTTTCATAGCCACCATTCTAGCAGCCTGTTCAGAAGCAAGATTTTCAACAACACCTTGATAAACGACCGATTCAATATATCTTGAAAAAATCGTATCCAAAAGATATCTGGCGTCTGGTTCGTAAATATAATCCCAGTAATCATCCTTAACAGAACTGTTCTCATTTGGAGTTAAAGGAATAATCTGCTCAACAACCGGGGTCTGAACCATTGTATTAACAAACTTATTGTATACAATACACAGCTTGTCTATCTCCCCGTTATTAAACGCCTTAAGCATCAATCTAACAGAACCGATTATATTCTCAACTTTAGGGTTATCTCCCATACCAGAAACATGAGCCAGTGTTTTCAAACCAATACGACCGAAAAAGTGACAGGCCTTATTGCCAAGCAAAGCTACACAGCTTTCTATACCTTTTTCACGATCAGCGTTGATACCAGCAAGAACAGTCTTAAACAAATTTATATTAAGACCACCACACAAGCCTCGGTCAGTAGAAACAATAATGTAACCAACATTCTTGATTTCTCGTTCAATGGTGAACGGATGCTTGTATTCTAAGTGAGCTCTTGCTATATGACCTATCAATTTAAGCATTGTGTTATTGTACGGGCGACTGTACTCCATGCGCTCCTGTGCTTTGCGCATTTTAGAAGCCGCAACCATCTGCATAGCACTGGTTATCTTTTGAGTATTTTTAACACTCAAAATTTTACTTCTGACTTCCTTAGCTCCGGGCATTACTACTTCCCCTGTTAATCAATATTAAAAAGTCTGAGTTTGTTTAAACTTAGTTAAGATATCAGCGAGCTTGTTAACTATCTCATCATTATAGTCAGGTTGTTCGTTAATTTTCTTCATATCATCACTGAAATCTGATGAAGCAAAAGCCAATAAAGACTTTTCAAAACTGGATATTTTTTCCAATTCAACGTCTTCAAGGAACCCTCTTTCTGCAGCAAAAAGTAATAATGACTGCTGTGCTACATCCAAAGGTTCGTACTGCTTCTGTTTCATTAACTCAGTAACTTTTTCACCATGATTCAGCTGTTTTCTGGTTGATTCATCCAAATCACTTGAAAATTGAGAAAAGGCAGCCAGTTCTCTATACTGAGCCAGTGCTGTTCTAATACCACCTGACAACTTCTTAATCAATTTTGTCTGAGCGGCTCCCCCTACACGAGATACGGAAATACCAGGATCAACGGCAGGTCTTATACCAGCATTAAAAGATTGAGTTGTTAAAAATATCTGACCATCTGTAATAGAAATTACATTAGTAGGAACAAACGCTGATACATCACCAGCCTGAGTTTCTATTATAGGCAATGCAGTGAGTGATCCTGTTTTACCTTTAACAGCACCATTAGTAACTTTTTCAATATATTCCTGATTAACTCTTGCAGCTCTCTCAAGTAAACGAGAATGCAGATAGAAAACATCACCAGGAAAAGCTTCTCTCCCAGGTGGACGGCGTAAGAGAAGGGAAATCTGACGGTATGCAACAGCATGCTTTGACAAATCATCGTAGACAATCAAGGCATCTTCACCATGATCTCTGAAGTATTCCCCCATGGCACAACCGGCATACGGTGCAATATACTGAAGAGCAGCTGTATCAGAAGCTGATGCTGCTACAACAATAGTATTTTCCAAAGCACCATGTTCTTGCAGATTTTTAACCACGTTTGCAATAGTTGAAGCTTTCTGACCGATGGCAACATAAATACATTTAACACCATAATTCTTCTGATTAATGATTGTATCCACAGCCAAAGATGTTTTTCCGACCTGTCTGTCTCCAATAATCAGTTCTCGCTGTCCACGACCAATAGGAATCATTGAATCTACTGACTTATATCCGGTCTGAATAGGCTGGGATACAGACTTTCTTGCTATAACTCCGGGAGCAATAACCTCAACCGGAGAATAACCATCATTACTGATTGGTCCTTTACCATCTATTGGTCGCCCTAAAGCATCCACAACTCGTCCCAAAAGACCATTGCCGACAGGAACTTCCAAAATTCTGCCGGTACACTTTACCTTTTGACCTTCCTTAATGTCTGTATACGGTCCCATCACTATGGCACCTACAGAATCTCTTTCCAAATTCAATGCCAAACCGTATCTGTTATCAGGGAATTCTATCATTTCCCCCTGCATAACATCTGTTAAACCGTGTATTCTTACAATACCATCTGACACAGAAACTATAGTACCTTCAGCTTTAGCTTCCGTACCAACGTCAAACTGCTCGATTCTCTTTTTTATTAAATCAGCAATTTCTGTAGAATTCAGTTGCATACTTAAATTCCTTTTTATGATACCAATGAGTGAGAAAGTTTTTCCAGCTTTCCACTGATACTTGCATCTATTACCCTGTTGTCGACTTTTATAATTAAACCACCGATAATAGACGGATCTACCTGATTGTTAATCTTTATCTTCTTTGAATATCTGCTCTCAAGTTTCTTTCTGATTTTTTCTAAATTTTCAGAAGTAAGCTTGTAGGCTGATATAACCTCCGCCTCAGCAATCTTATGATAATCTTCATACATTGAACTATATAATTCAAAAATATCATCAACTGCTTCAAGACGACTGTTTTCCATTAATAATCTAATAAAATTAATCTGTTTTTCATCATAGTACCCTTGTAAAACTGTCTTTACAAAGTTAAGTTTGTACTCGTTAGAAAAACAGTTTGCAGAAGATAAAATATCCGATGACTTCTTTACCTGGCTGAGCAAGGATAAAAAATTTAGCCAATTATCCAAACATTGATGCTCTGTCGCGTAAGAAAAAGCAGCCCTTGCATAAGGTCTAGCAACTGTTGCATATTCAGACATAACGACTCCTTGAATAATTATAATTGCTTCAGAATATCATCTATAAGAGCATTATCAGAATCTGCATTTATTTTCTTCTGCATAATCTTTTCAGAGCTCATCACAACAAGATCGGAAATACTTTTTCTTAATTCTTCTTTTGCTCTGTTCTTTTCACTTTCAATTTCAGCACTGGCTGTATTGATAATTTTCTCTTTTTCTACCTTCGCTTCGGATGTAGCCTGATCAATTATCTGATCCTTTCTTTTTTTTGCATCATCAACAATTTCAGAAGCTTGTTGCTTTGCATTATTAATGATATCGTTAGCCTGCAGCTTGGATACTTCAATCTGCTGTATAGCTTCTCTGGCTTTATCCAGACTTTTTTTGATTTCCTTCTGCCTTTCAGTAATTCTATCCAAAATTACAGGCCATATGCAGATTTTACAGATTGTTACAAATATTAAAAATGCAATCATCTGCACAATGAAACCCATATTAATATCCATAATGTGCCCCTAAAATAGATACAAAACAGCCAAGAAAATTATTTTGCTACAGCAAAAATCAAATACAAGCCCAAACCTGTCGCAATCATAGGAATAGCATCAACTAATCCCATAACAATAAAAAACTGAGTTCTGAGAGAACTAGTTAAATCAGGCTGTCTAGCGGCACCTTCAAGAAACTTACCACCGAGAATACCAATGCCGATAGAAGCGCCAACAGCTGCCATACCGAACATTAATCCTGCTGCAATATATATATATTCCATAACAACCCCTTATAACTCTTATTATTTAGCTACAGCAAAAATCAAATACAAACCTAAACCAGTTGCAATCATAGGAATAGCATCAACCAATCCCATAACAATGAAGAACTGGGTTCTAAGAGAACTGGTTAAATCTGGCTGTCTGGCTGCGCCTTCAAGAAATTTTCCACCAAGAATACCAATGCCAATTGAAGCACCTACTGCCGCCATACCGAACATTAATCCTGCCGCAATATAAATAAAATCCATTATTTTATCTCCATACTACTCTTCAGCTGTACTTGCTGAAGCCAGATATACAATTGTCAAAACCATGAATATAAATGCCTGGAGGAATATTATCAAAATGTGAAACAAAGCCCACACAAGATTAAGCATAACTCCAATAATCGCACCCAATAGCAATTCATTGCCTAATATGTACCCTAATCCCATTGTAAATACCACTGCGACAACAGAAATCAAGGAATAAAAAATACCTTTGTTTGTCTTATAACTTAATAAAGCAGCAACAAGCAACGGCAAACTAGCCCCCATAGTGGTCATATATAAATAAATCAAGTTTTCAGATGAAAACAACGAACTGTCATTGTATTCTAGCAGACATTCAATTACAGACAATCCCAATATTAGGAAAGATGTAAGCTTAACTATTGTTTTACTAATGCCTACCGGGGCTTTATATCCAATCAGAAATGCAGTACAAGCGATCACAGTATTGAATGCAATCAGCATTGATAGAGAGTCGGATGAAGGTGCAAAAGAAAAGAAGATAGTAAGCAAAATGAATATTGTTTCACCTGCATACATATTACCAAAAAGTCGTAATCCTAATGAAACCGGCTTGGCCAGCAAAGATACACCTTCAAGGAAAATATTTACCGGAGCAAAAATCCAGGAGTTAAACGGATGCAAAGCATAGTCTTTAACAAAACCTTTTACCCCCTTGTATTTGAATGTATAAACAAATATCAATATAAAAATGGAAACAGACATAGCCATAGTTATATTTACATCCGCAGAAGGAACTAACCTGACATATGGTATTCCCATACTCTTACAAATATCAGGAATAAGATCCACCGGAATCAAATCCAGCAAATTCATGGAGAAAACCCACAAAAACACAGTAATAGACAATGGAGCTATCCACTTGTTTTCAATTTGAAATATATCTTTTACAGTATTATTTACAAATTCTACGATCATCTCAATAAAAGTGAGAAATTTACTAGGAACAGAATCTATTGCTGTTTTTTTAATAGCACGAGTAGCAATAAACAATAGCAATAAACAAAGGAAACCTAAAGAAGTGGATATTACTGCTGAATCTAGATTTATAATATTAAAATTAACTAACTGGGAACTGCTTTCTTTTGATTCATAAGGAACACATGTCTTTTGCCCTAAATCAGACAAGTAGCAATCTGTTGCATTATTTGTCTTCAAGCAATTATCTACTGTATCTTTTGCTAGGCAAACGTTATACTCATTAACACTGGTAACTTTTTTACTGTTAAGGACCTTAAAATCAGTTAGATCTACCTGTAAAAATTTCAAATGATGATTGATATATTCGGATATTCCAGTATCGTTTGACTTTTGTGCTTCTTCATTCGCCATATTCTATTCCTGTTTACGATATTTAAACAAGATATTCAAAAATTATGCCATGTTAAAAATTATTTTTTTTATCAACTAAAGAAAAATAATATTTTAAGCTAGACAAAAAAACATAACATATATGTATTATAAAATCCTAATAAACACTGGATAAAATTTTATAAGACCCCGATAAATATCTTATTTTATATTTTATAAAAATAGGACATTTATCGTTGCACATACTTTTGAAGTATCTTTTTAACTAGAATGAATCACTTTATATACAGCTTTTTTCTAAATCCAAATCAAGAAAAACGTGGAATGCTATATATATAAGGTATAATTTAGTTCAAATTATCAAAAAAAGCAATTACAAATGAAATAACGCAACATTATGATTATAAAAAAAATGTTTTCAGCCTAATCTTTAGAGATACCATGTTTTATTGTTTTTTTTACAATCAATTATCTACAATAAAAATATCAATTCATATTTTACTTCATAACAAAACCCCGTTATTAATCACAAAATTAACAACGGGGTTCCAAGAAATACACCTTCAGTTTTTCTGATTAGATACCTATTAAAGTTTTAATCCGGTTAAGTTCTTCTTCGTTCTTGTATGAAAGTACAAGTTTACCTTTATTATTTCCAGAGCTTATACACTTGACATTCAAATCTGAAAAACGCTCAGAAACTCGCTGACATAAATTTTCAAAATCAGTATCAGGCTGCTTCTCCTTTTTTTCTTTCGGATTTAATATATCTTTGACTATTTTCTCTGTTTCTCTTACGGTCAATGCCTTTTGAACAACCATAACAGCAGTTTGTTCCTGAACATTACCTTCAAGGGAAAGCAAAGCTCTGGCATGCCCCATATCCAAATCACCTGCTCTTAAAAAATCTTTTACCTTGTCGGTCAAAGCATTCAATCTAAGCAAATTTGAAATAGATGAACGTGACTTTCCTAAAATATCAGCTACAGCTTCATGAGTTAACTGCAATTCTGAAACCAGCCTATTAATCCCCTCGGCTTCTTCCATAATATTAAGATCTTCACGCTGAATATTCTCTATAAGAGAAATAACCATGGCATCTTTATCACTAAGTTCCTTCAATATACATGGAACTTTTGTCAAACCTGCCATTTTCGCGGCTTGCCATCTTCTTTCACCAGCGATAATCTCAAAGGTATCATCCCCAATCATTCTGATAACAATCGGTTGAATAACCCCCTGATGTTTAATGGACTCAGATAACTCCTGAAGCGAATCAATATCTAAATCTCTTCTTGGCTGATAAACACCTCTTTGTAATTTATCAGTATCAATAAATTTTAATTCATTAGGACTGTATGTCTTGTCTGATATTGTTCTGTTATTATTCTGTAATAAAGAATCAAGTCCTTTACCAAGTGCCATTTTTAAATTCCTAATTAATAAAAATTAACCGTTATTTTCAGTAGCTTCTGCTTCCTTTTCCTTTTGAAGGATTTCACCAGCTAAAGCTAAATAAGCTTTAGTTCCTAAACAAGATTTATCATAATAAAGAGCTGGTTTACTGTAACTTGGAGCTTCAGCTAATTTAATATTTCTTGGGATAATTGTCTTATATACCTTGTCTTTAAAATGTTTTTTTAGATCTTCAGAAACGTCACTGGCAAGTCTTGCTCTGCCATCAAACATTGTTCTTAAAATACCTTCTATCTGAAGTTTACTATTGATGTTTTCCTTAATCTGTCTAATGGTGTCTGTAAGATCAGATAAACCTTCCAAAGAAAAATATTCGCATTGCATAGGAACAATAATAGAATCAGCAGCACAAAGAGCATTAACAGTAAGTAGATTTAGGGCCGGAGGACAATCAATAAAAATGTAATCGTATCTATCTCTGATTTCTTCTAATGCTTTACTTAAACGGCTTTCTCTAGCATAAAAATTCATTAAACCAACTTCAGCGGCAGTAAGATCACTGTTGGTAGGTATTATATGATAGCCACCTGATGTCTGAGTAATAATTTCATTCTCAGCTTTAGAACCATCCATAAGGATATTATAAACATTCTTAGTTATATCAAATTTAGAGATACCACTGGCCATAGTGGCATTTCCTTGAGGATCTATATCTACAAGTAAAACTTTTTTCTGAGTTGCCAGGGATGCTGAAAGATTTACGCATGTGGTAGTTTTACCAACTCCTCCTTTTTGATTAGCAAAAGCGATAATTTTAGCCATTATTTTTTCCTACAATAATCAAGTGTCTATCACCTAGATCTTTTGGTACTTCAAGTCTAATTGTTTTTATTATTTTATACTGCCCATTTACACTAGCTAACTCTTCCTCATCCAGCTGACCTTTTAAAGCAAAAAACAAAGTATTATCTGAGCAGATGTTTTCGCATAATCTAAGCATATCTTCTAGGGACGCAAAAGCTCGGCTAAGTATACCATCAAAGCTGATATTATTATATTGACTTTTATCAAAGTTTTCACATCGTCCTAAAATAGGGTGTATATTTTTTATATCTAATTCTCTTTTGACTTGTTTAATAAAATTTATTCTTTTTGTTTGACTGTCCATCAAAAAGAAAGTTTTATCTGGATTAGCTAAAGCCAAAGGAATTCCTGGTAATCCAGGGCCTGTTCCTACGTCTATGTAATTACCACCTTTTAGGTATTTGGAAACAACAAGAGAATCTATCAGATGTTTATTAACCATCTGATCTACGTTTCTTATAGAAGTTAAATTATAGGTCTTATTCCATTTATCCATTAATAAAATAAAATTAATTAGTTTAATTTTTGTTTTTTCTGGCAGATTAAGATCTATATTAAATAACTCATGATTAAGTTTTTCTATTAAATCAGTCATTTTTTTCTTTTATTCCAAGCAAACCCAACTTTTTCAGGTGAACTAGCAGAATAGAAATTGCAGCTGGTGTGATGCCGGAGATTCTTGATGCTTTACCTATGGTTTCAGGTTTGAAATCATTAAGTTTAAAAATAACTTCTTTTGATAATCCTGGAATATTATTGTAATCAAAATTCAAAGGCAGATAAGTATTTTCATTCTTTTTCTGCTTATCAATTTCATCTTGCTGATGTTCAATATATCCTTGGTATTTAACTTGAATTTCAACCTGTTGCGATGCCTGTTTGGTTTTTGCAATAGGTTCTAGTTCAGCTGTACTCATTAAATTATCGAAAGTAATTTCCGGCCGTCTTAATACTTCTAACAAAGATTGTTCCTTACTGATCGGAGCATTTAAAATTTTATTAAGTTTATTTGCTATTACATTATTAGGTCCAATCCAGGTATCCTTTAGTCTTTGTTTTTCTTTTTCAATACTATCCATTTTTTCTTGGAAGAATTTCCATCTTACATCATCTACTAAGCCTAATTCTCTTCCTTTAGGCGTAAGTCTGATATCGGCATTGTCTTCTCTTAGCAGAAGTCTATATTCAGCCCTACTTGTAAACATTCTGTATGGTTCATTTGTTCCTAATGTACATAAATCATCCATTAAGACACCGATATATGCTTCGTCTCTTTTTGGACACCATCCTTCCTTGCCTTGTACTCTAAGGCCAGCATTAATACCTGCTAACATTCCTTGAGCTGCTGCTTCTTCATATCCGGTTGTTCCATTTATCTGTCCTGCAAAAAAGAGATTCTTTATATACTTGTTTTCCATGTTTTCTTTTAAATCTCTAGGATCAAAGAAATCATACTCTATTGCATACGCTGGTCTCATTAATACAGCATTTTCTAAACCAGCCATTGAATGTACCATTTCGACCTGAACATCAAAAGGCAAACTGGTGGAGATTCCATTTGGATAAAGCTCGTTAGTATATAGACTTTCTGGTTCTATAAATATTTGATGTGAATTTTTGTCAGGATATCTCATTATTTTATCTTCTATTGAAGGACAGTATCTTGGTCCTATACTATGAATAATTCCTGAATATAATGGGCTTCTGTCTAGATTGTTTCTAATTATTTCATGAGTCTTTTCATTTGTATGAGTAATGTAACAGCATACCTGTTGCGGATGATCCTCTGGTTTGCTTAAATATGAAAATACTGGTATATCCTGATCCGGTAACTGTTTTTGCATTTTTTCAAAATTTACAGAACGTTTATCTATTCTGCACGGTGTACCTGTTTTCAGTCTTCCCATTCTAAGATTTAGTTCATGAAGTCTGTTAGCTAAAGCAATACTTGCTGAATCTCCAGCTCTTCCTCCTGAGTAATGCTCAAGACCAATATGTATTAACCCGTTTAGGAATGTTCCATTACATAGAATTACTGCTTTTGATTTTATTTTTATGTTTGCTTGTGTAACTACACCTGCGACGGTATCACCGTCCATTAATAAATCAGTACATGGCTGTTGGAATAAATATAGGTTAGGGTAGTTTTCTAAAATTTTTCTTATTTCTTTTTTATAGAGAACTCTGTCTGTTTGCGCTCTTGTTGCTCTGACTGCTGGTCCTTTTGAAGAATTTAAAGTTCTAAACTGTATCCCAGCAAGGTCTACAGCCCTTCCTGTTACTCCCCCTAAAGCATCTATTTCTTTTATGAGATGTCCTTTTCCTAGTCCACCAAATGCTGGATTACATGACATTTGACCTAGTGTTTCTAAATTGTGTGTTAGTAGTAATGTTTTTAATCCCATTCTTGCACTTGCAGTGCAAGCTTCTATGCCGGCATGTCCTCCGCCAACTACTATAACGTCAAAAGTTTCATGATAGTACATAGTCAGACCTCATTATTTTTTTTCGAGCATTTTAATGTTTTTTTATTTTTTCGTCATTTGATTGTTTTCGATTGTCTTTATTTTTTTTATTTTTTTTTATTAATTAATTTTTTCTTTTTCTTTTTATTGTTTTCTTTTTTGTGTGGATATCTAAAAAAAATCTTTATTTTTCAATGCTTGTGTTCTGTTTAATTTTAGCTTCATAGATTACTAATTTTGTGATGGAATTTTGTTTATTATTTTGTTTGTTTTTTAGTTGTTATCTTTCTCTTTCAGTTTATCCTCATGTTTATATTAGTTTTATGTATAGCGTTGATTTTTTTGTTGATAATATGTTTATTAACAATGTGATAATTTTTTTAAAATCTCGTTTTTTCAATTGTTTTATTGTATTTTTTGTAAAATATTGAATTGTTATCATGTTAATAATAGTGTGTATTATATATTTGTTCGCTGATGTTTTGTGTTAATTTTTTTAACAATTTTCTGTTAGTAATTAGTTTATGTGTTTGTAAGTATTTTTTTACAGTTTTAGTGTGTTGTTTTGTGTAGAACCAAAGTTTAAATATGTGGTAAACCTTGGTAATTGTAGGGATAACTTTTTCTTTTTTGTATTTTTTTTATTTAAAATGATTGTTGTGGGTAATTATTAGAGAATAATTTTTTTGTTGAAGTTAGAAGCACGTTTGTTTTTTCATGGTAAATCATCATCTTTATTAAAAGGTAATTATGCTTTATTTTTAAATATCTGGAGTGTATTGTCTGTGGCTAGATTATCATTGATAATAATTGCAAAATGTAGATGTTTATATGACATATTGTTATTTATGATTCTGTGATTTTTTTGTTATTGCTTTTCATAGTTAGTCACAGGTGGTATTTGGATTATCTTTAGTGCTAGACTCTTTGATAATTCAGAATGCTATATTATGTAGTTAGTTTTGCAACTTTATTTATGCTGTCTATTTTGTAAGATATATTCTGATGAATAGCATGTAATCTGCGAAACATTAAAAATTGATATATGAATTTTAAGTTTTTCGTTAAAGCTAGATTTAACTCGATATAAAAAAAATATTTTATTTCAAAATAGTCCGGTGTTTAAAAAGTATGGACGTTAGGATACATCTGTAGAGATATAATTCTTACTTAAAAATAAATAATAATGAATTTTGGGAAATCACTACTTGCTATAGCTATAGAAGGTTGTTGTAATACAGAGCAGACTTATCGAACGTTATTATGACTCAGCAACAAAGTAAAAATAGTATTTACGGTAAACCATTGACCTTAGGTAAAACACCTATCAATAGATAATTTGTGTAAAAAAAAAGCATGGGGTTATACTACCATGCTTTTTTTTGTTGTAAATATTATTTATTAAACGCGCTTTTTGAATTCGTTAGTGCGGGTATCGATTTCAATTTTGTCGCCTGTCTTAACGAAGTCTGCAACACTGATTTCATAGCCAGTACCAGCTAAACGTGCTGGCTTTGTTACTTTACCAGATGTATCGCCACGAACTGAAGGTTCAGTGTATTCAACTTCTCTGACGATGGTGATTGGTAATTCAAGGCTGATTGCTTTACCGTTGTAGAAAGTTACGGTGCATTCGTCGGTCATACCATCAACGATGTAATTTACTGCATCACCGATATATTCCTTTTCGATTTCGTACTGATTGTATTCTTCATCCATGAATACGTACATTGGATCGCTGTAGTAAGAATAAGTACAGGTCTTATGTTCAAGGATGACGTCTTCCATTTTTTCATCAGCCTTAAATACAGTTTCTGTACCGCCTTCACTTAAAAGATTCTTTAACTTCATTTTTACAACGGCAGCGTTACGACCTGATTTGTTGAATTCAGTTTTTAAAACAACCATTGGGTTGTTGTTGATAATAACAACGTTGCCAGCACGAATTTCCTGAGCTGTTTTCATGTAATAAAATACCTTATATGAATGATTTATGATTTTCTAGTTTTGGTCAAATTTTCGTAGAAACGAATCAAATTTGTTCCTAGACTTTTATTTGAATATAAGTAAGCCGACCATTTTGATGTGGCTTCGCTAATTTTAGTGTATTCTAGCATAAAATCATCAAATTTTGCACAAAGTATATTGTTACTTATATTTTTTTCATTAAAACAAATTAAAGTATCCTTATATATTTCTTTTGTTTCTTCAGGTAAAAATTTTTCAAATTTTTCTATCATAGCCTTTAGCTTTTCTATATGAACGTTTTCTTCCTGTTCGTATATATGCCAAATAAAAGGTACACCTGCAAGAATTGCTTGAGTTATTGAATCTTCACCTCGGACGATATTGAGATCTGTTGATTTTATGATAATATCGAAATATTCCTGTGGTATCATTGAAAATTCGATGAAGGTTGCTTTAGGATATTTTTGTTTAATATCTTCTATTATGTTATTTACGTGAAGATAATTGGATATCAGACTTTCAGGCAGTAAAAGAACTCCTTCTGGATGATGTTTTAGGATCTGTTCTAAAAGAGTCTTAATATTAGTGTTTTCATAACAGAATAAAAAGAACCAAAATTTGTTCCCTAAATCAGATGAAAGCTTTAAATAATTTAATACTATCTGACGACAGACGTTTTTATCATATTGCTTTAGAAAAGTATTAAAGTTCAAACCTCCTGTTTTTTCCGTAAAACCTGGGAAAAAAAAGTATTTTTTTAGATTATTGTTCTGTAAAGAAGGCAGTTGATGACAATCTTCAACCCAGTTTTCTGCACTCAGATATTCCAGGTTTATCCATATGTTTTTTTCTGTCAGTTGTTCTGTACAGTTTTTATCTAAATTACAGGCAAAGGCTTCAATTACCATATCACCAGGTGAATATTCTTTATTTGTTTTATTCCAATGAATAACGTGAATGGTCTTATTGTTGTAATTAATATTTTGGACTTCCTTGTCTGGATTGATACTGTTATTAATTTTTTTGAAAGCATTTAAGTCATCGACATATAAATTCACGCTTTTATTAAGGTCTGTAAGTTCTCTTGTTAACCGCCAACATACACCGATATCGCCGTAGTTATCGATTACTTTACAAAAAATATCAATTATCATGTTTTTTGTTACCTTTTATATAAATAGCTACTCTATAAAAGATGTATTAGATATAATTATGAAACGTTAATTTTTGTACAAAAGACTTTTTCGGGGAAGTCTTTTATTCTAGAAGCATTCAGAATTATATCTTACATAACTTTTAATTTTAATATTGGTCTTCTAATATGGCGAGGACATATTACTGTATACGTATTTTTAAATAATTTTGTTTGTTTTTTGGTGTGCGAAAGTTTGTTTCGGCATTTTAACTGTCATTAACAATGTTGTTTTTTTACTTTTAAACAGCAGATATTTACTGGTAAGAATTGTGAAAATAGAAAAACAGATAATCTGTGAACAGTGTGATTTAGTTCTTGATGTACCTGTTGATAAAGGTTTTAAGGTTGGAGTATGTCCTCGATGCGGTTTTGTTCTGCATCATTATCATCCCATGCCTATAGTTTATTCTTTCTGTTATGCAATTAGTGCTCTAGTAATGCTTATTACCACTGATTTTCTTCCTTTTTTAAGCATTAATTTCTCAGGTCTGTCTAATTCCATGATGGTTCTGGATTATACAACAATTCTTAATAATGATGACCTGGGGGTTGCGGGATGGCTAATATTTCTGTTTATGCAGATGTTTCCTCTGGTAGCTCTCGGTTGCATAATAATCTGTGATGTTTCCTTTCTTCTAAAGTACAGGAACAGGTTTGCTGGAAAAATTCTTAGATTATTTTCTTTTTGCAAAGACTGGAGTATGGTTGATGTCTTTGTTGTAGGTGTTTTGGTGAGTTTAATTAAACTTGTTAATCTTGTAGACGTTGTTTATGAAAGTGGATTTTGGTCTTATATAATTTTTGCTTTGTTTTTTTTATTAGCTATTAGTCGTTTTCACATACATATAATGTGGGATTTCTTTTTTGATAAGGTAAAATTAACCCGGCCTATAAAAAGCGGTATTCCAGCTATTAATCAGAATTTTTATTTATGTCCTGTATGCGAAAATATTGTGGATAAGACGGTTTATTCGGAGTGTCCGCGCTGTGGTAAAGATATAACTGATAATAGTAATACAAGTGTGCAGAGATGCTTGGCTTTTCTTATTGCTGCTATGGCTATCTATATTCCTGCAAACATTTATCCAATGATGATAACAGTATATATGGGGAGTGGGGAAGCTTCTACCATTATAGAAGGTGTTATTGTTTTGTGGAAAATGGGCTCATATTTTGTTTCAGGTATTATATTTATAGCTAGTATATGTATTCCTATTTTGAAAATAATAGCTCTTTTATACCTTTGTTTCATTATAAAATCGCCAAAAAGGGCAAAGAAAAGCAGATATTTAGGCGTATTGTTCAGAATAGTAGAGTTCATTGGCAAATGGTCTATGGTGGATGTTTTTGTAGTTGCAGTGATGGTTTCTATTGTGAGAATAGGTAATGTTATGATTATTGAACCAGGGGTGGCTATGATTTCCTTTGGTTCGGTTGTTATTTTAACTATCCTTGCAGCCAAACAGTTTAATCCGAAACTATTATGGAAAAGTAATAAATTTATATATGGAGTCACAGTAAGCAATGGCTAAATCCATAATGATAAAAAAAGAAAAGTTTTATTCATTTATTTGGTTTGTCCCGGTTATTGCCGTTTGTATAGCCGCATCACTTGTTTATTCGGTACATTTTGATAAAGGACCGATGATAACTTTGATATTAACCTCTGCTGATGGTATAGAGGCTGGTAAGACTGCTATTAAGGCAAGAAGCGTTGAAATTGGTAAAGTAAAATCAATTAGTTTGGCAAGTGATCTGAAAAGTGTAATTGCTTTGGTTCAGATGAATGAAGATACTGAGTACTTATTAAATGAAGATACCAAGTTTTGGATTGAAAAACCACGAGTTGATAGGAAAGGTGTGAGTGGCTTGAGTACTATTCTTTCAGGATATTACATAGAATTAGCACCAGGTTCTTCGACCAAGCTTGCAAACAAATTTACTGTTCTTGATGATCCTCCGGCTAATATGAATGCCGACGGTTTGGTGTTATCCCTTGTATCGAAATCAAATAAGAAAATTACAGTAGGTGACACTGTAAGATTCAAAGGGATGGACGCAGGAATGGTAATCACTGCAGATTATGATTTTAATAATCATAATCTTGTATACAGCATTGTAATTAATCCTCCGTTTAATAAAATTGTTACTAACCAGTCTAGGTTTTGGATTTCCAGCGGGATATCAGTAACAATGGGGGCTGAGGGATTTCATATAAATACAGATTCTTTGGAAAGTATAATTAGCGGAGGGATTAGTTTTGATACCCCAAATTTAGGAACAGGGTATTATTTGACTAGAGCTTCATCAGGTCAGACATATACTCTTTATGACAATTATGATGATATTTCCAATACATATGACAGTGAAAAAACTGTTGATTTTATAGTGTTATTAAATAAGCCCCCAAAAGGTTTAGTTAAAGGTTCTCCTGTTTATTACAGTGGTGTTCAGGTGGGGATTGTTAAAGAAGTTCCTTATTTTAAAAATGGTTTTGAATTATTTTATGACAAACTGGATAAATCAGCTCTTTTAATAAGCATTCAAATGCAACGTTTTGAACAAAATCAGAGTAGAACTGTAAAAGAGCTTCGAGAAGATATTATTAATCTGATAAAAAATAAGAATTTAACAGCTACCATCGAAATGATGAATGTTTTGACTCAACGAAATATGATTAGCCTTTATGAAGATAAAACAGAAAAGGAAAAGCAAGTTGACATCAAATATTTTGATGAATACGTTGTTATTCCTTCTAAAGAGATTGATTTGAGCACTATTCAGAATGATATATCTACGTTTGCACACAATCTCAGTAAGATTAAGGTTGACGAGGTTGTAGATAATATCAATAACCTTTTGAATAACTACAATAAGACAGCAGAAAATCTGTCAGAGATTAGTAAAAACATAAATATTATTGTAGAAAAATTACAAAAGGAGGATATTTCTGCTGAAATGTTATCTACACTGAAGACATTACAGAATACACTGAATTCATATAATTCAGACTCAGCTATATATCAGGATCTACAGAAGAGTATTAAGTCACTCAATGAAACAATGAATTCAATAAAACCTATTGTTCGTAAGATTGATGAAAAGTCAAACTCTTTGATTTTCTCTTACGAGAAGGATGATCCAAAGCCTGTCGTAAAACAGAAATAATAGGGAGTAAAGATGAAAAATTTCTATAAATTATTGTTGTTAATTATGATGCCTGTATTATTTGGTTGTAGCAGTTCAAACAATATTAGATATTACAGTTTAGATTCTGATACGTATTTTATTGGAGCGGAATGTGGTAAAAATGATAATTTATTGCTTGTTAAAAGGGTAAAAATTCCAGAATATTTAAATACGAAGTCCATTGTATACAGAGTTAATGAACATGAAGTAATATATACAAACCAGAATAGATGGGTGGATGACTTGGAGTATCTTGTCAATGTTTCTTTAGTTAAAAACTTGCGCTCCAATCTGAAATCATGGTGCATAATGCCTCATAGTGAAGTTATTGAAAATAAAAAATCCGGTGAACTCCAAATTAGTTTAAATAATTTTGAAGTTATAAAAAGCAGCATAGCTGTTGTTGATTATGATTATAGATTCAACTTTAATAATGAACAGTTGATAGGAACAATCCACGTAGAGGAAAATCTTTCCAATAATGATTACGAAGCTGTAGTTGCTGCATTAAATAAAGCGTGGCAAAAGAGTGTAAAAGATATGCTAGGCAGAATTATGAAGTAATTACTCATATTTCTTCCACGAGTCAATATTGCTAAAGTAAATGCCTCTCGATATTTGAAAAATACGAGGGGCATTTGAATACATAAAGGTTTATATGACCAATGGTACGGAATCCAATGACACAGTTTTCCGTCGATAAGAAATATTATTTTCCTACACAAAAAGTATTAAATATCTTTCCTAATAAATCATCAGCAGTGAATCTTCCGAGTATTTCTCCAAGATAATTTTGAGCATTACGAAGTTCTTCTGCACATAATTCAAAAGCTGAACTGTTATTAATGAGTTCAAGGGCTGTATTAATGCAGTTCTGGGCTTTTTCTATTGCCTGCAAATGACGGCGTCTTGCTGAAAAAAGACCTTCAGTGGTGTTGGTATAACCTATACACTGTTTAAGGTGGTCTTTTAATTCATTTAATCCCTGTCCTGTTTTTGCACACAAAGGTATTTGTGTATAAGCTGATAATTCATTTGGAAGCTCTGGTGAGCGTCCAACTAAATCAATTTTATTGCATATGATGGTAAAAGGAACGGAATTTCCTGTCTTATTTCTAATATCGATAAATTGAGCTAATTGTTCAGCATCATCAGTCCTCGATACGTCGTAAACAAAAAGTATTCTGTTTGCATTATTAATTTCTTCCCAGGCTCTAGAAATGCCTATTTGTTCGATGATGTCTGAGGTGTGTGAACGCAGGCCTGCGGTATCAACTATGTGCAGTGGTAAACCATCGATATCGATATTTTCATGAATAACATCTCTGGTTGTTCCTTCAATGTCTGTTACAATTGCCAGATTCTTTCCACACAGGGCGTTTAATAATGAAGATTTTCCGGCATTTGGTTTACCTGCGATAACTATCTTCATTCCTTCCTGAAGAATAACCCCTTGTTCAGCCTCCTTTAATATTTTTGTCAGATGATTTTGGATAACGTTAAGTTGTTCCTTAACCTGACCATCATTTATAAAATCTATGCTTTCATCTGGAAAGTCAATTGTTGCTTCTACATAAGTACGGAGATGTATTAGCTCATCATTTATTTCATTAATTTTTTGAGAAAAACATCCTTGAAGAGATCTAGTTGCACTCAATGCTGCAGTTGTACTACTGGCATTTATAAGATCTATAATAGCTTCAGCCTGTGTAAGATCTATTTTTCCATTTAGGAATGCTCGTTTACTAAATTCTCCTGGTCCTGCCTGTCTTATTCCTTCTATGGATAGTACTTCCTTCAGTATTAAATCCATAATTACAGGTCCGCCATGACACTGAAACTCAACAATATCATCCCCGGTAAAACTATGTGGACCTTTAAAGAAAATGGTTATTCCTTCATCTAGAATTTCATTGTTAAAGCCCTTGAACTTTAGGTAGGTTGCAACATGATCAGTTGTTAATCTGCCAGTTAGTTTTTTACAAGCTTCGGATGCTTTTGGACCGGCAACCCGAATAACACCTATACCTCCTTTACCCGGAGACGTAGCAATAGCTGCAATTGTTTCAATATTCATAAAAAATCCTATAAAAAAACCTCTGACTTTATATTATCAGAGGCTTTTTGTTTATAAAAGAGTTAAATTTAAAGAAAAACTATTTTTTCTTTGGGGTCTTTTCCCTTAAACCATGCTTTTCAAGGTGTTTGTAAATTATGGTCTGCTGAACTAAAGTTACAATATTTGAAACAAGCCAGTACAGAGTTAAACCTGCAGGGAAGGTACAGAACATGAAGGTGAATACCACAGTCATGACAGTCATAACCTTCTTTTGAGTAGGGTCTGTCATCGTACTCATGGATGCTCTCTGGATGATGAACATTGTTATACCATAAAGCAGTGGTAAAACGTAGTATGGATCCATTACCGATAAGTCATGAATCCAGAAAATGAATGGTGAATGTCTGAGTTCGGTTGATTCCATTAAAGTCCAATATAAGGCAATGAATATCGGCATTTGAATAAGAATCGGTAAACAGCCTCCAAGTGGATTAACATGCTCGCTTGCGTAAAGACGCATGGTTTCTTCGCTGAGTTTTTGACGATCATTGGCATATTTTTCTTTAATAGCCTGAAGTTTTGGAGTTAATTGTCTCATCTTAGCCATACTTACATACTGTTTTTTGGTGAGAGGGTACATTAAACCTCTTACCAGCAGTGTAAGAATGATAATTGATACTCCCCAGTTATTCACAATACTATGAATAAAATTTAGAATTTTGAATAAAAATTCCGAAATTACAGATAACCAGCCGTAGTCGACTGTTAAATTCAAGTACTGCGCAGCCTGAGTCATTTCTGACTGAATTTTAGGACCTATCCAAAGAGTATTAGGAATTTTTATTGAACTGTCAGGACCTGCAGTTACACTAATTGGGGTTGTTTTTATACCGATAATAGCTGTGGATTTGTTATCATCACTTTGTGTGAAAATGGTGTTGTCACTGTCAGTTCCAATCCATGCAGTAGCAAAGTAATGTTGAATCATACTGACCCATCCGCCTTTAGTATTCGCCACATCTTTTCTAGAGGTTTCATCAGCAATATCTTCAAAGGATATCTTTTCATATTTGTTTTTTGCTGTTGAATATGCGGATCCCCTGTAAGCAGAAGCCATAATGGTGCTTGAATCATTGGCCGGTGCATTTATACTTTGAATAAGCTTTGATTCAAGAGATACACTGATGTCGTTACTAATGTTGTTAATTACATGGGTTACAGAAATAATATGTTTACATTGGGTAAAAGTAAAAGTTTTTGTATATACAGTTCCATTACTGTCTGTATACGATAAAGGGACTTCTAGTTTGGCGAGCTTGCTTTCATCATTAATATTCGCACAGTCAATATCCGGATTAGGATTTAATTTAAAAATTCTGCCGGAAGCTGTGTATTCAGGTCTTAAATTATTTTGATTAACGATGATATCACTTGTGACGTAATACTTGTAATCCGGGGTGATTCTTAAAAGATGAAAGTTCTCATCTGTATTAATTTCCTGTTTTTGATCTTTCAAATCTCCCCTAATTATGTCGCCTCCCTTAAGGGATATATCAAGTGAGTGAAGATCTGTTTCTATGTTAATAAGTTTTTCAGGACTATAGTCACTATTATCATCAGAAATTTTGGTTCCTGAAGAAACTTCTATCTGTTGGTTACTGGTTTTGTTTTCTTCTGCTTTGTCACTAGTATATGTGTAAACGGCTACAATTGACAGAATCAGAAAAAACATAAAAGCAGTATTACGTTGTGCGTGCATATTTTTACTTTTTGTTACTAGATTTTGGAAAATTAAAAATTTTTTCTGGTACAGGATCAAACCCGCCTTTGCACAAAGGATTACATCGTATAATTCTGTAAGCTCCTAATATACAACCCAGAAAAAAACCGTGTTTTATTATTGCCTGTTTGGTGTACTCAGAACATGATGGGTAAAATCTGCATTGTCTGCCGATTACATGACTAAGGGTTTTTTGATACAAAGTAATCAGAAAACATCCTATTTTTTGGAGTGTATTGAGATTTTTTTCCATAATTTGGTAATTAACTTAGAAACTTCCTGATTAGTTAATTTTTGTATGTCAGATTTCACTATACACACATAATCTAAATTTTCTAAATTTACTCTACAGGATTTTCTGAAATTTTCTCTGATTAGTCTTTTTATTCTGTTTCGCCAAACAGCTCTTTTCAAAGCCTTTTTAGGAACAATCATGCCCAATCTTGGAAAATTTAGGTCGGAATTTTTTGCAAGAACGGTAATATAAGGCGATCCTGCTCTTATAGGATCTTTGAATACATTATTGAAGTTTTCGGGAGTTAGTAACCTAAACTCCCGAGGAAAATTCTCTTTAGTCATTAACAGTTGTTAAACGAGCACGACCTTTTGCACGACGACGAGAAAGTACCTTACGACCATCAGCGGTCTTCATACGATTACGGAAACCGTGGGTACGTTTACGCTTCAAAACTGAAGGCTGAAATGTACGTTTCATATTAAACTCCCATGAAATCAGGTTAATTAACCACAACAAAATAATTATTTTTTGTTGCGTGATTATATAGAGTTAGTTTTTACTAGTCAAGCATAGAAATTGATCAAAATTAACTAATTTAAAAAAAACGTTTTCTTTAGAATGGTGACATAAAGAAATAAAATTGGGTATATGATAATTGCCGTCTATTTATAATTATTTTAGGTTATTTGTGGAATATCATAGTAAGGTGGCCGTATAGATTTTTTGGGAAGGTACATTTATATTTAGGAATCTGTGAATAATTCGGTTAGCTGTTAAGTAAAATACATGCTTAAAATAATTATGATTTTATTGTGGATAACTGACTGTTGATGTATAATTTTAAACTGCTTTTTTGACGATTTTTTTCTTTGAGTGAATACAGTGTTATGCTTATTTTACCTTGGATGAGGTGCATTGGTTGTGTCAGCTGTATCCTAAACACTCTTTTTTTTAATGAATAAATCAAGGGGATGAGTTTTGGCTAGTTTAGAATTATGGGAACAGGTAAAAAATTATCTTTTTTCCTTACCTTTAGATAAATCCCTTCCGAAATTAAAGATTTTTTTGAGAACGGCAAATGTTATTATTCAGGATAATAACTTTTCAATTTTAGTGCCTAATCGTATGATTAAAGGGCTGTTATTAAATGAATTTTATGATCCTATCGTTGAATCTGTGAGAGAGGTTTCTCATAAAAATTTCAACGTTATTATTGAAGTGCATTCAGAATTTAGCATCAATAATAGGGGAGGTAATTCTAGTTCTGCTGTCAAAAACGTGAATATGTACGTCGGAAGTGTCGTAAATAAGATGACTAGACTTGATATGTCTAAAGGAATTGCCCCAAACAGCTACGGTGAACATTCCAAATATAATGAGAATTCTTTTTCTCAGTTTAATAATGGGATGTCTCAATATAATAATGTAATGAGTAATTCTATAAGCGCTCAATCAGCCAATAATTTCGAGAGTTCCACTTACAATATAAAAAATGAAGAAACTGAACAGCCTCTAAGTTCATTCAGACAGGTTAATGCAGGCGCAAGTTATAATGAACTTAACTCTGTAAATATAGCTGATGTTTTGCCACAGAATGTTATTTCTTCTGATGTTGGTAGTATTATGATGCCAACTAATTCTGAATACCCGTCTATTCAGTCAGAACCAACAATAGAAGATAAAATGGTTAAATCACAGTCTTTGCTGACATTATATTCACCAGAAGAGTTTCGTAATACTAGTTTTTACAAATCTATAATAATTCAAAAAGATAAGAATTTTGATAATTTCGTTGAGGGGCCTACAAATTTCAATTTGTGTACAAACGGTCGAATTGTTGCTGAAAATCCAGGAGAATCCAGCAGAAATCCATTTTTTGTATGGGGTGATTCAGGTTTAGGTAAAACCCACATTTTAAACGCCATAGCTAATGAAATAACCAAAAAGTTTCCTGAAAAGAAAATTATTCTTGTTACCTTAGAAAAATTCTACCGGGATTTCCTGTACGCCATTTCAGAATATAGACAGAACGGTGGAATAAAGGCTGCTATTTACAATAGCTATAAGTCCTTTTATAGAAGTGCTGATGTATTATTGATTGACGATATTCAGCAGATGGAGAATTATGACAGTATAAAGAATGAGTTTATTAGTTTATTTGATGAAATTGCCTGTTCAAAAGTACAGCTTGTTTTTGCAGCCAGCACTCATCCTTCAGAATTGAGAAAACTTGACAACAGAATAAGAAACAGAATTTCTTCAGGTGTTGTTATTAAGGTAGAGCCGCCAGATAAAGAAACAAGAGAAAAGATTATTGAAGAAAAGATAAAAGAGATGAATTTGCGTTTTCATCGTCAAAGTATAGTTTTTCTGGCTAATAAATTTCAGACAAATGTTCGAGTTCTTGAAGGTCACATAAAGACTATCGGTGCTTATGTAACGGGAACAGTTGGAAATAATAGTAGAAATAACTTTGAAGTAACAGTTGATATTGTTAAAGAAGCGTTGAAAGATTCTTTAAATGTTCACGCCAAATTGGTCACTGTTGACAATATTAAACAGGTAGTAGCTCAGTATTATGGTATTAGCGTTCTTGACATTGATTCGGCGGCAAGACCAAATCAGATTGCTTATCCTCGAATGATGGCAATGGCATTAGCTAGAGTTTTAACGGGAACAAGCTTCCCTAGTCTTGGAAAACAGTTTGGTAATAAAGACCATTCCACTGTTATGAATGCATGTAATAAGGTTAAGAAAAAAATTAATGTTGAACATGACCCTAAGTATACTGAGGACTGGGAAAACCTTAATTTGCAACTGACAGAATAAAATAAGTTATATGGAGTTCATTGTTAATGTTTAAGTGTAGCATAGGAAGAGAGGATTTATTAAAGCCTCTAGGTCAAATTTCCGGCGTGGCGGGAGGTTCTAGTGGCGGTTCTTCACAACAGCCTTCAATAACAACAAATGTTTTGCTTGAAATTAAGCCAGTTGAGAATCCGGTTGCCGACGGACCTAAATATAAGTTATGCATGATTTGTACAGATAACGAAATTCAAATGTCTACTGAGGCAGGTTTGTTCTGTGATGATGTTTCAGTCGGTAAGATAACTGTTAATGTAAAAATCCTTTTGGAAATATTGAAAAAACTTCCAGATGGAGCATATGTGACGCTGGCTGAGACAAAAAATGAAAAAATGTTACTTTCATCCGGTAAGTTTGATTCTAACATGGCTACGATGGACGCAGATTTATTTCCTTGCATAGAAACTACTGGTGTACTTTACGAATTAAAGATTAATGCGAAGGTATTACTTAATATAATGAAGACTACAAAGTTTTCAATTGCCGCCGAGAGTTACAGATTCTTTTTAAGAGGGATGAGATTTTCAGTTACCGGAACAGATAATATGGGACTGGATATTATTACCGCAGATGGTCATAGAATGAGTATGCAGTATGGTAGCCTTGTTGAGCCATGCAATATTCCTGATTCTGTTGATGATAATGGTTTTATTTTCCCAAAAAAAGGTGTTGATCAGTTAGTTTCAATGTTATCTAATATGGATAATGATGATGGCTCCGACAGTATTGTGACATTGAAGATTAGCAAAAACAGTCTTCAAACACAGGTCAACGGAATTTCTCTTTTAAGTGTATTGATTGAGGCTAAGTATCCAGATATCTCAACTGTTTTGCCTTCCAATTGTTCTCGAATTCTGATTCTTGATAGAAAGCAGTTCCATAACACTATAAATCGTGTTTCTATAATGAGTAATTCTCTTAATAAGGCTGTTGAATTGGTATTGAAAGATAATGTGTTTACTATCAAAACCAAAAACAGTAACCATGAAGAAGCTAAAGATGACATGGATTACATAAGTTACGAAGGGGATAATTTTGAAATGGCATTTAATTCTGATTATTTAAATCAGATCTGTAATGTTATTAATACTTCTAAAGTTAAGATTTCTATGTCAAAAACTTCTAATAATCTTCTTATTCAGCCATTGGCTGATGAAGGTGAGGAAGAGAGCTTTGCTAGATATATAGTTAGCAGGGTTGTTATTTAGTAACTAGATGAATCTACTTTATCTAACAAATCAGTCATATAGGTAAGGAATATGACTGATTTTTTATCTTTATTGGTTCCTGATAGAAAATGTTTATCCAAAAAATACTGTTAAACAATTTTAGAAATTTTTTATCCGCTGATTTTACGGTAGGGGAGGGGATAAATATTTTTTGGGGAGGGAATGGTTCTGGTAAAACATCTGCATTAGAAGCTATAAATTACCTCTCTCAGGCAAGGTCTTTTAGAACTACCAAGAATTCTTCAATAATCAATTATGCTGCAAAAGAATTAACTGTTTATTCAGAGATTTTATCTAGAGAAACTAATATGGTTTCCAAGTTAGGTATTACTAGAGATGTTAAGGGTAATGTTTGTGCTAAAATCAATGGCAGAATTTTAAACAGGGTAGCAGATTTGGCGCAGAATATTTGTGTTCAAACGATTATTCCTAATGGTCTTACTCTATTAGAAGCAGGGCCTGGTTTTAGACGTAGCTTTATAGATTGGGGATGTTTCTATCATTTTAATAATTTCTTTGATATAAATTCTGGTTTTAGGAAGATACTTAAACAGAGGAATATTTTATTGTCCTCAAAAAATGTTGATGAGGATTATTTTAATTTATGGAATAGATCTTTTGTTGAATATTCTATTGAATTATCAAAAATAAGAATTGAATATTTAAATGTATTTAATAAATATGCTAATAATTATATACTAAAATTACTGCCTGATCTAACTATAAACATGGAATTAATCCCCGGTCATAAAATGGATGTTGATGATTTTATGCTGCAGGTAAAGAACCATTATAAACGTGAAATTATGATGGGATACTCACTTATTGGTCCGCATAAAGCTGATTTAAACATTAAAACAAATAATAAAAATTCAGTTGATTCTTTATCAAGAGGTCAGCAAAAACTTTTGATAGTAGCTTTAAAATTAGCACAAGGAATAGTATTTCAGACTATAACAAAGAATAATTGTATATTTTTAATAGATGATATTTCATCGGAATTGGATAATAATAGTTTAAATAAACTATATGATTTAATCGATTCCTTATCTAGTAATAATCAATTTTTTATTACCTGTCTTCACAATGATTTTCCAAAGTTTCAAAATTCTAAAGCGAAAATGTTTCACGTGGAACATAATTCTATAATCGAACAAGAGTTATCTATCTAAATATTGATTTAGTAAATGGTCAGAAATCAACTTTGGACTTCAAATATTCCGTAGTTAAAAAATGTGAATCATCGGCAATCGATTTGAATAAATTTATAATTATTGCAAATATAACCTTTTTTACGCTTTTATGAAAAATTGGGTTAGGTGCCTTTATTTGAGATTTACAATAGATTTTTTGTATAAGACATTTTTTGACGATTAATCGATCTCCGACGAGCTTGTAGCGAGCTAATTCTTTCTTATTTTATCCTGTAAAGTTAACAGTTATAGTAGCCGAAAACTTCATTTAGTATATTGGTATAATAGTCTTATTATTTATATAGATAGGAGTATTTTGCATAAGTTAGTAGCCATTACAGGATAGATTTAGAGATATATTGAAGGAGCTTGAAAAATCTTGAAAAATCCACTGCGGATAATCCTATGACTTCAGTTCTCGTTTCCGTGTTATTTGCATTGTTTGAGACTTTATCCAATCAATTTGAAGAGCAGGCAATACTGATAGAAAAATTGAATTATGCAATTGAAGAACTCACAGCTGAACTCGGCAATAAGAGTATTACAGTAAGAAAATCCTGCGATGAAAATATTAATGGTAAAGGCCATGAAAAGAAAAAAGGTATCAATTCCTCCAATTGCGAAAAGAAGTCTGTTTCTACCCAGAAAAATATCAAAGTCAGTAGTGATATGTAACATCAGACTATTGCATAAATGTTAACGGAGAAGAAATCTCTGTTGAAGATTCTAGAAAGAAGATAGGAGCTTTTTTATTAGGAAAGATGGTAAACGTTAGAAATACATCAGAATTAATGAATTCTCCTTAGAGGGGGAATATGGATATTAGCAATGTCGAAAACTAAAAACAGAAAACTTTAAATAGTGGCTGTAGATTATAAAGGTATTGAATTTATGATGTGAAAGTTCCTGTTAAAGTCTGTCCTAATAAAAACGACTTTTGAAGAAGTGTTCAATGAGTATCAAGTTGATGTGTCTATTGTTTCTGTCTTAAGGTTTCATTATACCGAATCAGTCAATATTTATTAAGATATCGGTGTAATCGGCTATTTAATTTAATTAAATTAAATTAGTTGTTCAGCTATTTTATAACTTTTATCTTAATTAGTATAAATGGTTAGGAATGGTTATTTCCAACTATTTACATGTTTTTTGATGTTTTTATTTCTATGTTTAATGTTTCACGTGAAACATAAGGGGAGGGGATTTTTTTAAATATGTGTATTAAGTCTTACAAAATGAATTATAGCACATGGCAAACTCATTTGCCTTCCTGCTAGAATTCGTGTGTTATAATCCGTACGAATTAAGTATTTGGTCTTACAACATGAATTTTAGCATATAGCAAACTCTTTTGATTGCCGGCTAGAATTCATGTGTTATAATCCGCACGAATTAAAAGTAGTCTTTATGTTTTAGGAGGAAAAATTGGTCATCAAGATATCTGATAATGACAATTTTTCTTCAAAACATCACACTGAAGAATTGACGATAGATGAACGTCAAGAATTCATTACAACCATTAAAAACTTAACTCAAAGTCTTTCTAATTTGGAAAGTATCAATCAAGAACAAGCTAAGGCTTATCAAGAGCAGATTAAGAATTTAACAGATCAGGTTCTGAAAATTTCCGAACAATTACAGTCCGTGCTAGAAAAATTAGAACGTGCTGAATCCAAGAACAAAGAAAACACTGATTTAATAAAGCGTCTAAAAGTTATGTGCCGTAACGGTCAGCTTGATAACGATGAGTTAAAACGCATGCTGTTTCAAGGAGGACAGGAGAAATTAAAGGATAAAGAGGCCGTTCCCAAAATAATTATCAGAAGGCAAAAGAGAAAACGAAACAGCGAAAAGGGGAAGAATTCAGAAAAATCAACTTGAAGCCCAAAGTATTCAACTTAAAGAGCAGAAAATCCTGATAGAAAAACTGAATTATGCCATTGAAGAGCTCACAGCTAAACTCGGAAATAAGAGTATTACAGTAAGAAAATCCTGCGATGAAAATATCAATGGTAAAGGCAGTGAAAAGAAGAAAGGTATCAATTCCTCCAGTGGCGAAAAGAAGTCTGTTTCTGCCAAGAAAAATGTTAAGGTCAGCAGTGATATTTCAACATCTGACCGTTAGGTTTGCATAGATGTTAACGGGGAATAAATCTCTGTTGAAGATGCCAGAAAGAAAATAGGAACTACATTTATCTGGAAAGACGGTAAACGTTATAAATACATCAGAATCAATGATTCATCCGTAAAGGCGAATATTGATATTAGTATTGTCAAAACCCATTACAGCAAACTTCAAATAGTAGCTGTAGATGATAACGGTAATGAATTAACTGATGTGAAAGTTACTGTTACAGTCTGTCCTGAAACCGACTTTCTGAAGAAGAGTTCAATGAGTATCGGACTGATGTGTCTTGTACTGGAGCAGTGGTTCTGTCTTAAGGCTCCATTAAACAGAATCAGTCAGTATTTACTAAGATACGGCATTGAGTACTCCAGGCAACAGCTTTAGAGTTATACAAATACCACGGCAGCACTTCTAATGCCGGTATTCAAACACATGGAAAGTTACCTCAGAGAGGCCAAACTTATAGGAGTGGATGAGACATACTGGAGCTGTCGTGAAAGACAGAAATTAAAAGATGCAAAAGATGATGCTCCAGATAGGAAATCACAAAGGAGTAAATCCAAAACATTACGATCCTACGTATTTGGCATAGTTTCAGACAAATTATGCCTGTACTACCATTCCCTGCAGAGAAATGCCGATATTCCGAAGAGTATTCTTCTTGATAATCAGATATCATCTGACTGTTTTATTGAATCTGACGCATTTTACAGAAAGATGTTTGCGATAAAGGTAGAAAAAGACGGCCGTATGACAAGAGTCTTCTGGCATGGTCTCTGCTGGGTGCACGCCAGAAGAAACTTCTGTGAACTTATAAATTATTCCACTCACAAGGACGGAAGATTGGTGGCAGAAATAGTTACCAACCACTGGGAACAGGATGTTGAGGACAGCAAATTTATCAGAGATGCCATAACAGAATGTTTCAAAGTCTATAACGAACAGGTTCAAAAATGCATAAAGGATCCGAAGCTGGATATCTGTGTCCTGAAGCATGAGTATGTAAAACCTTTGATTGACGGAATATTTACCAAAGCTCACAGCATCCACGAAACCATAAAGAAAAACAAAGATAATCCCCTGAAAGAAAATGTTCCAACAGATTGCATAAGGCTATAGTTTACCTTGTAAATAACGAATCACGTCTCCGAACATTTCTTGATAATCCTTATGGAGTTATGACCAATAACGCAACGGAAGAAAAATTTAGGGAACTGGATTTGTTAAGAAACTGCATGATGGCAAGTGATACCTGTAAGGGAGCAGAAAATCTTACTGAATTCTATTCTCTGTACAAAACATGTATGTTACATAACGTGGATTTCAGAAGCTACATGATGCAGTGCATCACAGCGATGACCTTCCATATGGATAAAATAGAATTTGAAAAAGACAAAAGAGGATCTGTTATTGGTTACAAATCACATCATATTACCTCGATGTATTAGATAAACTGATGCCGTGGAATATAGCATAATATTTAGGTCAGAAATGGTTATTTCTGACCATTTACAATATAATTGATAAAAATTGAACAGTTAGAACAAACTAAAACGATTTCATAATTTTTTTGTTGAAAAATAATTATAATAATGTATCATTAGGAACATAAGTTAGTGCGTCTTTAGCTCAGCTTGGTTAGAGCATCACCTTGACATGGTGGGGGTCGTTGGTTCGAGTCCAATAAGACGCACCAGAATATCTTATAGAAAATCCTCTAAAATATAGTTTATAAATATTTTTCCTCTTTCTGTTAATTCAAAGTATTCTTTTTCATTGTTAATAACCAAAAGAGATTCGTTTTCGAATTTTTTTATTTTATTTAGTAATTGTTCAATGTTTTGACCTGTTCTTTCTTCATACTCAGAGAAAGAAATAATTGAAAATAATCTCAATCTATTGAGCATATACTCAAATAGTATTTCGTCTTTTGGAACAATCCTTGTTGTAATTATACTGTCATCATAGGTTACTTTAGAGATATACTCATGAATGTTTTCTATTCTTGATTGTCTGATAATTTTTCCATCAGTAGTAATTTTGCTATGACTTCCTGCACCAGCCGATATGTAGTCGCCAAACTTCCAGTAATTAAGATTGTGTTGGCACATGTAACCGTCTTTTGCAAAAGCACTTACTTCATAGTGAATATAATTGTTATTTTCCAAAATTTTATACCCTTCAATATAGTTATCTTCAATAGTTTTTTCTTCAGGTAGTTTTGGTGGATTTTTACCAAAAATTGAATCTTCCTCTATTGTGAGCTGGTACCATGAAATATGCTTTGGTTTCAAGCGGATAACTTCTGTTAAATCTTGAAGAGCTTCATTTGTGCATTGATTTGGAAGTGAATGCATTAAGTCGATATTATAATTCGTAAAAATACTGTCAATATATTCAATTGATTTAAGAGCATCTTTTCTGGTGTGTATTCTTGTAAGGATTTTTAAGTGTTTATCATTAAGACTCTGAACACCTAAACTAAATCTATTAATTCCTGCTTTGTGATAGTCATGCAAACGCTGTTTGTTTATTGTTCCAGGGTTTCCTTCCATAGATATTTCTATATCAGAAGTCAGTGCAAATTCTTTTTGAATATAATTAAGTAGATGCGAAAGTAATTTAGGAGATATTAGAGAAGGTGTACCTCCTCCAAAATAAATAGAGGAAATAGTTCTATTGAGTGCTTTATATTGTTCGAGTTCTCTTACAATGGCATCTATATATTTAGAGATAGTACTGGAGTTTGTATTTTCTTCAGAGAAAAAGTCACAGTATTGACATTTTCTGATGCAGAAAGGAATATGTATATAAATACCTGTTTTCATGATTAATTGCTAAATATATTTTTGCTGGAGAATTGATATCATTTCATCTGTAGCCAAGCCGCGATGACTCAGTTTATTCTTTAATTCCGGAGATATTTCCGCAGCAGTTTTTCCTAGAATTGGTATCAAAAAAGAAGGATCATAACCAAAACCGTTGCTACCTCGTTTATCCAAAATTATTTTTCCTTCCCATGATTTTTGACAAATTATTGGCGTTGGATCATTTTCGTTTCTCATGAAAACCAAAACACACCAGTATCTTGCTGTTCTCTGGGATTCTGGATAATTGGAAACATCGCGAAGTAACTTATTAAGATTATCTTCATCTGTGGCATTTTCACCACAGTATCGTGATGAATAAACCCCTGGGCGACCATCAAGACAGTCAACTTCTATACCTGAGTCGTCTGCTAACGCCGGAAGTTTGGAGTATTTTGCTGCATTTCGAGCCTTTATAATCGCATTTTCAACAAATGTTGTCCCAGTTTCATCTGCCTTAGGGACGTTAAACTCGCTTTGAGCTATGATTGAAATGTTTGTATTAGCAAGTAGTCTGTTGAATTCTCTGCATTTTCCCATGTTTCCTGTGGCCAAAACTATTTTATGTTTTTTAGTGGTGATATTGCTATCCATTTTTATATCCTTTTTAAATTGCGTGTAAAAGAAATACTGTTATATTTTAAACTTAATTATGATAACTTCCAAACGATTGCCGGTGGATGCTAATATTATGTTAATTAAATTTAATTTATAGAATTTAAAGGTGTTTTTGGTCACTTGTTATAAGACAATATAATTTAGGTTAATTTCTCATGGATATGTTTTTTATTTAAGGAATTTATTTATAGTGTATAGTACTGAATTTCAGAAGTTAAATTGAAGTTTTCAGTTTAGATATTCAGCTATTGTGGTGTGATAATATAAAGTAGCGTAATCGATAACAATAATATTTGATACCTAATTTCAATAATATAGAGTTTTATTTCTTTCAATTAGCATATTTTAGGCGGGATCACAGGTAAAGTATGCAGTCTTGAGATCAAATATTATAAGCAAAAACAAATGCGTTATTTACTTTATTGTGGGGATGTATTTTGTGATAAAAAAGAGCTCTCTTTATGAGAACTCTTTTTTTGTGTGTAAAATGGATTTTCTTATTTTATCCTATTACTTCTGAAGAATGTTCTTCTGAAGCTACTTTTTGTCTTGGTTTATATTTTGTGAAATATCTCATGACAAGAACAAAGAATATAGGTACAAAGAAAATTGCCAGAACTGTTGCTGATAACATACCACCGATAACACAGATACCGATTTCGTTACGACCGGCGGCACCGGCACCTGTGCTCACAGCTAACGGTAGAACACCAAGTATGAATGCGAATGAAGTCATAAGAATAGGGCGGAGACGTATTCTAGAAGCTTCAATAACAGAATCAGTTAAACGATGTCCTTTGTCATATAACTCTTTTGCAAATTCAACAATCAGTATGGCGTTTTTAGCTGAAAGACCGATGGTTGTCAGCAGACCTACCTGGAAATATACGTCATTTTCCAAAGGGTTTGTCCAAGAGAATAAACCTGGAAATATCTGTGAAATATAGGCTGCTCCAATGGCACCGACGATACCCAATGGTACAACAAGCATAACTGCAAAAGGGATACTCCAGCTTTCATACAATGCTGCTAAGCAGAGAAAAACAAATAACAATGAAATTGAATAAAGTATTAGAGAATTTGCACTGGCCTGTTTTTCCTGGAAGGATACGCCGTTCCAGGCAATACTGTATTCAGGAGCGTGCTTATTAACTAATTTTTCCATATGATCCATTGCCTGACCTGTTGATATTCCTGCTGCTGCCTCACCTGTTATTTCTGCAGCGGCTACGCCATTAAAACGTTCAAGTCTTGGGGAACCTGATGTCCAGTCTGATTTAGCAAAAGACGAGAAAGGAACCAGTTTACCTGAAGTGTTCTTGACATACCACTTATTTAGGTCGTCTTGAGACATGCGGGACTCAGCTTCAGCCTGAAGGAATACTTTTTTTATACGATTGCGATCCATAAAGTCGTCTACGTAAGAAGAACCCCAGGCAGCGGATAGAGTGTGGTTGATGTCTGCAACACGGAGGCCCTGAGATAGTGCTCTTTCATAGTCAACAGAAATTTTCAACATAGGGGTGTCATCCATACCATTTGCTCTGGTATTGGTTATAATACCGGCTGATTCCTCCCCTCGTGCTGATAAGATGATGCGATCTCTGGCCTTTATTAATTCTTCATGTCCCTTCTGTGATTGATCCTGAATGAACATATCAAATCCAGCAGCAGTACCTAATTCAGGAATTGCCGGTATATTGAATGCAAAAACAAGACCTTTATCAATTTTAAAAAGTTCTGGTTGAGCTCTTTTTAAGATATTTTTTACATGCTGGTCATTACGTTTTCTTTCTTTCCAGTCCTTTAATTTCACAAAGGCCATACCAGCATTTTGACCGCTACCTGCAAAAGAAAAACCGACAATGCCCATTACAGACTCTACGTTTTCCTTTTCTTTGTCAAGGAAGTAATCTGAAAGCTGGTTCATAACTGCCCTTGTTCTTTCCATGGTAGCACCGGAAGGAAGCTGAACCATGGCCATAAGAACACCTTGATCCTCTTCAGGAAGGAAAGACGTAGGTATTCTTAAGAACATAAAGTAGGTACCTGCACAGATGAATATGTAGATAAATATGTAGACAAAAAGAGATTTAACTACATATCGAACGAATTTTACGTATATATCGGTGCTGAATTGGAAAACCTTATTGAAGAGATTGAAGAATCTTCTAAGTAATAATCTGCTTAAAAATTCTGCAATAGAATCTTTAATTCTTGACAGATATCCTATTAGCCCTCTATATTCGGTTTTTTCATTTTCATCCTTAAGGATGGTTGCACATAATGCGGGAGTTAATGTTAAAGCAGTGAATACTGACAGAGTCATTGCTGAAACAATTGTTATGGAGAACTGTCTGTATATAATACCTGTTGAACCGCCAAAGAATGCCATTGGTATGAACACGGCAGAAAGAACCATGGCAATACCAACGAGAGCACCGGTAATCTGATCCATTGATTTCTGGGTTGCTTCATATGGATTCAGGTGTTCGGTGTTCATAATACGTTCTACGTTTTCAACAACAACAATGGCGTCATCAACCAAAAGACCTATAGCCAAAACCATACCGAACATGGTAAGTGTGTTTATTGAGAAACCGCAAACGGACATTATACCGAATGTACCCATCAATACGACAGGAACGGTAATTGTCGGGATTATGGTTGCCCTGATATTTTGGAGGAATACATACATTACCAGGAATACCAATATAATAGCTTCGATAAGAGTATGTATTACTTCTTCAATAGATATTTTGATGAATGGAGTAGTATCGTAAGGATAAACTACGTCAAAACCTGCAGGCATGTATTGTTTTTGACGTTCTACTTCTTTAACTACGCGTTCGGCAGTACCTATTGCATTTGCACCGGAGGCCAGTCTTATACCGATACCTGTGGTTGCCCGGTGATTGTATTTACCGGCAAACTGATAGTTTTCAGTCCCAAGTTCTACCTTGGCAACATCTTTAAGCTTTACGGCCGAACCGTCGGAATTCATATGAATAATAATATTCTTAAACTCATCGACGGAAGTTAATCTGGCCTGACCTCTTATAGTATAGTTGTATGTATGACCGGGAACAGCTGGTGCGTTACCGAGAGAGCCGTACGTTACCTGCGCATTCTGGGAAAGGATGGCTGCTTCGATTTCGGATATTGTGAGGTTGTACTTATTAAGTTTATCAGGTGATACCCACACTCTCATTGCATATTCTGCGCCGAATACAGTGATATCTCCAACTCCTTCGATTCGACTTAACGGCTCTTTCATTGTAGAGTGAGCATAGTCTGCTAAATCGTATTCTTTGATGTTGTCATCATTAGAAATCAGACCTACAACCATAAGAAACGCATCAGTACTCTTTTTTACGTCTATACCATTTTGCTGTACGACAGAAGGTAACTGAGATGTACATTGGTTGAGTTTATTCTGAACTTGAACTTGAGCAATATCAGGATTAGTTCCTGGTTCAAATGTAATTTTGATTTCAGAAGTGCCGTAACCATCTGATGAAGAACTCATATACATGTAACCATCAAGGCCTATCATATTTTGTTCAACAATTTTTGTTACGGTATTTTCAACAGTTTCGGCATTAGCTCCAGGATATCTTGCGCGAATTGATACTGTTGGCGGGGCAATGGTCGGATACTGAGATACAGGGAGGGTATTAATTGATAATAACCCTGCCAGCATTATTATTATCGCCAGAACCCACGCAAAAATAGGGCGATCTATAAAAAAGCGTGCCATTTATTAGTCCTTATTATTTTCCGCAGGTTGTGAATTATTGCTGTCAATAGGAGTAACTTTTGCATTCGGACGAAGGATTTGTAAATGAGATGTGATTATCTTGTCATCCTTATTCAAACCATCAGAGATAATATAGTCGTGATCTATTTCTCCACCGATAGTAACAATTTTTTGAACTACCGTGTTCTCTGGACCGATGGTGTATACCATGCTTGTTCCGTTGTTCAAACGTATTATGGCTATCTGCGGAACAAGTAATGAATCTTTTTGGGTTCCTTGATTGACATTGGCTCTGATGTACATACCGGGCAATAAATAATTATTACTGTTCGGTACTCGCACTCGAACATTTACCATTCCTGTTGATTCATCAACTGTCACTTCGGAGAATTCTAATATTCCTTTTTGATCTAGTTTTTGACCATTTTCAAGAAAGAGTTCAACCTGTTCATTGTTACCTAGATTGGGATCGAAAAGTCCTTTGTCAATGTTCATTTTCATGTTAAGGAGTTCGGACACAGATAATCCAAGGTCTATATAGATAGGATCAAGCTGAGTGATTGTAGACATAGAAACAGCCTGATTTGTTGTTACCAAAGCCCCTTCTGTTACGTTAGATCTGCCGATTGTTCCGGTGATGGGGGCATAAACTTTTGTGTATTTCAAATTTATCTCAGCAGTTTGAACTGCTGCCTGAGCTGCTAATACCGCTGCCTGAGCTATTCTGTATCCGGATTGTGCATCATCATAATCCTGTTTACTTATGGCATTGGTATTTATAAGTTTACTGTATCTGTCATATTTCAATTTAGCGGAATAGAGACTGGCTTCAGCCTGGGAAAGTGCTGCTTTGGCACTGGCTAACTGAGCTTCATACATAGCCGGGTCTATTTGATAGAGCTGCTCTCCTTGCTTTACCACTGAACCTTCTTGGAAGTAGCGCTTTAAAATAACTCCTGATACCTGAGGCCTTACTTCTGCTGTTCTGACTGCGGTAGCTCGTCCGATTAGATTTGAGTAAACAGGAATGTCGGCAATTTTTACAGATGAATACTCAACCGGTATGGCAAAATTACCTCCGGCCTGCTGTTGTTTCTCGTCTTTTCCACAAGCAGACAACAGACACACCATAACCATGGCTGAAGCTATTGCTGTTTGTTTAAAATTCTTCCTTTTTATTATGTGCATTTTACGCTCCAATATATTGCAATATTCCTATTATTATATCTTTTTTTACTAATCATTTCTATACATACATTTATGAATGTATCTTTATTATTTTTGTGTATAATAGTATAAAACATGTGGCTACAGATGCCAGTGACGATAGTAATATTGACATTAAATTTTAAGAGAGAGTCTTTTCATTTATGGTAAGAAAAACAAGAGAAGATGCATTAAAAACAAGACAGAGCATTATGGATGTTGCTAAGAAAATATTCAGTGAAAGAGGGTATGAGAAGACAAATTTAACAGATATTGCTGAAGCCGCTAATGTTACAAGGGGGGCTATATACTGGTATTTTAAAAATAAGGATGAATTGTTTATAGATTTATGTAAGGAGCTCGAACATAAGGAAAATAATGTTTTTCATTCAATTGAGTTTATTACAGATACAGATAATTCTTCATTACAAAAATTAAGAGAGTGGCTATACAGTCTTAGTTTATTATTGAGAAACAAGGATAACGTTGATTTTTTGAAAATAGTACATTCTGTTATTTGGGGAAATCACGGCAGTGCGAAAGTACAGAAAATGATTAAAGAAATCAGTGCAAATTATAAAAAAAATTATGTTATGTTAATAAGAGAGGCTATTAAAAAGAATGAGCTACCGGATAATATTGATGTAGTTCAGGCTTCAGATTATATATGTTCCGTTGTATTAGGATATATAATTCATTATTTAGATGGTACCAGTAGTCAGATTGTTGATAATAACAGAGTAATAGTTGATCATATAATTAATAGTATCCATACGTTTAAAAAACAATAAATCCCTCTACAGTTAATCTGTCATATCAGGAGTATAACTACCACAGGTAACAAAAAATCTACTTTTTTTAAAAATATAATAAAACTCTTTTAATTTATTTGTTACTTCTGGAAGTTATGTGTATTCAATATCAATATAAAAAACAAATAAAATAATATGTTATAAGTATTATGGTGCTTTAAGTTGTTGGTTGATTTTTGAATAGTTGTAATATATAATCTGAAAGCAAGGTAAGAAAACCAATCAGTCCAATATAGTATGTGGTTGCTCCTTGGTCGTATTTTAAATACTAGAAAAACTAACATGGAAGATATTATTATGAAGAAAAGTTTAGTTGCTTTAGCTGTGCTTGGTGCAGTTATGGGCTCAAGTGTTTATGCTGCTGAAGGTGGTACTGGTTACATCGGTCTCAAAGGTGGTTGGAGCCATGTAATGGGTCACGAAAGCCGTTGGGAAGATACTTTAAACCGTAAGACCAGTAATGATTTTGATTTCGGTCTTTATGGTGGTTACAACATTGTTGACTACATTGGTGTTGAAGCTGGTTATGATTACCTCGGTAAGTTTGCTAACAAGGGTGTTCACAATGGTAAGAACCTGAATGATTACTTTATTCATGGTGCAGAGTTAGCTGTAGTTCCATCTATTCCTTTATCTGAAGATTCTGATATTTTCTTCAAATTGGGATCTTTATTTGTAAACGTTAAAGACGATGTTGTTAATCATACTGCATCAAAGGCTGCTCCTTTACTCGGCGCCGGTGCTCGTATTGGTTTAGGTAATGACTTCCTTCTCCGTTTAGAATATTTATATGCTCATAAGATTGTTGACAAGTCAGATTATGGTTATGCTCCAAATCTTCAGACTCTTAGCTTAGGTCTTGAATATAAGTTTGGCGGCGCGGCTCCTGCTCCTGTAGTTGAAGAAGTTAAGGCTCCTGAAACTGTAATTGTTAACGAAAATATTACTCTTGATGCAGCTGCCTTATTTAAGTTCAACAGTTTTGAATTATCTGATAACGGTAAGAGCCAGATTGCTACTGAAACTCAGAAGATTCGCGATAATGATCTCAAGGATATCAATATTCGTGTGGAAGGTCATACTGACCGTATCGGTTCTGACAAGTATAACATGGATCTCTCAAAGAAGCGTGCCCAGTCAGTAGTTGAAGAATTCGTTGCTAACGGTGTTGATCAGTCTGTAATTAGTGCTGAAGGTTATGGTAAGACCAGACCAGTTACTGGTTCTGAATGTGATGGTATCAAGAATCGTAAGAAGCTTATTGAATGTCTTGCTCCAGATCGTCGTGTAGAAGTTAAGTTCTCCGGTGTTAAGCAGACAGTAACTACTAAGTAACATATAGTATTTATCCAAGAAAAAAAGGAAGCGAAAGCTTCCTTTTTTTGTGTGTAAATACATGGGATTGTGTATTTTCTGATGCTGTCTATGGATAGAATCAAAAATACACTGAGACTATGTAAACTCGTTAAAGATCTATCCATATAGAAATACATATAAAAAAAGCTTGTTATCAGTAATAACAAGCTTTAAATGTATATATTATATATGAAGTAAGAAATTATTTAGATTATGCATCAATTTCTGCTAAGTGTGCGTTCTCTGAAATAAATTCCTTTCGCGGAGCTACTTCTTCACCCATTAACTTGGTAAATGCTTCATTTGCCTCAATGGCATCATTTAATGTAACTTTTAAGAATACACGATTATTTGGATCCATTGTAGTACTGTACAATTCATCAGGGTTCATTTCACCAAGTCCCTTAAATCGCATTATTTTAATACCGCTTAATCCTTCTTTAAGTAAGAATTTATGTACTTCATCAAAGTCCTTTACTTGTTGAGTTCTAGTGCCGCATTGAACGTACGCATTTGGCTCTAAAAGATTGTTGATGACTAAAGATACCTTTGAAATTTTTGCGTAATCTTGACTAATAAAAAATTCATAAGGTAAAGTGTATTTTTTAGTTACACCATAATGCAAGATGCTTACCTCAGGATAATATACCTGTTTATCTTCTTTGTATTTTGTTTCGATGTTAAAAACTAATCCCGGTGTTTCGCGTGATTTTAGGCGGTTTTCGTAGGAAATTTTCCATTTTTCAAAAGAGTCTTTGTCTTTCATTAATTCTTCGGTAAGGGGAGTCACAAAGACTAATTCTCTAGTAAGAGCTTCCGGGATGCGTCTGTCAATTCTGTGGTACAGCTGGAACAGGTTTACATACTGAAGGAAAATTTTTTCTAATGGTTCACCAAAAATTGGTGGCGCATCAGGGTTTACAAACAGCTGAGCGTTGTTTAGAGCCAAAGAGGTTTCATATTCATTTTTTTCAGCTTCATCAGTAATATACCTGAAATTCTTTTCAGATTTGCTGTATTTATACAGAGGTGGCTGAGCTATGTATATGTGGCCTCTTTCAATTAAATCAGGCATTTGTCTGTAGAAAAATGTCAGAAGAAGAATTCTAATATGAGCGCCGTCAACATCCGCATCTGTCATGATCACTATGTTATGATAACGAAGATTGTCCGGATTGTACGCATCTCTGATGCCGCAACCTAAAGCAGTGATCAAGGTTCCGATGGTTTCAGAACTTATAATCTTATCGAAGCGGGTTTTTTCAACATTTAGAATTTTACCTCTGAGGGGGAGAATAGCCTGAGTTTTTGGATCTCTTCCGTTCTTTGCACTACCTCCAGCAGAGTCTCCTTCCACTATATATAATTCGCATTCTTCAGGCTTTTTGCTTGAACAGTTTACAAGCTTGCCTGGGAGATTGGAGATATTATCTTTCTTAGCGAAACGCTCCCTGATTTTTTTTGCTTCTTTTCTGTATTCAGATGTTGAGATAATTCTTTCAATAATAAGTTTTGCTTCTACAGGATTTTCATTTAAAAATTCTAGGAATTTTTCACTGACAATTGAACTTACGCAAGATGATACTTCAGATGAAACGAGCTTATCTTTAGTCTGTGAAGAGAATTTTGGATCCGGAACTTTAACAGAAACGATCGCTGTGATACCGTCTACAGCATCACTGTGAAGAATATCTAGATTCTCTTTATCTTTTTTAGGAATAAAATTGCATTCCTTTACATATTCCTTAACTGCATTTACAAGACCTCTTCTAAAGCCATCGCGGTGTGTCCCACCATCCTTTTGAGGAATATTGTTGGTAAAACAGAAAGTATTGTCGTTGTACGCGTCAGTATACTGAACAGCAACCTCAACATTAATTCCTTCCTTAGGTTCAAACTTTGTGCAATAGAATAGTTTTTCGGTAAGTTTGTTTTTACCATTGTTTAAATATTCGATAAATGATTGAATACCGCCTTGATAATGGAATTCATCATGCTTATTCTCGACTCGTTCATCTGTAATATTGATTCTTACACCTGAGTTCAGGAAGGAAAGTTCTCTTAAACGTGTCTGTAATTTTGTGTAGTCGAATTCTGTAATAGCAAATATAGAGGGACTAGGCCAGAAGTGAATTTTGGTACCTGTTTCCTGAGTATCGCCAATTGCTTTAAGAGGGGCAGTAGGATGTCCTCCGTCAACATATGTCTGTTGCCATATATGTCCCTGTCTTTTGATTGTTAATTCCAGTTTATCTGAAAGTGCGTTTACAACAGATACGCCGACACCGTGGAGACCTCCTGAAACTTTATATGAGTTTTGGTCGAATTTACCACCGGCGTGGAGAATAGTCATTACAACTTCAGCAGAAGAGACTCCTTCCTCAGGATGGATATCAACAGGAATACCACGGCCATCATCCTGTACGGAAACTGAACCGTCAGCATGAATAACCACGTCTATGTTGCTGCAGTATCCTGCTAATGCTTCATCTATTGCGTTATCAACAACTTCAAACACCATGTGATGCAAACCTGACCCGTCGTCAGTATCGCCAATGTACATGCCTGGGCGTTTGCGAACAGGATCCAACCCTTTAAGTACTTTGATGGAATCCCCATTATATTCTTTATCTTGTTCGCTCATAGTATAAAAATCTCATGCATTCCTGAATCTTCTAAGTTTCAGGAATAGGTTAAACACACTAAATAATCTGATGAATTATACCACACAATGTATTTTTTTTTAAATTTTGCCTTGCAATGTCCCGATAAAAGTTTATTTTGAATATCCTTTTAAATTGTTTGAAATCATAGATGATTTTGCATATAAGATTAAAAATTAAATTGTAGAGGAACATCTTTAAGTTCGTTAATTACAGCAAAATGCTAATGTAGTATTTATGCAAATAAGGATGCATTATCGGAATTTTATCTTAGTACTTTTATATAAATTTGTTTTATTTATACTTAACAAAGATTCTATCCCGGTTCTTGATTTATAGTATTATATTTATGATGATGTTTTGCGCTTGGAGCTGGGAGTTTTTTTTAATGAGTTATATTTATCCGGAATTTGCACCTCAAAAAGCGGTTTGGGCTCTTTGGCCTGCTGACAACGGTAAGAATACCGATATCATTGTTGAACAGCAGAAGGCTTTTGCGAGATTTATCATGGCTGTTTCTATGCATACTCCTGTATATGTTGCTGTTCCTGACGATGAATTTGAGAGAGCTAGATTTATTATACCTAAACATATAACACTTTATCCTGTGGCAAAAGATAACATTAAGGCAGGAGCATTGAGAGTGTATAGTTTGAATGATAGCAATAAATCAAAAATAGCTGTACCATATAATTCTCTTTATAAAAATGTTCTTGATGGTTTTATAAAATTTCAGCCAATGGAGTTTGTAGAATCCATTTTACCTGAGGGTCTTGTGATTGAAACCGATGGTAGCGGTTTATTTGCTGTTTTAGAAAGTAATCTGCAGTGTTTGGGGATTTCTTATGAAGAGTTCTGTTTAAAGCTTTCTTTAATTACAGAAATTAGACAGGTTTTTCTTGTAAAAGATGTCAATTATACGGTAAAGGTTGCTTCGATCAGGGAATTGATTCGCTTTGTGGCTCCTAACGTTATGATTGTTAACAATGTTCCGAAAAGTAGTAGTAATAAGTATTATGAACTGTTAAATCATGTGTATAACTTAACAGTTAATACAAAAAACACTATGGGGACAGAATTTAGTTTAATCACTTTGCCTATTGCTGATAACTCTGATATTTATCAGGACTGCCATGTGCTACGTGGTTATCTTGATTTTATTATATCTAATCAGAATATAATAGTGCCTCTTATGAATTCAGAATTGGATAATTATGTTCTAATGAAATTACAACAGCAGATGTCCGTTTGGGGTATTGAAGTAAACGGAATAGAAGCGAGGGAAGTGATTAAAGATGGATGGAGTCTGTCGGATTTTATAATTCCCGTTTTTAAGTAATATTCTGTTTATAAGGTATACAAAATATTATTCAGGCCAAGTATCATCTTTTCGTTTTGTTAAATAAAACAGACGGGATAATTGATATGCAATTATCCCGTCAGGAATTGAAATGATAGTACCCAGTCAATAGTCCGACTAATCTTCTATCGGTCTGATCATCGTATGTAAAATATCTTCCACCTGTTTAGCAATTACAGGTGAAACAATCACAACCATCTGTGAAAAAGGTTTATCTTCCCATTCAATCTGATTGGTAATAGGATAGCATTCGCCTTTTACTCCATGAATTATGAACGGATAACCATCTCCAAAATCAAAGATACCTTTTAATCTGATAATTGCGTCACCGAACTGTGAGTTTAGAGCATCAAACGTATGAATTACAGTATATCTGTTTAAAGGTTTGTCGAAACTTAAGGATATGGTCTGGTAGTTGGAATGTGTTGGCAGAGCCTTGTTCATAACACCTGTTAATTTCACCGGAGCCATTCCTGAGGCAAGTTTATAATCACTTCTTTTTGAGTTTATCCAGTTCATTACGGTTTTGATATCTTTAGGAGTATTGAAGATATCAAAGGATGTAAAAGCATCCATTGGTGGATTATCAATTGAACTTAAATAAATATCTGCTGACTGGTTGAGGTCTTCTGCTGTTGCTTTTAAAGCCTCTATTTCATCTTCTGAAAGACGATCGGTTTTGCTGATAATAATCTTATCTGCCATGGCAATCTGCTTAACAGCTTCATAATTATGGGCCAGTTCCTCTTTTGCATTTACACCATCGACAATAGTTATTGTTCCGGCAAAACAATAGTTGATAAGTATTTCTTCATAATGAAATATGAGGTCAATTATAGGAGCAGGGTCAGCAATCCCCGTGGTTTCAATGATAACTCTGTTGAACTTGAATTCAGGGTTTTTGTCTGCTTCCTCGATAAGGTAATGTAAAACGTTTACAAGACCTTCCTTGACAGAGCAGCAGATACAACCAGAATCAAGAACAATAACAGGATTATCATTGGAGATGAGTTTATCATCAATAGGGATTTCGCCAACTTCATTTATAATAAGAACAGTTCCTTTCATTTCAGGACTGTTGACAACCTTGTTCAGCATGGTAGTTTTACCACTGCCTAAGAATCCGGTCAGTATCTGTAAAGGAATCTGATTAAAAATGTTACTCATTTTTTAATTCTCCAAATAGGTATTTATAATTTGGGAAGCCGTACGGATGTTATTTTGAATACTCTGCCAATCGTTGATTTCCTGCAAATTGAACGGCGAGATATGTGAAGTACAGCATGCCGCAACATTAGGTTCATTTATGTAAAAAGGGAGTTTTTCTATCGTTATTCCCCCGGATGGCATGAATCTTACGTCATATTTTTCTTGCAGCTGACGTAAAAATTCAATACCCCCACATTTTTCAGCCGGATAAAATTTTAACACAGAATATCCCATGGAAACGGCAGTATTTAATGTTTCAATAGAATTAATACAAGGAATGTATTGCTGGTTGTGGAGACAGCAAAACTCCAATAACTTATTGTCAAAAACAGGGGAAATAAGGATATCAAGTCCCATGAATCTTGCTTTATCTATATCATTGACTGATAGACACGTGCCTGCAAAAATATATATATCCGGATAATTCTTTTGTATATAACTGACAAGTTCTTTTGCATGAGATGAACAGATTCTAATTTCAACAGTTCTGAATCCGTATTGATAATAATTATCAACAAGTCTGCGGTAATCAAAATTGTCAATAATATCAAGGATAGGAATTACCCTGCTAGCTGCTACTATTTTCAGTATGTTGTCTTCAAAACAGCCTTTACTTGTGTTCAACTTTAACATGTTGATTACTATTCACCGTCATTATCTTCGAAATCTTCACTTTCTTCATTTTCGTGGTAAAAATCTTCATCCTGATTTCTATAAGCATACTGATCATCAAGAGGAACTCCATCTTGATCTACGGCAATTCCATCACTGTTAAAGATAGTATTACGATCCCATATGGCAAAATCATCGTCATTGAAGTTGCCGTCATTCACATAATTACCATCATCTTCTAGAAAATCATCATCAAAATCATCAGGTATCATATGTACTCCTTGTAATACAGCTTTATCAGGAATATAAAAATTGGGAAAACGAAAACCTATGATTTCATGGAGAAATCACGTGCCAAAAAATCTTTTATTGATTTAACTGCTTCATTTCTGAAATTATCTTCTTCGATTAAAATATCATGCAAACTGTTTTTTATAATGCTGTATTCAATTTGTTTATTACTGTTATTCAATAATTGTATGAATTTAAGTGCTTTATTTGAATTCACTATGTTATCGTTTTCCGCTATTAGGAAGAGTGCTGGCAGGTCGAGTTTATAATCTTTGCAATTCACTTGTTTTAAGCACTTTAATGCAGCTAGAAGCCAGTTTGTTGTTACTCCCCCGAGTCTAGTTTCAGGAAACTTTCTGTACAGGGAATAATAGACTTCATTACGGTTTCTATCATGGGTGTTAGCATTTATTCCTACAACTCTTTCCATAAAAACATCATGTGGATAAAAGAAAGAATTCTTTTCATGGTAAATAATATTTGTCAGTTTTTCTTTAAATTTGGCAATTAGCGCAATTAAGAAGTGAGGGACAGGTTGTTTTAAGCCAAGAAAAGGAGAAACAAAAATTACATTGTCTATCAGTTTTCTGACCGGATACAACTGCATACTTCTTAAGACAACTAGACAGCCCATTGATACAGCTAAAACAGAACATGGAATTGAACTGTCAAGAGAATTAAGGACTTGCATGAAATCATCAGCATAAGTGTCAAAATTGTCGATATGACATTTTGCAGGAGGAGGTGTCAAGTGTTCATTGAATCCCTGTCCCCGGTGATCATAGACACAGATAAGGTAACCTAGAGCGTTCAGTTCTTCATACAATTCCAGATATTTGTACGGAAGCTCGTTTCTTCCAAGAACAATAAGTACCTGTCGTTTTGGCTGTATTGCCGGCGAAAAAAACATACCTCTAATCTGATACGAGTCAGGTGTGGTTATAGTAAAACCCTTAAGAAGATTTTTTTCAGCCATATAAATCTATCCTTTACGTCTGACAACCCTGTTAATATTATTCATTGATTTAATTTTACGAATAATATTGGCTAAGTGAAGCCGGTCCCTCACGGTAATTACCAGATTGAGAATATAAACCTGTCCTTCCTTTGTTTCTGAGCTTATTTGTGAGATATTGGCACCGCAAACAGAAATCGTATTGCTGATTTCACCAATCATACCCTGTGTATTTATCATTTCAATTCTCAGCCCTGCTTCAAAAACTTCGTTGCAGGCATTATTCATATCCCAGCTTACCGGTAAGAACTGCTCATTAGGATTCGATGTTTTCAGGTTGGCACAGTTGCTGGTGTGAATAACCAGACCTTTTCCCGGATTTACGTGAGCTACGATTTGATCTCCAGGAATTGGATGACAACAGTTTGCAAATACGTAATTCAAACCTCCTGTTCCATTTATGGCTGACGGAGGCAGGGTTGCGTGCGGAATTTTTCCTGTAGGTGAATCCATTGAATCGTTATTTAAAAGCTTATTGGCCACAATCACAGTAAACAGATTACCAAGGGCTATATCCACATAAAGCTCGTTCAAAGAACTTCTGCCGAATTCCTTTAATACTTTATCAATCTGTTCCTGTGGGATATTTTCAATTCTGTGAGTTCCCAATGCATTACGCAGAAGTCTCTTGCCGAGTAACTGACACTCTTCTATCTTCAAACCTTTCAGATACTGTCTGATCTTGCTTCTTGCCCTGGATGTCACAACACTGTTCAGCCACATGGCGTTCGGTTGAGAAATAGGTGATGTCAGTATCTCTACACTTTGTCCTGAAGATAATGGTCTGTTAAGAGGAAAAGGATGATGATCTACACGGGCACCGATACAGTGCTGTCCGATATCACTGTGGACTGCATAAGCAAAGTCAACAGGGGTTGCCCCGTTTGGTAGTTCGTATATTTTCCCTTCAGGTGTAAATACATAGATTTCTTCTGGAAAAAAGTCAGTCTTTACACTTTCAATAAATTCAAAAGAGTTACTTGCGCTCTGTTGCAGTTCAAGGAGACTCTTTATCCATCTTTGGGCATGAATCTGTGCTGAAGAATCAACTATTTCTGAACCGTTGATTTTGTAGAACCAGTGAGCAGCCACGCCCTGATTTGCCATTTGATCCATATAATCTGTGCGGATTTGAATTTCGATAGGAATACCGTGAGGGCCGACTAAGGATGAATGAAGGGATTGATACCCGTTAATTTTTGGAATGGCTATATAATCTTTGAAACCACCAGGACGAGGCTTGAAGAGATTATGCATCTGGCCCAAAACTCTGTAACAGGTATCCACGTTATCCACAATTATCCTGAAACCGTAGACATCCATAACCTCATGAAACTGTACTTCCTTTTTTACCATTTTTAGGTAAATGGAATATAAATGTTTTTCTCTGCCTTGAATTCTGTATTTAATATCTGTTTTTTCGAGTCTACCATTGATATCAGCCATTAAAGATTTAATTATTTCTTTTCTGTTGTTTCTAGCTTTCTTCATGGCTTCTTTAAGAATTCTGTACCGCATAGGATACATGGCCTCAAAACCAAGTTCTTCTAATTCATTTTTAATACTGCTTATACCAAGTCTGTTGGCTATTGGGGCAAATATTTCTAAAGTTTCCTTGGCAATTCGTCTTCGTTTATCAGGCCTGAGAGCACCTATCGTTCTCATATTGTGAGTTCTGTCAGCGAGTTTTATTAAAATAACGCGGATATCACTTGTCATGGCCATGATCATTTTTCGGAAATTTGCAGCCTGAGCCTCTTTGTGATCATGAAACTGGAGTTTATCTAGTTTTGTTACCCCTAAAACTAGATGGGTTATAGTTTCTCCAAACAGACCTTTAAGTTGATCTGCGCTGATAGGGGTGTCTTCAACAACATCATGTAGCAAGGAAGCCATAATGGTTTCATGATCCAGCTTCATTTCAGCTAGAATTTGCGCAACGGCAACCGGGTGAGTTATGTATGGTTCTCCACTCGAACGAACCTGTCCTTCATGAGCGTTTCTAGCTGTTATAAAAGCTTTTTCAATTCGCGCTATCTGTTCTGGAGGTAGGTATGTTTCCAGTGTTTTTTTTAAGTTATCAAAAAGATAGAGGACACCACTCATATTATTCTTCCTTTTACATATAGCGTCATTATAACACCAAAAGAATTAGATATTTGCTACCATAGTGGATATGTTCGTAAAACATAAAAAAGGAGAATACATACGTATTCTCCATAATTGATAAAACGTTGTTATTGTAGTGAAAAAATTAGTCAAAAAGGCTGGTATTATCCAAAGGAGGTACATCTCCTACATCAGCAAATTCGTCAGAATTCTTTAATCTGCCTTTCTGATCTTGTTTGTCCATGAACTCTTCAGAGATTAAACCTTCTTCGATTTCTCTCAGAGCGATTACTGTAGGTTTGTCATTTTCGATTTCCACCAAAGGATCGCAGCCATTAACCGAAATCTGACGGGCACGACGGGCAGCTGTCAAAACCAGATCAAATCTGTTGCCAACCTGTTCTACAGCATCTTCAACAGTAACACGAGCCATAAAATTCTCCTAAGCAATTTTTTGTGATAATTCTATCACGCATAACAAAAAACGGCAATAAATTACTCTTGGGAATAGCTTCTATTCTTTCTGATAATTTTCTAGAAGATTATTAAGACACTGTGAAAAATTTTCTTTCACAACATTAACTTTGCATCTGTTAGCACTGATGATTGACCACAGGCTGTTAAGTGTTGTATCAAAGTCGTCATTGATCAAGCAGTAGTCATATTCATCATAATGGGAAATCTCTCTCTGAGCCTTGCTCATTCTCTTATTTATAGTTTCTTCAGAATCCTGACCTCTGTTAATCAGTCTTTTGCGTAATTCTTCAAGACTAGGTGGAAGAATAAAAATACTTTGGGTATCAGGCTCCATATCCCTGAGTTGTCTTGCTCCCTGCCAGTCAATATCTAAAAAAACATCCTTTCCGTTATTAAGTGCCTGTTGAACAAGTTCTCTTGATGTGCCATAGTACTTATCGAATACATTGGCCCATTCATAAAAAGCATTGCGTTCAATAAGTGCTTTGAATTCATCAACTGTTACAAAATGATAATGAACATGGTTAACTTCCCCTGGCCTAGGATTTCTGGTTGTATGAGAGACGGAAAGATACATGGAATCATTTTGGTTAAATTTTTCAAACAAAGCTTTAAGCAGGCTTGATTTTCCAGCACCGCTAGGTGAGGAGATTATATAAAGAGTTCCTTTCATTTTTACAGTCCTTTGCTCCATGCTTCTTCATCAATATCTAGAATGTCGTCATCATCTTTATCTTCTGAAGATGATATATCACTGATTTCGGTTGTATCTTGAAATTCGCTGTAGAATTTACTTAGAATTTCTCTTGTTTCCTGTACACCCTGTCTGTTAAGAGATGAAAAAGCAACAAGTTCATATGAACAGCCAAATTCGATAAGCTGACGTTTTACGTCATTTATTGCGTTTTTACGGGCATTGTTGGCCAGCTTATCGCTTTTGGTTAATAAGATAAGAACCTCAAGATTGGCCATGGCCGCCCATGTAATGATCTGTCTATCAAGATCCTTAAGAGGGTGTCTTATATCCATAAGGACTACAACAGCCTTTAAAGAGTTCCTTTTTTGCAGGTACTCTGTCAGAGAGCGTTGCCACTTTTTTTTGACAGCAAGAGGTACTTCCGCAAAACCATAACCTGGTAAATCGACAATTCTTTTATTCGGTTCAATTTCAAACAGATTAATAAGTTGGGTTCTGCCGGGGGTTTTACTGGTTTTAGCTAGATTCTTTTGGTTGGTTATACAATTCAAGGCTGATGATTTACCTGCATTTGATCTGCCGACAAATGCTATTTCGATGCCTGTATCTGCCGGAAGTTTGCTGATATCAGGTGCACTGGTAACAAAATGTGTCTTCTGAAAATTAATCACGTATATTTCCGTTGTTTTATAAATGAAATATTGCTAATACAAGTGGTATAACAATCTATAGTCTACCGTAATTTAATCTTTGGGACGGTATTTAAGCATCTCGTATGTGAACAGCCCCTGATAAGGGATCATCAATGATACCCCGCCAATCACGAAAAAAGGCATGTATATAGGATCAAATGAAGGGAATTCGAAAAAATGATGGCAGATGCCTACAAGTAACATCAGAATTCCGACAGCGTACAATACTTTTGTCCATAATGGTGCGGTAACTATAATTTTCACAATAATAATCCATTGTTAATCAATCCATGGCTGTATTTTACAATAAATCTTTTATTTTTCTCAATTCAGAGTGTTTAAAAAATTGAAAATAAAGAAATGGCCATAGTAAACAAAGGCGGAGTAATTTGACAGGTAAAGTTAAATGTCAAATTACTCCGCAGTAGTATTGCAGTTTGTTATAACTACCATGAAAAACTATTCAAAATTAAGTTCTTTTAGTTTTCTGGTGAGTGTATTCCTTCCCCAGCCAAGCAGTCTAGCCGCTTCCTGTTTATGATCATGAGTGTATTTAAGAGCTGTTTCTATAAGAGACCTTTCAAATTCAGGAAGCGCTTCAGATAAAACATCAGTGCATCCTTCGTGAAGTCTCTGGTTTACCCAGTCTCTCAGTAAGTTCTGCCAGGAGAGATCAATAGGCAGTTTACCGGGCTGATTAGATCCTGATCTGTTTTCTGTCTGTTCACTGCTTTCTGTCGATAATTTTGTCTGATTATTATTTTTCAGCAGTTCTGGAGGTAGATCATTTATGGATATAACCTGACCTGATGCCATAACAGTAAGCCAGCGACATACATTTTCCAACTGACGGACATTGCCCGGCCATGGCAGTGTGCATAGATACTGCTCAGCTTCAGGACTGAGTATTTTGGTTTCAATGTTAAGTTCCTTCGCTGATGTATTCAGAAATCTTTTGGTTAATTTGGGAATATCTGAACTGCGATCCTTGAGAGGAGGTATATGGATTCTGATGACGTTGAGTCGATAGAAGAGATCTTCTCTGAATTTTCCGTCAGCAACCATTTTTTCCAAATTCTGGTTGGTTGCTGCAATGATTCTGACATCAACAGAGATGGATTTATGTCCGCCTATTCTGTAAAATTCGCCGTTTGCTAGAACCCTTAACAATCTGGTTTGAGCTTCAAGGGGCATATCTCCTATTTCGTCAAGGAAAAGAGTACCTCCGTTGGCCTGTTCGAATCTGCCTGCGCTGGTGGCATTAGCACCTGTAAAGGCCCCTTTTTCATGTCCGAATAATTCAGATTCGATTAGTTCTTTAGGAATAGCAGCCATGTTCAGCGCGATAAAAGGTTTATTCGCCCTGATACTGTGCTTATGGAGTGCGTGTGCCACCAGTTCCTTTCCTGTTCCTGATTGTCCGTTGATAAGAACGCTTATGGATGAACGCGATAAACGGCCGATAGCTCTGAATACTTCCTGCATAGCAGGGGATTCACCGATAATATCAGTTTCGATGTTTTCCTGATAATCGTTTCCTGATGGAATTTTTTCTTTCAGACTAGCTTCTGCTTTTTTTATGACAGCTATGACTTCGTCAAGATCAAATGGTTTAGGGAGGTATTCAAATGAACCGCTCTGATAGGAGTTCACAGCGCTTTTCAGATCACTGTGTGCTGTAGTAATGATTACCGGAATATCTGGATTTTTTTCATGAACTTTTTTTAACATATCGAGACCGTTAATACCGGGCATTCTGATATCGGATATGATTATTTCCGGTTCAGCAGTTTTAAATGCTTCAAGCATGTCATTGCCGTTTTCAAAACATCTGCATTTAAACCCCTCCTGAGATATGGTTCTTTCCAGCACAAATCGGATAGAACTGTCGTCGTCTACAATCCATACATTCTTACTCATTTGCAATTACTCCTTAATAGGTAAGTAGACAGTAAATTCCGTATATCCTGTCCAACTGTTGCATTCAATTTTGCCGTTGTGTTGATTTATGATGTTCTGGGCAATTGCCAGACCGAGACCAACTCCTCCTTTTCTTCTAGTTACGAGAGGATAGAATATTTTGTCTTTAATATCGTTCGGTATACCAGGACCGTTATCAGAAATTTGAATCACAAGTGCCAGTCTGACAACATTTTCGTATATATTTACCCGGTACGCGGTGCGGGTTTTTAATGTAATGACTCCGGCAGGATTATTCTGCTCCTTTAGAGCAAGAATTGCGTTGCAAACAATGTTAAGTATAGTTTGCTCAATCTGTTCCGGATCTACAAAGACTTCAGGAATTGAAGGATCGTAGTCTCGCACTATCTTGATATTTTCCGGTATATCAACTGATACTAGTTTGCGGACTTTTTCAAGTATAATGTGGATGTTTGTCATTACGTGAGGAGATGCTTTTTGCGGACCTAATAGCCGGTTAACAAGATTTTTCAGTCTGTCAGCCTGTTCGATAATAATTGAAGTGTATTCTTTTACTTCTTCCTTATCTTTAAACTGTCTCTCCAGTAACTGTGCCGCTCCTCTTAATCCTCCTAGAGGGTTTTTAACTTCGTGTGCTAAATCGCGAATAAGTTCTCTGGCAGCCTCCTGTTGATTATACTGGGCAATATCATTATTCATGCGTTGCTGAATAGCTATTTTTCTAAATTCAAGCAGTATGTCGCAGTTGAAATTCTGATCTGATACGGGAGTAACGGTTACTTCAACGATAATAGGAACAGCCTCAATGACAAAAGTCACTTCATAGTCTGTATAGCTTAAATCTTTTGAATGACAAGAATGTAATCTATCGAAATCAAAATTTGTGTAGTCAAAGATTTTATCGAATTTTTTTCCTAAAAATTTCTTATGGCTCATTCTGAATATTTGTTCAGTGGCATTATTTGCATACTTAACTATGAAATTATGATCCAGCATAATTACAGCTGTATACATATTGTCCAAAGCGCATAAAGCGATAGATTTTTCCGAATCAATCATTTTAAAGTATCTTTAAATAAAAAAAAGCACCATAATAAAGCATACCGCTTAATTATGGTGCTTCACAAATATAAAACTATTAGTGGACATTGTTAATAGAAACACGCAAAACGGTAACATTTACAGGATTAGATGCAATAATTTTGCCATCTTGCGTTTGTAATTTGGTAATTATGGTGTGTTCTCCTCGACTCACACCCGGAACTTCCACTCTAGTGGTATTGTTAGCTGATGCGTATAATGAGCCGTCAATAAATACTCTCATGGTAAAGTTTCCCTGAGGTTTTGGGTTTACTGAGGATACTACATAAATAGTTCCGTTGTTTGCTCGAATTTCATCACCATTACTTGGTGATGAAATTGATACCTGATAATTCAGATTCTGGTTACCGAAATTAGCTCGGATATTTTGTCTTTTTGGTGTATAGCTACTTGAGTTTACAGTATTAACGGTTCCTACTTTTGGGGTTTGGATGTTAATTGTTTCAGCACCATGGTTTTTGACACTGCGTGACGCATCGTCATAATGAGTTACACCATTTTCATCAACCCATTTGTACACATCTTCAGCCTGAACATTGCCAAAACAAAATGTCAGGCAACTGATCAATAGTATGTTTGTTAGCTTCATATTTATTACGTCCTCTGTCGTGGGATATTCCTTGTTTAAATCTAGCACGTGAGTGATAATTATGCAAAAAAAAAGAGTCGCTAGTGACTCTTTTTTGTAACAATATCATGAAACAGGCCGACTATTATTTTTTCTGTGAAAATATCAGTCGGCAACTATTATTAGTTGATAAAAAACCGAATTAGAGAGAGTAATAAAGTTCGAATTCGGCAGGGTGTGGAATCATGTGAAGCTTGTTAACATCTTCATTCTTGAGGTCAATGTAGGCATTGATAAATTCTTCAGAGAATACACCGCCCTTGGTTAAGAATTCATGATCTGCAGCAAGATTTGCCAAAGCTTCATCTAATGAGCCGCAAACCTGAGGAATCATTGCTTCTTCTTCAGGTGGTAAGTCATAAAGGTTCTTATCCATTGCTTCACCCGGATCGATGTGATTGATGATACCGTCGATACCAGCCATCAGCATCGCAGCAAAAGCAAGGTATGGGTTGGCTGTGCAATCTGGGAAACGTACTTCTATTCTTACTGCCTTTGGACTAGATACGCATGGGATACGGATTGAGGCAGAACGATTACGTGCTGAGTAAGCTAACATTACCGGAGCTTCAAATCCCGGTACAAGTCTCTTGTATGAATTGGTTGAAGGGTTTGTGAAAGCATTTAAAGCCTTAGCGTGCTTTTTGATACCACCGATGTACCAAAGTGCTGTCTGGGAGAGACCGCCATACAGATCGCCAGCAAAGAGGTTAACCATCTTGCCGTTTTCATATTTACCTATTGACTGATGAACATGCATTCCTGAGCCATTATCACCGGCAATTGGCTTAGGCATAAATGTAGCTGTCTTTCCAAATTCGTTAGCAACATTCCATACTACGTACTTTTCAATGATCACTTCGTCTGCTTTCTTAGTGAGAGTGTTGAATACTGTAGCAATTTCGTTCTGGCCACATGTTGCAACTTCGTGGTGGTGAGCTTCAATCTTTAAACCAAGGTCTTCTAAAGTCTGGCACATTGCAGATCTGATATCCTGTGATGAATCAACAGGAGGAACTGGGAAATAACCACCTTTAACTGCTGGACGGTGGCCTTTGTTACCGCCGTCATATTCAGTTCCTGAGTTCCAAGCAGCTTCTGGGTCATCTATAGAAACCATACAGCCACTCATGTCTGTTTTGAAGCGGATGTCGTCGAAAATAAAGAACTCTGGTTCTGGTCCGAATAAGGCGTAATCAGCAATTCCAGATGACTTTAAGTAGTCTTCTGCTCTCTTTGCGATTGATCTTGGATCTCTGTCATATCCCTGCATAGTAGTAGGTTCAAGAATATCACAGCGGATAAACATGGTCTTATCAGCGTAGAATGGATCAATTAAAGCTGTATCAGCATCAGGCATAAGAATCATATCAGATTCATTAATGCCTTTCCAACCGGCAATTGAAGAACCGTCGAACATTTTTCCATCAGTAAAGAAATCTTCATCAACGCATGATGATGGAATAGAAATATGGTGTTCTTTACCCTTAGTATCAGTGAAACGCAAGTCAACAAACTTGACGTCTTCTTCCTTGATTGTATTTAATACGTCAGCTACTGCCATTGAAAAAAACCTCCGAAAAAAAAGGAAAAGTATATTTAAAATAAGTTCATAAATACAAATGCGAGAAGTGTGCCAAATTTCACATTTGTCTGTAATTATGTGTTTTATTACACTTTATTCCACTTAAATAGCATTCTGTCCGTATTATGAACCAAAATAATGCGCTCAATAAGTGCGAATGTATTATGATGGAGCAATTTTAAACTTTAATACGAATTAAGGCAAATAGCTGAAAGGTAATTTTTATCAATAATGTGTCGTACATATGAGTAATATAATCAATAAAAATTATAAAAAAACAAGGATTGTATTATTCATTTATAGCAATTAAATAAAACCTTCTTGTGTTAAAGAATGAATACATCATTTTTTTTCAGTATATACCTGTTGTTCTGCCACCTGTTTTTTTTTTTCTTTTATAATTTTGTTTGCAAACACGTATGCTAAAAAAATATAATTACACAGTTTTTATTTTTAAATTTTTTATTAAATTTTGATTGTTTGCGTTAATTTTAATAGCTGACAATTCATAGAGGATATTGTACCGAGGTTCTTATGTTGGAAATCTATAATTCACTTTCCCATAAAAAAGAAAAGTTTGAGCCTATACGCCCGAACAAAATTGGCATGTACGTATGTGGTGTGACAGTTTATGATCTTTGTCATATTGGACATGGCAGAACCTTTGTATGTTTCGATACAATAGTAAGATACCTCAGATATATCGGTTATGATGTTACATACGTAAGAAACATTACTGATGTGGACGATAAAATTATTAAAAGGGCTCAGGAAAACGGAGAAAGCTGTGAAAGTCTCACTACACGTTTGATTGAAGAAATGTATAAGGATTTTGGAGCTCTGAATATACTTAGACCTGATATTGAACCAAAGGCGACACATCATATTAACGACATTATTAATATGGTATCAAAGTTGATTGATAATGGTAACGCCTATGTTGCATCAAATGGTGATGTTATGTTTTCAATTGACTCTTTCCATGATTATGGAAAATTGTCCGGTCAGAATCTTGATGAACTTCAAGCAGGTATCAGAGTAAGTGTTGAGAATTCAAAAAAGAATCCTTATGATTTTGTGTTGTGGAAAATGTCTAAGCCTGGTGAACCAATGTGGGATTCTCCATGGGGGAAAGGTCGTCCGGGGTGGCATATTGAATGCTCGGCCATGAACTCAAAATATCTCGGTAATGTATTTGATATTCATGGTGGTGGTTCAGACTTAATTTTCCCTCATCATGAAAACGAAATAGCGCAGAGTTGCTGTGCTCATCATACAGAATATGTGAAATATTGGATGCATTCAGGTATGATGATGATAAATAAGGAAAAGATGTCCAAGTCTTTAGGAAATTTCTTTACAATTAGAGAATTGCTAGATAAATATGATGGTGAAGTGCTGCGTTATTTTCTTCTCAGTGCACAGTACAGAAGTCAGTTGAATTATTCTATTGATAATTTGGAACAGTCCAAATCAGCTTTATCTAGATTATACACATCATTAAGAAATCTTGAATTAGGTGAACCATTGACAGAATCTGTTTATATAGACAGATTTAAGTCAGCCATGGATGATGATTTCAATACTCCGTTGGCATATTCTGTTCTTTTTGATATGGCAAAGGAAATCAATAATCTTAAGTCAAATGATCCTGTTCAGGCAGGAAGACTTGGTGCACTGATGAAACAGCTAGCCGGAGTTCTAGGTTTATTATCAAGAGAACCTGAAGATTTCTTCAAGGGCTGTGCTAATGGCGATGATACAAGTGTAGAAGAGATAGAAGCTATAATTAAAGAAAGAAATGATGCTAGAAAGGCCAAAAACTGGGCTGTAGCAGATGCGGCAAGAAAGAAACTTTCTGATATGGGCATAATTATCGAAGATTCTGCAAACGGTACAACCTGGAGAAAGATTTAGTTAACTATCACAGGCAATAAAAAAGGTTGGGGTTCCCAACCTTTTTTGTTAGTTCTATGAATAAAAATATTTTTGTCAGCTAGTTGTTCATAATTATGATCAAATACTTGGTAATTATGCTCTTTTTGAAATATTATTCTATGTTCTGAACCTGTTCCCTCATCTGTTCGATCTGAACTTTAAGTTCAATAGCACTGGCGGTTATTTCGGTGTTAATAGACTTTGACGCGATGGTGTTTGTTTCTCTGTTGAACTCCTGCATTAGAAAATCAAGTCTTTTGCCACAGACTCCACCTTTATCAAGAATATGATAGGCTTGTGCTATATGAGAGGTTAATCGGTTAAGTTCTTCGGCAATATCCATTCGCTGGCAGAGAAGTATTACTTCCTGTTCGAGCAGACTGGCATCTACCTTTACTTGATGCTGTGAAATGAAATTTTGAACTTTTTGCTTTTGCCATTCAACGATTTCAGGCATGTTTTGTTCAATTGTCTTTCTGTATTTTTCAATTTCATCAAGGTGCTTTCTCAGGAACACTTCAATTTTACTGCCTTCCTGTTCTCTTGATTCGTTTAATCTTTCCATACAGGTTTTTACAGAATTTTTAATAATATTCTGCAAATCTGAAGATGCTGATTCCGAAATTATCACCTGAGGAAATAAAAGAATATCTCCGGCATCGAATACTGTTTTTGCGTTAGGATCAAGAGCTGCGTAACTTTGATTTATGGTTTTGGCGTGATTAATAAGAGCTTTAACAAGACTTTCATTGAATTTAATATTATTTTCAGGATGGATATCCTGAATGGAAATATTAATTTCAAATTTTCCTCTGTCGAAATAATCTCTAAAGCTGTTTCTTATTTCTATTTCATACATTTTAATTTGTTCAGGTATTTTGACACTCACTTCCAAGTATCTTGAATTAACCGATTTAATCGATGTTTCAATAATGTAATCGTTATTTTGGAAGGTGAGAGATGCAAAACCTGTCATGCTTCGTATCATCTTAATCCCTTATGTAAAAACTAATCCTGTATGATATTATACATTCATTTTGTTACGTTATTGCAATTGATGTTACAGGAAATATAGGTATATGAGAGATATTACAGATGATTTGAAATGCCTTCATGCTGTTTTTTAAAGGGGGAAAGTTATTTTTAATTGTGTCTCAGTACTTATAAATTATTGATGGAATGGCAATTTGGTATAGAATTAGTATAGATGAAACGTATCTTTTTGATAAGGTTTTTACTATCTATGGTTTATTTTATGCTAATTGATTTAGAATATTCTGTATTCAACTTGAGATAGCAAAAACCGGTGTAGGTGAAGGTTTTATTAGCGTTTGAACTCTTTATTCATGGGGATGGGTATGAAGGATTACAAAAAAAAGTTCATTGAGTTAGCTCTTAAGAGAAATGTTTTGCGTTTTGGCAGTTTTACATTGAAGTCCGGAAGAATAAGTCCTTATTTTTTTAACGCAGGTTTATTCTGTACAGGCTCTGATTTAAAATTGCTCGGTGAATATTATGCAGAGGCACTGCATGACAGCGGTGTAGGTTTTGACGTTCTGTTTGGACCTGCATATAAGGGGATACCAATTGTAGCTGCAACTTCCATTGCCTACGCTGCTAAATACGGCGAAGATACTCCTTGGGTCTTTAATAGAAAAGAAAAAAAGGATCATGGCGAAGGTGGTAATCTTGTCGGTTCTCCTTTATCAGGAAGAATTGTTCTTCTTGACGATGTAATTACAGCAGGAACAGCAATTAGAGAGTCTATGGAAATCATTTCAGCTCAGCAGGATGCTTCATTGGCCGGTGTTCTTATTGCTCTCGACAGACAAGAGAAAGGGAAGGGCGAACTGAGTGCTATTCAGGAAGTTGAGCGTGATTATAATACTAGAGTGCTGTCAATTATTACACTCAATGATTTAATCAGCTATATTTCTACAGATAGCAACTTACAGCAGTACCTTCCTTCTGTTGAAGAATATCGCCGTACTTATGGAATTTAAATAACATTCGGACAGTAAAATGAAAAAAAAGAGGGAATGAAAAAACTCCCTCTTTTTACTATAAAATTTATACTTTATTATTTTGCGTTGACCACAGTAACAGTCTGGAATGGTATGCCGATATTGGCAGCATTGAAAGCATTGTATACCTTTTCGTTGCATTCAAAAAAAGTATTCCAGTAGTCAGCGTTTTTAACCCAAACGCGACAGGTAAAATCAATAGACGAAGTATTAAGTGCACCAACTACTACTGTGATGCCTTTATCTTTGATAACGCGGGGATCTTCATTAAATATCTTCTCAAGGGTTTCCTTTACCTTCTTAAGATCTGAACCATATTCAACTCCAAATACAAAGTCAACTCTTCTGAATTCCATTCTGGAGAAATTAGTTATGTTGCCTGAACTTACAGAACTATTAGGAATAATAATCATCTTATTATCAACTGTAACAAGAGTTGTAGTGAATATTGTTATTTCTTCAACTACACCCTGCTTTCCTGATACCTCAACTAATTCGCCAATCTTTATTGGTCTGAATATAAGCAAGAGGACACCTGCTGCAAAATTTGAGAGAGAGCCTTGCAGAGACATTGCTACGGCGAATGATGCAGCACCGATTATTGCTACAAATGATGCTGTTTGAATCCCGACTTTTTCTAATGCTGCGGCTACAGCAAAAGCCAGAATGAAATATTTGAAAATATTTGAAATGAATCTTGAGATTGTAGTTTCTACTTTCGCTTTATTCATTATTGTAAGTGAAAGAAATGCAATAAACTTTGCCAGCAACCATCCAAGAACCAGAATTAAAATTGCAAACACTAAATCCATACATACAGAGACAATTACTTCCTGATGCTGCTGAATGTATCCTACCGGATCACTCCATAACTGACTAGGTATAGTAATTGTGGAGTTTTGAGTTGTTGTTTCTACTGTTTCAGACATAGACAAAACCTTATTTCATAATTATTTTTGATGAATAATAATACGCATGCCATCATGCAATAATGACATGCTCAAGTGATACGATTATAACTTATCAGCTTAAATTATAATTTTTTTGATTTAATTGTTTTAGGTATTCTATGCAGAATATCAAAATGTCATGTCCCAGTTCTGTTTTTAAACGGTTACTGAATTGTTTTGGAGGAAGTTCTTTACTGAATATGGTAACTGCGTTGTTGTCGCTGTTGAAGCCTATGTCAGTATCAGAAACATCATTGGCTACAATTATGTCGGCATTTTTTTTGCGGAGTTTTTTTGTGGCGTACTCTTCAAGATTTTCCGTTTCTGCTGCAAATCCAACAACCAGCATAGGTCTATCTTCGCTATGAGCAATTGTGGATAAAATGTCAGTATTCTTGATAAGTCTGAGCGTCAGTTCGTCTGAGTTGTCCTCCTTTTTTATTTTTTGTTTTTTAGGTTCTTCTACGGTATAGTCTGAGACTGCGGCACATGATATGAAGATATCGGTTCCTGTAACTCGGCTGCGAACAGCCTCCAGCATCTGTTTTGCAGTTTTGACGGATATAACCTCTATCTTATCCGGTCTAGCAATGTGGACTGGTCCGCTTATTATGGTCACATCAGCACCGAATTCATAAGCTGCTTTGGCCAATGCATACCCCATTTTTCCGGAACTGTGATTTGATATGTATCGTACAGGGTCGATAGGCTCTACTGTAGGACCAGCTGTAATTATTACTTTTTTTCCTTTTAAAGGCTTATCATTGAAGAATTTGTCTAGAAAGTCGGCAATATAATGAGGTTCTGCCATTCTCCCTTCACCTTCTCCTCCGCATGCCTGAAAACCGCAACCAGGGTTAATCACATGAAAACCATAATTTCTTAGACTTTGGATGTTGTTTTGAGTAATCTGATTCTTCCACATTATTTCATTCATGGCAGGAGCTAGAAAAACAGGGGCAGTTGTTGCTAGAACAATGCCAGTGAGTAGATTGTCTGCCATACCCATATTTATTTTGGAAATAGTGTTGGCTGTGGCCGGGGCTATTATAACAGCATCAGCTTTACGGGCTTTCTCAATGTGTTCAATACCGGATTCACTCTTTGGATCAAGTATTTCTGAAAGCACCGGGTGACCGCTCAGTGCCTGAAGAGTAAGTTCAGTAATAAATGATTTAGCGGATTCGGTCATCACTACCTGTACATCAGCCCCTTGTTTTTTTAATTCTCTGACCAAATAAGCGCTTTTGTATGCGGCAATACCGCCAGTAACACCTATTATTATGTATTTTTTTTCTAAACTCATGACAACCTCCAGAGTACCTAAATTCTTTTGTTACCGGTAATTGTTAAAATGCTATATTCGGGGATTAGTACATCCTTTTTAGAATGGAGAGTTATAATATGGGAATTTTGACTATTTTTATATTAAAATGCAACCATATTACGTTATTAAACTGAGGATTTCAGTTATCAGAACACTTTAAAGACTTTATCCAAAAGTGGAAATAGTAGACGTTTGTTTTATTTGCAGTTAATGAGTATTCTTATATTGCTGGCTTTTTATAAATATACAAAAGTAAAAACAAGACGAGTTTTAAATCATCCGAGAAGCAACAGGTGCTTGAGAAAAAAAACTTTTATTAATGTTCAATTGTTGTTTACTTTATGATAAAATACCGCAGTTTTTATGCAAATTGCTACGTATGCGTATATATACAGAAGATAAATAAGAAACGATTCATGATTTGCAGAAGATGACAAGTAAGGCTTATAGTCTTGCTTATTTTTTGTGTTTTTTTAATATATGTTGCAATTCTTGAATAAATATTGTATAAAGACGCAAAATTAAATTTGAATGCACACCTTGAAGTTCTCTTCTAGGTTGTTAAAGTAAGTTATATTTTAAAATTTGGAGTGACGGACAATGTCAAGAGTATGCCAGGTTACGGGTAAGCGTCCAGCAGTGGGTAATAATCGTTCACACGCTAAGAATGCTACTCGTCGTCGTTTCCTCCCAAATCTTCAGACACATAAGTTTTGGGTTGAATCAGAAAATAGATTTGTTAGATTACGTTTAACTACTAAGGCTATGCGTACCATTGATAAGAATGGTATTGATCAGGTTTTAGCAGAATTACGTGCTAATGGTGAAGCTGTATAATAGAGGAGTATTAAGATGGCTGCTAAGGGCGGACGCGAAAAGATTCGTTTAAATTCAACTGCCGGTACTGGTCATTTCTATACCACTACCAAGAATAAGCGTACTATGCCGGAAAAGATGGAAATTAAGAAGTTTGATCCGGTTGTTCGTAAGCATGTTGTTTACAAAGAAGGCAAGATTAAGTAAATTTCATTTTTTTTTAATTACTATGCTAAGTTAAAACCCGGGGGCTTCTCGGGTTTTTTTGTGGATGAAAAAATGCCAGAATTACCTGAAGTAGAAGTAACGTTAAGGGGAATTGCCGGGGTACTGGAAGATGCGGTTATTTCCAGAGTCAAGGTCAATAATTTTTTTCTTCGTGAAAAGATTAATGAAGAGGTGGTAAAACTATCCGATCTTAAAGTTAAATCATTAAGTAGAAGGGCAAAGTATATTATTATTGAAACAGATAAAGGCTGTCTTTTAATTCATCTTGGGATGACGGGCCATTTACTTGTTTGTGACAGTGCCTCTGATCTAAAGAAGCATGATCATGTTGAAATCATACTGAGTAATCATAAGGAAATAAGGTTCAATGACCAAAGAAGATTTGGACTTTTTTTATGGTTTGAGAATATGGAACAACTTCAAAAATCAAGATACATTGCGTCTCTTGGACCAGAGCCGCTAGAGTCGTCATTCACAGCTTCTGTGCTTTACAATGAACTTCAAAATCATAAGAAAAAACCAATTAAACAGGCTTTGATGGATAATGCAATTGTTGTTGGTATAGGCAATATATATGCGAGTGAAGTGTTGTTTAGCTGTGGCATTCATCCGAAATCACTTTGTGGCAACATTCCCATTGAAAAATGTGAGCAGATAGTAAGGGTTATTAAAGAAACACTTCTTACATCTATATCAAGAGGAGGAACTACTATAAGGGATTTTAGCGGGGCTGATGGTAAATTAGGGTATTTTGTGCAGAATCTTCACGTGTATGGCAAAGAAGGTGAACCATGTCCTGTCTGTCACAAGAAAATAGACAGTTTGAAAATGGGGGGAAGAAGCACATTTTTCTGTCCTTCATGTCAGAAAATATTATAATGCCCTGTATATTCAAAGTCTGTCCTTATTACAGGGCTTGAAGAATACGAATGAAGTAAAATGTCTTCCATTCGTTGTAATTTACTGTTGTTTTATATATTCAACGATTTCATCCGGTACATATCTTGAGATATCCCCTCCATGCTTGTGTATTTCTCGAATCAGGCTTGAGGAAATGTAGGAATATTCATGTGATGTCGGAAGCATGATTATTTCTAGATCAGGTAAAAAGTCCCGATACATACCGGTAAGCTCAAGTTCATATTCACAGTCAAGAGTGTTTCTTACTCCTCTTACTAAATACAGAGCTTTTTTATCTTTGAGTAAATCAACCAGTAATCCTGAAAAACCGATAATTTCGATGTTTTTATCATTGCCTACACATTTTTTTACCATTTCAACCCTTTGCTCAAGAGAAAAATATGTGTGTTTGGAGGGACTGGCGCAAATGGCAATAGTTACATTGTTAAAAATTTTCTGTGCCCTTTTTAAAATATCGAGATGTCCTTTAGTGAAAGGATCAAAAGTTCCTGGAAAAACTGCTGTCACAAAAAGCTCCTGAATTACAGATGGAAATCGCAAATGATTTTATCTACTGATTTTTTTACCATTTCAGATGTGATATTAAGCATAGCTCTCTTGTTTTTTACTCTGGTTCTCCATTTGAGGTTTTCTGTATGGCCATGTTCCTTCTTTATTTCTTCGTCATAGATGGAAACAACATAAGTCATAAACCTTGATGGTCCGACACGCAATGGATTGTGATGAGCATAAATTCCAATGACGGGAACATTTAGAGCATTGGCCATGTGGACAGCAGATGAGTCCGGGGATATTACAAGTCCTGCACGGGAAATAATAGCTAGCATTTCCCTGAGAGAGGTCTTTCCGGTAAGGTTGATAATACTGTGACTGACGTTGTGTAATTCATCAACTATTTGCTGATTAAAAGCTTTTTCTTTAGCTGATTTGCTTCCGCAGATTACTACTTTAAATCCTTTGGATACCATGTATCTGCATATTTCTATATAACCGAAAGCAGTCCAGTTCTTGTAATCTTTTGAACTGCATGGAGAGATAATCACAGTTTTCTTATTGATACTGTTTTCTTCTGCCAGTTTGAATTCATTAGGTTGTAGATTAAAATCCCATACGGGATCCTCGTATCTACATCCGATTTGCTTAGCAAAGGCCATGAATCCATCCAGTACATGTATTGATTCTGGAGATGGAACCTTGTTGTTTGTGAATAGTTGTTGCATATCCATGGCTCTTTTTTCGTCAAAACCGTACTTTACGGGGGAGTGTACTAAAAGGGAAATGATACTTGCTTTAAGGGAACTCTGCATATCTAAAAGACAGTCAAAACGTTCATTTTTGAGAACTGATTTGAGTCGGAGTATTTCCTTTATTCCTCCTTTTTTATCATAAGGAATAAAATTGATGCCTGGAATGTTAGTCATTAAGTTATGTTCCAGTTTTCCAATAATCCAGGTTATCTGTGAGTCAGGTTTCTGTTTTTTTATGAGTTGAACAACTGCAAGTGCACTGATGCAGTCTCCTATTGATGATAAACGAAGACAACATATTTTTTGTGGGGCTGAACTCTGATCCATTTGTAACAATTCCGTTTTAAATTCTAATACTTCGATTATAGAACAGTTTTGTATGTTATGTTATACGTAAGGTGGATTTTTTAGATGTTGTTATTTAAAGAACAGTTTATTTAGATAAGACAATGAATAATTATTCTTAAATATTTAAAGAGAAAAATCAAAATGACAGGAGCACAATACAAACTTTTTTATAAGTGATTTATAACATGAGACGTGTTTTCAGTATTAGATATTACTTGCAAATTGGATATAAGGTAACGAAGTAATTTTGCGATAAATACAAATCGATTGCTATAATTAAACTATAGATGCCTGTGTATTTAACTATTTAAGGGATTTCTGCGATCGAATCGTGTTATATTGTTTCTGACAGTAAGGGTATGGTTGTATTTTGTAATGAGGTTTGGTATGGCTTCAGTTAAAGATAAATTTATTGTAAATGGAGATAATTCTTGCTACTTGGTCAATCCGGAATTTATCTCAGAAGGGGTTACCGCTAAAGAACTTGACGACTATTTTGATATTGACGATTATAAAAAAAGCGCTAGGGTGATCGACGTTCATCACGGAAGAGGTGCTACTTACTTGGTTCAGGATAAGTATAAACGTCGTATAGTTATAAGGCATTATTATCGCGGTGGATTTATAGGCAGAATTTTAGAAGATAAGTTTCTTAAATTTTTTAAAAGTTCAAGAAGATCATTTAATGAATTTGAACTTCTTATAACCATGAAAAAAATGGGATTATCTATACCAAAACCTATTGTGGCGAGAATGGAAAAAAATTTTCTCTTTGTGAGAAATGACATTATTATGCTTGAAATTCCAGGCACTAAGAATCTGGAGGAGATTCTATCAGAACGCCGGTTGTCTGATGCTGAAATATTGAAGGTAGGGGATGCTTTGGGCAGATTATTTAAAGCTGGCATATACCATTCAGACTTAAATATAACTAATATTCTTTTTGATGGTGCCAATAATGTATGGATTGTTGATTTTGACAAATGTATTCAAAAAACAATAAATAAAAAACAGTACAACTCAATGGTGGAAAGGTTAAACAGGTCTTTTGAGAAGATTAAATCCAAACGCAATAATTTTAACTGGACCAAGGACAACTGGAATAAGCTTGATTCAGCAATTAAAAGTTCCTTTGAAAAGGATTACTGATATTTTGTTGATATCCGTTATAAAAAGGAAGAACAAAAAAAGCTAACCGATTATTGTTCTTATCACTTTAAAAGAAGTTTGGTAGAAAGAAGTTGTTTTAATTTTCGTGTATCTCTAATATAGGAGCGAACTCAGAATAAGTGGATTCGCTCCTGTTAATTTTCTAACCTAGTCAAGACAATAAACAGATCGTAAAAATAAAGTGTTTTATCTCCGTTTTTTCTGTTTCTATTTCTATCGATAAATTTCAAATAATTATATTAAAAATATAGTTATGTCCAGCACATAAGATATTATTTTTAATCATGCACAGGATCTTAAAAACTATACATATATGATATAATTAGTATAGTAATTATATTGTTTTTGAATAATTTATATAACAAAAAAGCGTTTTTCCTGTATAATTCATTTGCTCAAAAAAATCATTAAGAAAAACGCTATGAACACATTATACCAATCCTTTTCCAGTCACTGCAAAGAATTTCTTTCTATTCTTATTTCCTCATTCTCACGAGAATCTGTTATCAATATCGCCTTTGAGTGCAGGGTGATTAGACGAATGAATAAATTTGATCCCTGGCTGCTGATAACGGCTCTTATGGATTGCCTGTCAAATCAGGATCATGCATTGTGTCTGAGCTCAATACATGAAAAATATTGCACCCTGGCAGA
>JAEEGK010000835.1_pt1 | contig 76987 bp, 64 predicted proteins | sample 8958771 | NCBI WGS metagenome assembly JAEEGK01 (sample SAMN16246547, study PRJNA631951) | gut metagenome | biome: gut microbiome; feature: rumen; material: SC-attached | host: Bos | place: Iran: Karaj | collected 2018-10
AATTTCGAAATTTAAAGTTTTTATTTTATCATTTAATTAAGTAATGGCAATAAGAATTGTTGGAGTAGATTTGCCCCAGAATAAGCGTGGCGAAATCGCATTGACCTATATCTATGGTATTGGTCGAAGTAGTTCAGCAAAGATATTGGACAAGGCCGGCGTGAGCCGTGAACTTAAGGTCAACGAATGGACGGATGACCAGGCTGCCAAAATCCGCGAAATTATCGGCGCTGAATTCAAAGTTGAAGGTGATCTCCGCAGTGAGATCCAGATGAATATCAAGCGACTGATGGATATTGGTTGCTATCGTGGTGTTAGACATCGTAATGGTCTTCCCGTACGTGGTCAGAGTACCAAGAACAATGCTCGTACCCGCAAGGGTAAGAAGAAGACTGTTGCTAATAAGAAGAAGGCTACTAAGTAATTCAGGAGGAAATTAATTATGGCAAAGAAAACAGTCACTTCAAAGAAAAGAAACGTAAAGGTTGACGCTATGGGTCAGCTACACGTTCACAGCTCTTTCAACAACATCATCGTGTCTTTGGCAAACAGCGAGGGTCAGGTAATTTCTTGGTCTTCAGCTGGTAAGATGGGATTCCGTGGTTCTAAGAAGAACACTCCGTACGCTGCCCAGATGGCTGCTGAGGATTGCGCAAAGGTAGCTTATGACCTTGGTCTTCGCAAAGTGAAGGCTTACGTGAAAGGTCCCGGCAACGGCCGTGAGAGTGCTATCCGTGCTATCCACACTGCTGGTATCGAGGTAACCGAGATTATCGACGTTACTCCACTGCCACACAACGGATGTCGTCCCCCGAAGCGTCGTAGAGTGTAAAACTAGTTTTGCTAGTCTTACTAGTCAGACTAGTATTTATAAAAAGATTTTTTATTTTTTATTTGAATTATGGCAAGATATATTGGACCGAAATCAAAAATTGCCCGTCGTTTTGGCGAAGCCATCTACGGCCCGGACAAAGTTTTGTCTAGGAGAAACTTCCCTCCTGGACAGCATGGCAATAACCGTCGTCGCAAGATGTCGGAGTATGGTGTCATGTTGGCAGAGAAGCAGAAAGCTAAATACACCTATGGTGTGCTTGAGCGTCAGTTCCGTAATATGTTTGAAAAGGCTGCAAAGGCCGAAGGTATCACTGGTGAGGTACTGCTCCAGAACCTTGAGAGTCGTCTCGACAATGTAGTGTTCCGCCTTGGTATTGCTCCTACCCGCGCAGCTGCCCGCCAGCTCGTTGGTCACAGACATATCGTAGTTGATGGTAAAGTAGTTAACATCCCCTCATTTGCTGTGAAGCCAGGTATGGTTGTTGGTGTACGCGAGAAGGCTAAGTCTCTCGAGGTTATCGAGAACGCTCTTGCAGGTTTCAACCACAGCAAATATCCGTGGATCGAATGGGATGAGCAGACAAAGAGCGGTAAGTTCCTTCACAAGCCGGAGCGTGCCGACATCCCTGAGAACATTAAGGAACAGTTAATCGTTGAGTTGTACTCTAAATAAATCATTAAATTAATGGCGATATTAGCATTTCAAAAACCTGATAAAGTAGTAATGCTGGAGGCTAACGACCGATTCGGCAAGTTCGAATTCCGTCCGCTTGAGCCTGGCTTCGGTGTTACCATCGGTAACGCCCTGCGCCGCATTCTCCTTTCATCGCTTGAGGGCTATGCTATCAATACCATCAAGATTGCTGGTGTTGAGCATGAGTTCTCTTCTGTACCCGGTGTAAAAGAGGATGTTACCAACATTATCTTGAACCTGAAGCAAGTTCGGTTCAAGCAAGTAGTAGAAGAATTCGAGAACGAGAAAGTTAGTATTACCGTAGAGAATTCCACCGAATTCAAAGCAGGTGATATCAGTAAGTATCTGACTGGATTTGAAGTGTTAAACCCTGATTTGGTGATTTGTCATTTAGATGCCAAAGCTTCAATGCAGATTGATCTTACTATCAACAAAGGACGCGGCTATGTGCCCGCAGATGAGAACCGTGAATTCTGCACTGATGTCAACGTCATTCCTATCGATTCTATTTACACCCCAATCCGTAACGTCAAATACGCTGTTGAGCCATATCGTGTTGAGCAGAAGACCGATTATGACAAACTCGTAGTAGAGGTTTCTACGGATGGTTCCATTCACCCAAAAGACGCACTGAAGGAAGCTGCTAAGATCCTGATCTATCACTTCATGCTGTTCTCCGACGAGAAGATCACACTCGAGAACAACGACGCAGACAGCAACCAGGAGTTTGATGAGGAAGTACTGCACATGCGCCAGTTGCTGAAGACACGTCTCGTCGACATGAACCTCTCTGTTCGTGCCCTCAACTGTCTGAAGGCTGCTGATGTGGAGACACTCGGCGACTTGGTACAGTACAACAAGACCGACCTCCTGAAGTTCCGCAACTTTGGTAAGAAATCGCTTTCAGAGCTTGATGATTTGCTCGAGAGTCTGAATCTGTCGTTTGGAACCGACATTTCAAAGTACAAACTGGACAAAGAGTAATTGAGCATTTGTCCGCTTAAACAAAAAACAAAAAATGAGACACAATAAGAAATTCAACCATCTGGGTCGTACTGCAGATCATCGCAATGCCATGCTCGCTAACATGACCATTTCGCTGATTATGCACAAAAGAATCACTACGACCCTCGCAAAGGCCAAGGCACTGAAGAAGTATGCCGAGCCGCTGATTACCCGTGCTAAGGACGATAGCACCAACTCTCGCCGCGTAGTGTTCAGCTACCTGCAGAACAAAGAGGCTCTGAAAGAACTCTTCGGTATTGTAGCCGAGAAGATTGGCGACCGTCCGGGTGGATACACACGTATCATCAAGCTGGGTGCACGTCAGGGTGACGGTGCCGATATGGCATTCATCGAGCTCGTTGACTTCGACGAGAACATGGCCAAGACTCCGAAGGCTGCTGCCAAGCGTACTCGCCGTGGTGGTGGTAAGAAGAAGGCTGCCGAGGCTGAGGCTCCTGCAGAGCAGGCTCCTGTTGCTGAGGAAGCAAAGGCTGAATAAAAAGATTTCATTAATAATGATAGAAAAAGGACGATGCAGTGATTTGCATCGTCCTTTTTTTTAATGTGATATTTTTTAATAGGATTAAAATATATCATGGTTGTTGTCAGGATATAGATATAGAAAACCCTGATACATTTGCTCACTCCCTCACGACGAGTTTATACTCAGCTCCCTTGCCCGTCCGTCTATGTGCATAGCCCATCGACAACAGGGTGCAGCCCAGCCTTTGGGGAGCCGATTTGGCTGATAGCAGCTCGGGATAGTGAGGGAGCAGCACAGTCACTGCCTGACTCAGTGGCATCCATGGCGCGTCGGCACACTCTTCAGCGGGCCGTAGCGCACACCTCACCAACTCTTCGTATGTGCTGATGCGACGGAAAGGCTCGTTGGCCCTCATCAATCGCTGCTCTTCCTTTTTTGTAAACCAATAGCGGTACTGCTTTTCCCGCAGCTCATTCAGCAATTGGGCATATACTTGAGCGTGGTTCACCTTCAAATGGTTGTTCACCTGGTCGGCTCGCACGCAGATAAAACGACGCGAGCCCGTAGGGTCAGTCAATGGCCGCTCACAGTTGGTTGTGGCGATGAACGAGGCATAGCGTTTCCGCTGCTCCATGACCTTGCCAAAGGGCGGTCGCATTTTCACGTCGTGCTTTGTCAGCAAGTATTTCAGCAAAGGTTGCAGAGAGCGGCTGGTCGAGTCAAACTCGTCGATATTGATCAGTGCAAAGCCCGACAAAGCCAGGTTGATGTCGTTCTCGTTGCGCAGGTTGATACGGTCATTGTAGTAAGTCTGCAGTCTCTCGGGCAACAGCCGTCGGCAAAAAGTGGTCTTGCCCGAGCCTTGGACACCCACTAATACGGGCACTATGCCGTTGCCGTGCTCGCCGTCCATTTGCAGCCATGCCGCAACCATGGCCAGCATCCATCTGTGAAAGTCAACGGGCCAATGCTTGTTGGCTGTTCTGATGCGGCGAGCCAGCCGTTCCACACGTTCGCGACCGTCCCAGCGTGGCAGACTCTCCAGATAGTCTCTCAGCGGTTCATAGTCGGCGACGAGTGTGCTGTTCACGTATCGTCTCACGTCCTTGTCCCATGCTCCTATGCCAGCCCTCAACGCCATGAGCGTCATAGCGTTTTGTTGTCGCTGGCTGAGTGGATAGAAAGCGTTGTTTTCGCTTCTGTTTTCCCTAAACTCTACCACACCCGTCATCACGTTGTGGCGAAACTGAAAGTGCTTTCTCAGAAACTCTTCCGTTTGACAGGCAGCCTGAACACTGTTCTGGACCTGTACCTGTTTTGTTTCTACTTGTTTTGTGTTTTCCATGGTTTAATGATTCATTTATCCTTTTTCTATGAGTGCGGTTCTCCTTGCCAATGCACTCCCATTCGGCAGCAAAGATAGCTGGTTTTGCCGTATCTGCCAAGAAATATATGCATAGACTTAGCGATAGATTGTGCTATAGACCGTCGCCTGCGTTTCATGAATCGCTTTCCTGTTTGTATGCGTACATAACTTGAAGTGTCGAGATGCTAAATGTGTCACCGATGCTTTCAATTTGCTGATTACTAATGTATTAGTCCTGGTGACGGCTACGACTTAAGGTGTCATCATTGGACTTATGCATGCTATCATTTTGAAGCATATAAAGAGTCAGCGCCAACTTGCAATTGTCTTTGGCACATTTTGTCATCTCACATTATTCGTTTCATGCTATTTCCTGGCAACTGACCTACTAATTATGTAGCAATTGATTGACTAATTAAAGTGGAATTAGGCATTAACTACACCTCAATCAGGCATGAATTACACTTTAGTTAGGCATCAATCAGTAGTATAATTAATCGGTTGATTAGCGAATGATTGATGCCTAATTAGAGTTTAATATATATACTAATTGCAAACTCGGGTTCGTGGTTTCTACCATGAGTGACACTTCCATGATGAGCCGTCACCAGCCTCAAGTCCTTTATGTGCCGGTGTTTCCGGTATTTAGTGACGGGGACTACTTTCTTTGGTCTTGGTGTGCGATGACAGGCATATTAGTCTTGAAAAGCGAACCAAATCTGGCAGAGATCACGAATGCAGGAGAGCTATAAAAAACTATTAAAAATTAATAAAAACAAGCGTTTGAGCACAATCGTTATTGTTCATGCGGCAATTTAATGTTATATTTGTCATTGGAAATGCTATAACATCTTCGTTGTTCACTTACGAGATAGCCTATGATAGAGGCTCCGAATTTTGAATATAAATATGATTTGGCGCTGTGGAAATCGTTTTCTGCCCGTCTGAGTGTTGCCATCCTGATCATTGCGGCAGGCGTGTTTTTGGTGGCATTGCTGACGTATTTGTACTTCTCAGAGGAGCTGGTGAAAGAAGAAACAGCCATCAAGGCGCGCACAGAGTTGCACGATGCCGTGCTGATGATGCGCTTGCGGGCCACCGAAGCCGAAGCGCGTGGCGACACGATGGGGGTTGCCGACTATGTGGCGCTGCTGCAGGAGGTGCGGCCCTATCGCCATTCGTTCACGCTGATGGCAGACTCTACGGGGCAGATGGTCTATGCCGGCGATACTATTATCTGGCAGTCTGACGAGAAAGAGTTGCGTATCATAGGGCGGGCGATGAGCAGTGGCGAGAGTGGCATGCGCGAGGTATTTCAGGGCGCCAGACTCTCATTGCTCATTTATGAGCCAGTTGGCAAACGCGGACTTGCGGCTGCTGTCGTTTGCTCGCGAACGGATATTCTTTCCAGCTATAAGGTGTTCATCTTCTATGGTGGAATAGCCTTTCTTGCGGCATTGCTGGTGCTCTTCGGATGCAGTGCTATAGCCATCTATCGAATGGTGAAACCGCTCCATCTGTTTGCCGACTCGGCCATGAGCATTGCTGAAGGCAATCTCGATACGCCGCTGCCCGACATTCAGTCGGAGGATGAGTTGTTGCAGCTGCGTAACTCGTTTGCTTATATGCAGACCTCATTGAAACAATATATAGAGGATCTGAAGGTGACTACCGCCACCAAAGAACACATGGAAAGCGAGCTGACCATTGCCCACGACATCCAGATGGGCATGATTACGAAAGATTTTCCACACCGTGACGATGTTGATATTTATGCATCGATGTTACCAGCCCGCGAGGTTGGTGGCGACCTGTATGATGTCGTTATCGACGGTGATGAACTCTTTTTCATTGTCGGAGATGTGGCAGGAAAAGGTGTGCCAGCATCACTTTATATGGCAGTGACGCGTACGTTGTTTCGCAATTTAGCCAGCAACTACCAGTCGCCAGCCAATGTGGTGCGTGAGATCAACCGTGCCATCTTAAGCGGCAACGACCAGGATTTGTTTGTGACGCTCTTTGCGGGCGTGCTCGACCTGAAGACTCATGTGCTGACTTATTGCAATGCAGCCCAGAATGCTCCCGTACTGGTGTCGCCGACGGGTGAATGCAGTCTGCTCGAAGTTGAGCCGAACTTGCCTATAGGATTGGTAGACCGCTACACCTACGAGGAACAGCAGATGGCATTCGAGCCCGGCTCAGCTTTGCTGCTTTACACCGACGGATTGACTGAGGCCGTCAGCCCGCAGCGTGAGCTTTTCGGTGAAGACCGGTTGTTGGCTTGCATGAGGGGATGTCATTTCGTATCGGCCAGACAGGTGATAGCCCATCTGCAGCAGGAAGTGACCGAATTCGTTGGTGACCGTGAACAGAGCGATGACCTGACGATGCTCTTCATTCGCCATTTGGAGAGTCAGCCCGATGAGGCTGGCCTGCGAACAATCGTAATGAAGAACGAGGTGACGGAGGTTGAGCGTCTGCGTACTTTCGTCTCGTCTGTGTGCCGGGAATTGAAGATCGACAACAGCATGATGAAAACCATCAACCTGGCTCTGGAGGAAGCTGTGGTGAACGTTATCAACTATGCCTATCCGAAAGGTACCCGCGGGCATGTGGAGGTGACGGCCCGGGGAGAAGGCAACCGTCTGTTGCTGACCATCATTGACAGTGGCAAACCATTCGACCCCACTCAGGCCGATGTTGCTGACACTACCACCGACTTGGATAAGCGGGCTGTGGGCGGACTGGGCATTTATCTGGTGCGTAACCTGATGGATGATGTGCGTTACGAGCGTACTGCCGACGGGCATAATGTATTGACCCTGGTCAAGAAGATTTCGTAGCCGCCGGAGACAGTCGATGGCTATACGGCAAAAGCCCTCACGAACGCAGCGTGTGGCTAGCAGTTTCAGGTTGCTGAGAAAATGAAATACTTAATATAATATGTAGATATGGAATCAATCGTCTTTTGGGGATTTAACCTCTATGCGTGGATAACTATTGCCACGGTGCTCACCATGTTCACCGTGCTGTTGTTCACCAAAATCCGTGCCGATGTGGCTTTCTTGGGAGCCATAGGTGTCTTGTTTGTTACGGGCGTACTTGATGCCAAGGAAGCTTTTTCGGGGTTCAGTTCTACGTCGGTTGTGGTCATAGGAGTGCTGTTTGTGGTGGTAGCCGGTCTGACCTATACGGGTGTGCTGCAATGGATGGTGAAACATCTGCTCGGACAACCAAACAGCTATAGCAAGGCCGTGGTGCGGCTGATGCTGCCTGTGGCTGGATTGAGCTCCTTCCTGAGCAATACTACGGTGGTGGCATTGTTTGTGGGCATCGTGAAGATGTGGTCTAAAAAGCTTAACATCTCCCCATCGAAACTGCTAATCCCGCTGAGCTATGCCTCGGGATTGGGCGGTATCTGTACGCTCATCGGAACGCCTCCCAACCTGATTATCTCAGGCCTTTATGTCGACCTAACCGGTGAGGCGATGAATGTGCTGGCCACCACGCTGCCGGGTTTGTTCTGTCTGTCGGTGGGTGTACTCTCGATTATTGCCATGCGTCGTCTGTTGCCCGACCGTAAGGCGCCGGAGGCAGCCTTCGAGTCGACCTCCGACTATACGGTAGAGTTGCTCATCCCGTCGGAAAACGATCATGTGGGAGAGACTGTAGCCGAGTCGGGTCTGCATCAGGTGAGAGGCGGCAGCCTGATAGAACTGGTGCACTTCGATCAGGAGGTTATCTCGCCCGTTGCCGACGATGAGGTGCTGATGGGCGGCGACCGGCTGGTGTATGCAGGTCAGATCGACGAGATTCTGGATTTGAAAAAAAGTCATGGATTGGTGAATGCAGATCATCACGTGTTCAGTATGAGCGAAGTGGACAACAATCGCCAGTTGCGTACTGCTTATGTGGCGTTTGGTAGCAGTCTTATCAACACTTGTATTGGCGGCAGTAGTTTTGAGAAAGACAACAACATGACGCTGGTGGCTGTAGCACGTCGTGGCAAGCGCATCGCTCAGTCGCCTCGTGAGGTTATGCTGCAGGCAGGTGATACGCTGTTGTTCGAGTGCCCTCCGAAACTGAAGGTGAATACCGACAAACTATCATCGGCGCTGCAGTTCTTCGACTCCAGCGAGTTGCCTAACATCGGCAGGAAAACACTTGTTTCGACATTCATTATGTTGGCCATGGTGGTTCTTTCGGCGCTCAACATCATTCCGTTGCTGCAGTGTGCTTTTCTGGCAGCCTTTGCTATGGTGCTGACACGTTGTTGCAGTGTCGAGCAGGCCATGAAGAGCATCAACTGGGAGATACTGATGGTGTTTGCAGGGTCTGTAGTGCTCGGGCTGGCCATCCAGAAAACCGGTATTGCCGAGCGGTTGGCTTACGGCATTCTCGATGTCTGTGGCACCAATCCCATTGTGGTGATGACTGCCGTGTGCCTGGTAGGAACGTTTATCACCGAGTTTATCAGCAATACGGCAGCAGGAGCCATGTTTTTCCCCATTATGTATCAGGCTGCCGAGAAGTTAGGATATGAGCCGTACACCTTCCTCATTGCCCTGATGATCAGCGTCAGTTCGAGCTTTGCCACGCCTATAGGCTCGCCCACGCATATGCTGGTCTATGGCCCTGGCGGCTATCGCTTCAGCGATTTCATCAGAATAGGATTCTGGATGAACCTCATCATTCTGGCAGCCAATATCTTTATTACGAACATTGTTTATCCTTTAACACCATTACAATAAAATGAAAGTAGACATTCAAGAAGCTAACGGCGTATACACCGGCAAACTGGCGGGATGGCTCGACACCAATGAGGCCAAACAGTTTATGAACGACATTCAGCCCCTTTTCGATCATGCTGATCAACAGCTTGTGCTCGACTTCGGCGAACTGGAGTATATCAGCAGTCTGGGACTTCGTGTCCTGCTTCGGCTGAATAAGGAGAGCGCAGCCAAAGGTGGCCATCTGGTGCTGACGAATATGAACGAGGAAGTTCAGAAGATTTTCAAGATGACGGGCTTCGTAAAGCTTTTTGACATCAAATAGATTCATGTCGCATTTTGTAGAATAATGGGGTTTCCCCTATTCGTTTTTCGGGATTTCCCCCTTGGAGATTTTGAAAGAAATTTCTATCTTTGCAACGTGAACATATAATCTGAACGAAAATGAAGAAGGTTTTTGTATACGCAATTGCAGGCGCGCTGCTGGTTAGCAGCTGCGGCTCCTATACAGCTAGCGGTGCCTACACAGGCTCAACGCTCGGCTCTATCCTTGGCTCCGCTATTGGCGGATTGAGCGACGGCCCTCGAGGCAGCGACTTGGGAAGCATCATCGGAATGGCCGGCGGTGCAGTGGTAGGTGCGGCGATAGGCAGTGCGGCCGACAAAGCGCAGGAGCGTAGAATTATGGAGAAGCGCGAGGAAATACAAGACCGCATGGCTCAGCGAGAGTATCAGAGAAACCAGCGAGATTATCAGGACAACCGTTATGATTACCAATATGATGGTGTGCAGGGCAGTGGATACGATCCCAACAATGGAGGTGACGACCGCATCGATTTGAACATTGGCAACACTCCTGGTGCAACGGTTGCTCCCGCAGCTCCCTCAAAGCCATATAGTGGGCGGGGACTGGAGGTCGGCAGAATCCATTTCGTTGATGAAAACCACAACCAGGTGCTTGAGCCCGGAGAGATTGGTCGCATTACCTTCGAGGTAAGAAACCGCTCTGATAAAACACTATACGATGTTCGTCCTGCTGTGGTCGAAGTGACAGGCAACCGTCAGATATATGTTTCGCCCGCAGCACGTGTAGAACAAATCGGTCCTGGAAAAGGCATTCGCTATACAGCTATGATTAAAGGCGGTAACCGACTGAAGAATGGTGAGGCTGTCTTCCATATTGAGGCTCTGCAAGGAAATGGAAGATTCAGCTCTGGCGTTCAGGAAATTGCCGTTCCTACAAGGCGCTGACGACAGAGGGGTGTATTGTGAAAAAGAAATAGCAAGGGGTCTGATTGTTGATCACACCCCTTGCTATTTCTTTGGTGAGCATTGAAGAAACGCTCATTTTCGGATTGTTATTTGATTCTAAGTGGGCTTCGAATAAAGAAAGACAGCTGGCTAACTCAAACAGAACCCAATCTATTGTTTGTTTAGCTTCTCTTTGCCCCATTGTTTCAGACGCTCCAAGATATTAGGTACAGGTTGTTCGTTGTCGGTTTTCTTGTCGTCGGCAGTCTTCTCGCCATTCTTTCCGACAACCTCATTCTTTCCGTTGCTCAGAGGGTTGGGCGTCTGTTTCTTTACTTTTGTGGGTAGTTCCTTGTTCACCACCATGTTGGAGGAGTCTTTCCATGCGGGAATAAAACTGTATCCTGCATCAGCCATTTCGAAGTCAATCTCAGGTAGTTCCGTCTTCGTGTCCGGCTTAAACGGGATGCCTTGCGATTCCTTGTAGACTTGTACGTGAACCACGGCAATGCCTGCCGAAATCATTCCCAGCTCTTTTGCAGCGCGCCATGACAGGTCGATGATACGGCCTCGTACAAATGGCCCGCGGTCGGTTACCCTGACAATAACCTCTTTGTCATTGGCGGGGTTGGTGACTTTGAGCAAAGTGCCGAAGGGATAGGAGCGGTGGGCACACGTGAGACTGTCGTGATGCAGGCGTTCGCCGTTGGCTGTGCGTGCACCAGTTGCTCTTTTGGAATAAAATGAAGCTTTACCCTTCTGCGTTTGTGCCTGCAGAAAGGTAAAGCTTGAAAGGGTTAGAATTGTAATTAATATCTTGTTTTTAATATTCATTCAATTCCAATTCTCTCCCTCAGGAAAGGGGGGGAGAGAACAGTTTGTAACAGGCTGGGCTTATACGATACCCTGAGCCATCATGGCGTTAGCAACCTTCATGAATCCTGCAACGTTTGCACCCTTCACGTAGTTGATGTAGCCATTCTTCTCAGTTCCGTACTTCACGCACTGCTCGTGGATATTGCTCATAATGCCGTGCAGCTTCTCGTCAACCTCAGCACCGCTCCAAGAGAGGCGGATAGAGTTCTGAGTCATCTCGAGACCTGAAGTAGCAACGCCACCAGCGTTGACAGCCTTACCAGGAGCGAAGAGCTGACCAGCGGCAATGAACTTGTTGACAGCCTCGGCTGTGCAACCCATGTTAGAAACCTCAGCTACGCACAGCGGCTTGTTGGCCAGGATAGCGTCGGCATCGTTGCCGTTGAGCTCGTTCTGAGTAGCGCAAGGCAGATAGATGTCTGCTTTTGCCTCCCAAGGCTTCTTGCCTGCGAAGAACTTAGCGCCTGGGAACTCGTCTGCGTAAGGAGCGCAGATGTCGTTGCCGCTTGAGCGGAGCTCCAGCATATAGTCAATCTTCTCAGCGTCCAGACCAGCCTCGTCGAGGATGTATCCGTCAGGTCCAGAGATGGTGATAACCTTTGCGCCCAGCTCGGTAGCCTTCTTGGCAGCACCCCAAGCCACGTTTCCGAAACCAGAGAGAGCAACGGTCTTACCCTTGATGTCGAGGCCGTGCTTCTTCATCATGTGGTCAACGAAATAGAGAGCACCGAAACCTGTTGCCTCGGGACGGAGGATAGAGCCACCCCACTCAAGACCCTTACCGGTCAGAGTAGCACCACGGAACTGGCTGGTGAGCTTCTTGTACATTCCGAAGAGGTAACCAATCTCACGGCCGCCAACACCGATATCACCAGCGGGAACGTCCATATCCGGGCCGATTACCTTATAAAGTTCAGTCATGAAGGCCTGGCAGAAACGCATAATTTCAGCGTCGCTCTTTCCGCGGGGAGCGAAGTCAGAGCCACCCTTACCACCACCCATAGGAAGGGTAGTCAGAGCGTTCTTAAATGTCTGCTCGAATCCGAGGAACTTCAGGATAGAAAGGTTTACAGAGGGATGGAAACGAAGACCGCCTTTGTACGGGCCAATGGCGCTGTTAAACTGTACGCGGTAGCCGATGTTTACCTGTACCTCGCCCTTGTCGTCAACCCAGGGCACACGGAAAGTAGTGATACGCTCTGGCTCTACGATGCGCTCCATGATTTTAGCTTTTTCAAACTCAGGATGCTCATTGTAGACGTCTTTTACAGTCTCAAGAACTTCGCGAACTGCCTGTAAGTACTCTGATTCTCCCGGATGTTTAGCCTCCAGGTGCTGCATGATTTTTTCAACTTCCATAGTTTTGATTTAATAAAGGTTGTTATAATTAATAAAGTTGCAATTTGCTATTCTTGGGCGCAAAATTAAGGAAATTTCCGATACCTTCCAAATAAAACGGAGGATAATTTTCTTGCGTGAGGTTACAATTTGTTAATTTTGAAAGAAAAGCCATATTTAGGGGGAAATGTGTAGCAGGAAAGAGGGGCGACGGAGAGCCCGCAAACAAAAAAATGAAACAGGATTTGCTACCTGACCGATATGCTTTTCGGATACGGAGTAACAAATCCTGCTTCTCACTTTCTTATATCAGCGCGATGCTAAATTTTCTCGAGTGCTTGCTTGATATCATCAAGAATGTCCTCAGCATCCTCAATGCCAACAGACAGGCGGATGAGGTCGGGGGCGACACCGGCTTGGCGCAACTGCTCGTCGGAGAGCTGACGGTGCGTATGGCTGGCAGGATGCAGGACGCAGGTGCGTGCGTCGGCTACATGAGTCACGATGTTGATCATCTGCAGCGAGTCCATCCACTTAATGGCAGTCTCACGATCGCCTTTCAGTCCAAAGGCAATCACACCGCACGAGCCATTGGGCAGGTACTTTTGTCCGAGGTCATAGTATTTGTCACCGGGTAGTCCGCAGTAGTGGACCCATGCTACTTTCTCGTTCGCGTTCAGGAATTCAGCAACTTTCTGGGCATTCTTACAATGCTGGGCCATACGCAGATGGAGTGTTTGCAGTCCCATGTTCAGCAGAAAGCAGTTCTGTGGTGCGGGAATAGACCCAAGGTCGCGCATCAGTTGTGCCACAAGTTTTGTTGTAAATCCCATTTTTCCGAATGCTTTGACATAAGTCAGTCCATGATACGACTCATCGGGGGTGCAAAGACCAGGGAACTTGTCGGCATGCTCCAGCCAAGGGAAGTTTCCGCTGTCGATGACAGCACCACCTACTTGTGTGGCTAGTCCGTCCATATACTTTGTGGTAGAGTGCGTAACGATGTCGGCTCCCCACTCAAATGGGCGACAGTTTACGGGAGTGGCGAACGTGTTGTCTACAATCAGGGGAACCCCGTTCTTATGGGCAATACGTGCGAATTTCTCGATGTCGAGCACGGCGCATCCAGGATTAGAGATGGTCTCGCCGAACAAAGCCTTCGTGTTCGGGCGGAAAGCCGACTGGATTTCCTCCTCGCTTGCCTCGGGAGAGACGAAAGTGCATTCGATTCCCAGTTTTTTCAGTGTCACGCCGAAGAGGTTGAACGTTCCGCCGTATATCTCGTTAGATGTGACAAAATGGTCACCAGCCTCACAGATGTTGAAAATGGCGTAGAAATTGGCCGCTTGTCCGCTGCTGGTCAGCACGCAGCCCACACCACCTTCCAAAGCTGCTATTTTGGCCGCAACTGCATCGTTGGTGGGATTTTGCAGACGGGTGTAGAAATAACCTTCTTTTTTCAGATCGAAGAGTTGTGCCATCTCGTCGGAGTCGTCATACTTGAATGTAGTGCTCTGAATGATAGGCACTTCAATAGGTTCGCCGTTTTTAGCTTTGTATCCGGCCTGCACACACAGGGAGGCCATCCGTAGTTTCTTATCCATGAATATTGTTGGTATTATGATATTGTGTTGCAAAGGTAAATAAAATAATCGAGAAATGGTAAAAAGGCGGATGGTTTTGACTGGATTCGTGAAAAAATAGCAAAAATAGGATAATTATCCGAAAGAAGAGGGATTTTCCTATTTGGTTTATCAGAATAATTTGCATCTTTGCAGCCAGATTATAAGTTTTTTATTCATAAAGGTATTATATTAACATTTTGAGGCTTATGAAAGAGAATCGTGTAATTGCAGCTGCCCTGATAGCGTTGGGCATTGTAATCTTGGGATGGTCGGTAAAGGCAGGTATCGACAACTTTGCCAACAAAGACCGTAAGGTAAATGTGAAAGGACTCGCCGAACAAGAGGTTGAGGCGGATAAGGTTACGTGGCCGATAGTCTCGAAAGAGATGGGTAACGATTTGCCTGAACTTTATGATAAGATAGGTGTTACGCAAGGAAAGATTAAGGCTTTTTTGCTGCGTAACGGGGTGAAGGAGAACGAGTTGACTGTGAATGCACCACAGGTGGTGGACCTGAATGCTGAGCAATACAGCGAGAATCGAAAGCCTTACCGCTATATCATCACGTCGGTGATGACTGTTACGTCGCAGAACGTGAAACAGGTACGTCAGATTATCGCGCGCCAAGGTGACTTGTTGAAAGAAGGTATTGCCATTGTCGACGGCGGTTATGAGAATCCCGTGAAGTACGAGTTTGTATCGTTCCGCGAGATGAAGCCCAAGATGATGCAGGAGGCTATTGAGAATGCACAGAAGACCGCCCAGCAGTTTGCTGAGAACTCGCACTCGAAGTTGAATAAAATCGTAAGCGCTGATCAGGGGCAGTTCTCAATCGACGACCGCGACTCGAATACTCCTTATATTAAAAAGGTACGCGTAGTGACTACAGTCACTTATTCGTTGAAGGATTAAGCCGACGGGAGCCGTAAGTCAAGTAATATATATGTCAGGGGGAGCTAATAAGTTGGCTCCCCCTGATTCGTTCCACAAAACTCGTTCATCCATCAACTCGTTCGTACTGAGGCTAAAATGCGGATGGCATCAGAAAAACTTATGCCCCGGTAGGTGAATTCTCGAGAGAAATGTGTACCTTTGCACTTATTCTTGAAAACAGAAGAGATTTATGAACGAGACAAACAATATTCCGCACGAGTGGAACCAGTTTTATCTGAAAGATGTGTCGTTTCTCAACTTGATGACCCACCGCATCTTCAACATTCTGATCGTTGCTAACCCTTACGATGCCTTTATGCTGGAGGACGACGGGCGTATCGATGAGAAAATATTTGATGAATATGTTGAGTTGGGCTCACGTTATCCGCCTACGTTTACCCAGGTAAGTACCACAGAAGAAGCCAATGAGGTACTGCAGACCACCGATATCGACCTGGTGATTTGTATGCCGGGTAATGCCGATAACGATGCCTTTGCCGTTGCCCGTGAAGTGAAAGCCTCCAATCCTGACATCCCGTGCGTGGTGCTGACGCCATTCTCACACGGAATCACACGCCGTATTTCGAACGAGGATCTCTCAATGTTCGACTATGTGTTCTGCTGGTTGGGCAATACCAATCTCATCCTCTCCATTATTAAGCTTATTGAGGACAAAATGAACATCGAGCACGACATCCGTGAGGCCGGCGTCCAGATGATTTTGCTTGTCGAAGACTCCATCCGCTTCTACTCGTCGATACTCCCAAACCTCTATAACTATATCCTGATTCAGAGCAAGCGGTTCTCTACAGAGGCTTTGAATCCACATGCAGCGACACAGCGTAAGCGTGGACGTCCCAAGGTGGTTCTGGCCCGTAACTATGAGGAGGCAATGGAGTATTATCAGAAATATGCCGACAATACGCTTGGAGTGATTAGCGATACCCGTTTCCCGATGACTGGCGGCACTGACGCCTCTAACCCGTCGCTGAAGAAACGGGGTGTGGAAAGTGACCCTGAGGCAGGTCTGAAACTTCTTAAGGCCATTCGCGAACACGATGAGTTCGTTCCGCTTATCCTGCAAAGCAGTGAGACGGTGAACAAAGAAAAGGCTGAGGCTGCCGGCTTTAAGTTCGTTGATAAGAACTCGAAAAAGATGAATATCGACCTGCGCCATCTCATGGAAGAGCACATGGGATTCGGTGATTTCATCTTCCGTGATCCTAAGACTCACCGTGAGGTTGCCCGTGTGAGCACCCTGAAGGAACTTCAAGACAATATCTTCAAGATTCCTAATGACTCCATGCTTTACCATATCTCGCGCAACCATATGAGCCGTTGGCTTTGTGCACGTGCCATCTTCCCCGTATCTGCATTCTTGAAACACGTTACATGGCATAAACTGAAGGATGTTGACGCGCACCGAAAGATTATCTTCGATGCCATTGTGCAATACCGACGCATGAAGAATATCGGAGTCGTGGCTGTCTTTGACCGCGGCAAGTTCGACCGTTATGCCCACTTTGCGCGCATCGGTGATGGCTCATTAGGCGGAAAGGGACGTGGATTAGCGTTTCTCGACAATGTCATCAAGCGTCATCCCGAACTGAACCAGTTCCCGGGCATGTCGGTGAGTATCCCCAAGACGGTGGTGCTTTGCACTGATGTGTTCGACGAGTTCATGGACTCAAACAATCTTTATCATATAGCTCTCAGCGATGCCAGCAACGAGGAAATCCTGCAGCATTTCCTGCGCGCCCAGCTGCCCGACAAGTATATTGCCGACTTCTTTACGTTCTTTGAGGCCACCAACTCGCCGATAGCCATTCGCTCGAGTAGCCTTTTGGAGGACAGTCACTATCAGCCGTTTGCGGGAATCTATTCCACATATATGATTCCCCACCTCGATGACAAGTATGAGATGCTGCGCATGATGGCGTGTGCCATCAAGGCCGTTTACGCCTCGGTCTATTACAAGGACTCAAAAGCCTATATGACAGCTACGAGTAATGTGATTGACCAGGAAAAGATGGCTGTTATTCTTCAGGAAGTGGTAGGCCAGCATTATGGCGACCGATACTATCCGAACATTAGTGGCGTGCTGCGCTCTTTGAATTACTATCCCATTGGGGATGAGACCGCTGAAGAAGGTATAGCAAGCCTTGCCCTGGGACTGGGAAAATATATTGTCGATGGCGGACAGACCTTGCGTGTGTCGCCTTATCATCCGCATCAGATTCTTCAGATGAGTGAATTGGACACGGCTCTTCGCGAGACCCAGACCCGTTTCTATGCGCTCGACATGAAACATGTGGGTGACGATTTCAAGGTAGACGACGGATTTAATATTCTGAACTTGCGGGTCAGAGAGGCTGAGCGTGACAAGTCGCTCAACTACATTGCTTCTACATACGATCCTTACGATCAGGTGATTCGGGATGGATTGTATGAGGGAGGACGTAAAGTCATCTCATTTGCCGGTGTGTTACAGCAGGGAGTTCTTCCTTTGCCTGAGGTGATGCAGATGTCAATGAAACTTGGTGCCGAAAGTATGAAACGCCCTGTGGAGATTGAGTTCGCCTGCAACGTGAATGCCGACCGGACAGGTGACTTCTATCTGCTGCAAGTGCGTCCGATTGTCGACAGTAAACAAGTGCTTGAGGAAGATCTGAAAAAGATTCCTGACACCAAGTGTCTGCTTCGCTCGCATAATTCTTTGGGCCATGGCATTTCTGAGGATGTGGTGGATGTTGTCTATGTGAAAACCGATGAGCATTTCACTGCAGCCAACAATCCCACGATTGCTATGGAGATTGAGCAAATCAATCATCAGTTTCTTGAAAATGGCCAGAACTATATCCTGATTGGGCCGGGTCGTTGGGGCTCCAGTGACCCATGGCTGGGTATTCCCGTGAAATGGCCTCATATTTCTGCCGCACGGGTTATCGTCGAGTCAGGTCTGAAGAACTATCGTGTCGATCCTAGTCAGGGCACCCACTTCTTTCAGAATCTGACCTCGTTTGGTGTGGGCTATTTCACCATCAATACATATAAAGGAGACGGAGTGTTCCAGAAAGAGACTTTGGATCAGATGCCTGCCGTCAGCGAGACACAATATGTGCGGCATGTGCGCTTCTCCCATCCGCTGAAAGTAATGATGGATGGAAAGAAACAGGAAGGCGTGGTGTTGCTTCCGGAAGGAAACGAATGAGGTTGCGGGCGACACTCAAACCGATATAATTGAGGCAAAAAGCTCTGGAGAGGAAACTTTTTCAGAGCTTTTTTCGCATCGTTGCAACTTTATGGCTTTATGATACGTCTATCAAATAAACAATTAATGAATTTTGTTATGAAAAAAGTATTATCTTTAGTGGCCCTTGCCGTTTGTAGCGTATTTGTCTTGAACTCATGTGTTGAAGTAAACATGAGCAGTATGGGAAAGAAGATCAAACCAAGTAGCAACATCATCACTGTTCAGCATCAGCAAAAAGCATTTGAAGAAATTGATTTGAGTGTTGTTGCCAGCGTAGAGTTTGTTCAGAGCGAAGAATCGAAAGTGGTGCTCACGGCTCCCGACAACTATATTGAGTTGTTTAAGTTTGAGAATAGGGATAACGAACTGGATGTCTCTTTTATCAGGAGAAATATTAATATTGAGGGCAAAAACGTCCACATTACTATCTATTCTCCACGTCTGACCCGTTTTGAAAATAGCGGAGTGTCTAACGTTCATATAAAGAAACTCAACACGGAGAGCCTGAAAATTGACAATTCCGGCGTTGGTAATATGCGTATCGAGGGCTTGCAAGCTCAGGCTGTCGATGTAGACTGCAGTGGTGTGGGCAACGTGACGCTGGCAGGAAGCGCAGTCTCGGCAGAACTCGACTGCAGCGGTGTAGGCAGCATTCATGCAGCCGACTTGGAGACTCAGACCGTAGATGCTGATGTGAGTGGTGTAGGAGGCATTCAGTGCTGGCCCACCGAGAGCATCAAGGGCGACGTGAGTGGCGTGGGCTCACTCAAATACAAAGGTGAACCGAAAGCGAAAGATCTCCATCGCAGTGGAATCGGCAAAATCTCTCAATTATAATCATTAATCATAAGAATGCAGTCTTTCTTAGTGATATAATTAAACCTGTAGAGGGCTGTCTGCTTTCATTTAGAAACTTTTTGCTCTGGATAGTTCAAAGAATAAAGAAAAAGGCAAGAAAAAATAGCAGTTTATTACATTTTTACTTGATTTAAATCAAGAAATTGTCGATTATACACTATTTTCTTGCAGAAATGTTTGGAGGTTTCGAAAAATGTAGTACCTTTGCAATGTGTTTTTCATAGTATTAGATTTAAGGTTAACAAGGTTGGTGTACGGCGGTACACCATTTTTTTTGCCCTTTTCTTTGATGTTCATGATAATTTTGCTACTTTTGTTACCGGATTGTAACAAATTGAAACCATGAGAAAATTATTTCTATTCATAGTTATTATTTTTGCGGCTACAGGCTTTGCTATGACTGCGAATGACAGGCATATGGCCAGCGCCCAGTCTCTTTCACCCATTATTCGGTCAACTGTGCCCAATCCCATTATAGCCGGATTCCATCCCGACCCTAGTATTTGCAGGGTGGGAGAGGATTACTATCTGGTGAATTCTTCATTTCAGTATTTCCCGGGTGTTCCTATTTTCCATAGTAAAGATCTCGTAAATTGGGAACAGATAGGCAACGTGCTCGATCGGGAAAGCCAGTTGCCGTTGAAAGGAGCCGGCTCGTGGCAAGGTATCTATGCGCCTACAATACGTTATCATGAGGGAACCTATTATATGATTACCACCAATGTAGGTAATGGCGGCAATTTCATGGTGACAGCCCAAGATCCTCGTGGGCCTTGGTCGGAGCCTATTTGGCTTGAGCAACAAGGTATTGACCCATCGCTCTTTTTTGAGAATGGAAAGTGTTATATGGTGAGTAACCCCGATAATACCATTATGCTCTGCGAAATTGACCCACATACTGGCAAGCAACTCACTGCCAGCAAGGCTTTGTGGCAGGGAACAGGAGGACGCTATCCCGAAGGACCTCACATTTATAAGAAAGATGGTTATTACTATCTGCTCATCTCTGAGGGCGGCACAGAGCTGGCCCATAAACTCACGATAGCCCGAAGTCGCAAAATTGATGGCCCCTATGTGGCAAATCCCGACAACCCTATTCTGACACATTGCTCAGTGACTGGCCAGAGCAGCCAGATTCAGGGCACCGGACACGGTGACTTTGTGCAGACTGCCGACGGAGAGTGGTGGATCGTGTTTTTGGCTTACCGCCATTTTGGAGGCTCTTACCATCATCTGGGTCGTGAGACTTTCATTGCTCCAGTAGAGTGGAAAAAAGGGCAATGGCCTATTGTGAACGGTGGAAAACCTGTGGAAGTGAATCCATGTAAGCCACGTTCCAGTTTCATTTCTTTCGCCAGTCCTTTCACACTCGGTCCGGAATGGGTGTTTATTCAGAATCCTGACTCTACTAAATACGACCGGCATGCTGTATACGATGAGGCTGCGAAGATGATTGTTGGTGGTTCTTTACGTTTGACTGGTGGCAAACGACTCAACGATAACGACCATCCTACGTTTATCGGAAGACGGCAGGAAAGCCCGAATATCACAGTCGAGACAATGGTCAATAGCAGAGAGTCTGAGGCTGGCCTTTCTGTTTATCAGATACAGGATGGACATATCGATCTTTGTGTCAACAATGGCTATGTGGGAGTGAAATGCAAACTGAAGAATATCTACTATGTCGTAAATGAAGTGCCTGTCAGTTCGGCAGCAATCAGACTGCGCATCCATAGTGATGGCGAATTGTATCGTTTTGAGTATCAAGATGGTAATGGACCTTTCCGCAAATTGTGTGAGTTGAATTGCAGTTTGGTGAGCACAGAGGTGGCGGGTGGCTTCACGGGTGTGATTATCGGAATGTTTGCCGAGGGCAGCGGATATGCTGACTTTGGTTATTTCAGCTATCAGGAAAAATAGGGAAGAAAACACAGAAAAAACAAAAATCAACATTTTTGTCAAAAAGTGTTGCATCATATCAGAATTTTTCTTATTTTTGCATGCAGTAGTATATACAATTAATTATCTTAAAACTTGAAGGATATGAAAAAGTATTTAGCTGAAATGGTAGGTACATTTGTACTTACACTTCTCGGTTGCGGTGCAGCCGTGAGTTTGAATTGTGGCGTTGATGCAGCGTCAGTAGTAGGCACTGCCGTAGCTTTCGGTCTTGCAGTTGTTGCAATGGCTTACACCATTGGTGGCATCAGTGGCTGCCACATCAATCCTGCCATCACCCTGGGATGCTATCTCAGTGGCCGTATGAACAGCAAAGATTGCGGTATGTACATGCTATTCCAGGTAATCGGAGCAATCATCGCAGCTGCCGTTCTTTATCTTCTTGTTACCACATCACCAGGTTTGGCCGAGGGTACAACAACAGGTGCCAACGCATGTGCTGCCGGACAGACGAATGGTCTGATTGCTGAGATTGTGCTCACCTGCATCTTTGTGCTGGTAGTTCTTGGCGCAACAGCAAAGACTAATGGTGCTACCAATAATTTCGCTGGATTGGCAATCGGTCTCTCACTGATTCTTATCCATCTCGTAGGTATTCACTACACCGGAACATCAGTTAACCCAGCCCGCTCTATCGGTCCTGCTCTCTTTGAGGGTGGCCAGGCTTTGACCGACCTGTGGGTATTCATTGTAGGTCCGTTTATCGGAGCTGCCTGCGCAGCCGGTATCTGGAAGATGATAGAGCCTGAAGAGAAGTAAATGAGTAATAAAAATACTAAATTGACGAGCAAAGAGTACCTGGTACCCTTTGCTCTTATTACGTCCTTATTTTTCCTGTGGGGATTTGCACGCGCTATTCTGGATGTGCTGAATAAGCATTTCCAAAACGAGTTGCATATTTCCATCACCCAATCGTCGCTCATTCAGGTAACCACTTATCTTGGCTATTTCCTGATGGCCATACCTGCCGGACTGTTTATCAACCGCTTCGGTTATCGTCGTGGTGTGGTATTCGGACTGTTATTGTTCGGTATGGGTGCCTTGTTGTTCATTCCTGGAGCCGAGGCAGGCACATTTTATGCCTTCCTGGGAGCGTTGTTCATCATCGGTTGTGGTCTGACTTTTCTTGAGACAGCTGCCAATCCTTATGTAACAGAGCTTGGACCGAAGGATACTTCCACTAGTCGCCTGAACTTCTCGCAGTCGTTCAACGGATTAGGCTGCCTTTTTGCCACATTTGTCGTTGGTCAATTCCTTTTCAGGAATAGTGGTGAGAGTAGCAATGTTGCCGTTCCGTACACAGTATTGGGCTTATTGGTGCTGGTCATTGCGATGGTGTTTGCCCGTGTTAACCTTCCGGAAATCAAGCATAATGACGGCTTGGAGGAGAAGGCAAAGTATGGGCGAGAGCCGTTGTTGAAGATTTGGAAGCACAAGAAATTTGTCTATGGACTCATCGCTTTGTTGGCGTATGAGGTTGCCGAGATTTCCATTAACAGCTATTTCATCAATTTTGTTACCGGACAAGGCTGGATGACCGACCGCACCGCCTCAATGGTTCTCACGGGAGCGTTGGCCTTCTTTATGGTGGGCAGATTCTGTGGCAGTTGGATTATGCGGCGTGTCGTTGCCGAGCAGATGCTGCTGATTTGCGGTATTGGCTGTGTGGTGTGTACCATGATTGTGCTGATGAATGTGGGGAAAATCTCGTTGGTAGCCCTTTTGGGTATCTATCTCTTTGAGGCTATCATGTTCCCAACCATCTTCTCTTTGGCCGTTCGTGGAATGGGAAGTCTCACCAAGAGCGCATCTTCTATTCTGATGATGACTCCTGTTGGCGGTTGTGGATTTTTGCTGATGGGTATTATTGCCGATGCCACAAATCTTGTTATCCCGTTCATCATTCCTTTGTTTGGCTATATCGCCGTCGCAATGTATGGTTTCGGTATGGTAACTCACAGATTGGAAAAAGAGCGTGAGCAAAAGTAAAGCTGTATGCTATCAGCGTCATGCTGGTAATTAATGCCTTATGATGTTGCAATAGATGGCTAATTATCATGCAATTGGTCATTAGTTATGTTCTAATCAATCATTAGTTAGAGCATAATTAATGACCAATTACAGTTTATTTAATAGACTAATTAGACTTGATTTTGTAAGTTATGTTGTCTCATGATTAACGTGAGTTCGATTGAAGTCACGTTAATTACAATAAGGCATAAGTGTAGTATATGTTTACAGGCTTCATACCTATAATTCATTAAAATTCAACGGATTATACCGAATCTATGACGTGTGACGCTTGCTTTTAAAAAAATTCTTGTGCGTTGGCAATTCTGTTCAATTCAGATATTGAGAATCAACACGCTTATACCATAACATCCTCACAGTTTGTTGGTTAACATTCTACACACCACCATTCGTCTCCCTGAATGTTTCGCTTTCTGGAGGACATCATTAGTTTCATGGAAGGCAACATTGGCCTCATAGAGGGCATCTCTTTCTTCCTAAAGGGCATCACTATTTGATTTGCGAACGATTGTGGGTCTCTTCGCAGGTAGAGCGCTCCAGGCACCGATGCTTTGACAACGTCGTCGTTAGCATGCTGGGGCACTGGCCGCATACTGTTGTTTCCCCAAAAGCCGTGTATTAAAGTTCAAGAACATTCGACACACAGATTTCATTATTTAGAATTCGTCGGACTCAAGTTAATTGGTGTTTTCCTTACACATTTTTTTATTGAAAAATAGCAGGGAAAATCATTAAATGTACGTTTTACACCTTTATATTTCGTCCACTCTTTTAACTATTCGGTATTCTTCTATCTGCTTGATTATGAATTGATTAATGAATTATTGATATTCAAAAAATCCACTTTTTCGATATTTGTGTTAATTTTGCGTTTCTTTTTCTTCTATCTTTGCATCCGAAACCATTACTCGCATATAATAATTATAAATTAATAACTAAAAACCAAAGTATGAAAAAAGTAAGGTTACTTATCTTGATGCTGACATTGCTATTGTCAGCTACTGTCTACGCCCAGAAAGAAACATTCTCGGGAGTAGTGTTAGACGACCTTGGCGAACCAGTCATCGGTGCCTCAGTCGTACAGAAAGGTGTAGCCTCCAATGGTGCCATTACTGATTACGACGGACGTTTCCGCATCAGTGTTGAGCCAGGAGCTACGCTTGTTGTCTCATATGTTGGCTTTGTAAGCCAGGAAATCAAGGCAGCACCTAACATGCGTGTCGTTTTGGTAGAAGATTCTAAACTGCTTAACGACGTTGTGGTTATCGGTTATGGTGTTCAGAAAAAGAGTGTCGTTACAGCCTCCATTGCAAAAGTGAGTGCTGACGATCTTGAAGGTACTGCTCCTGTCCGTATGGATAATGCCCTGAAGGGCCTCGCAGCAGGTGTGAACGTCACCTCATCATCTGGTCAGCCAGGTGCTGCTGCGCGCATCCGCGTACGTGGTATAGGTACGATCAACAACTCGAATCCTCTTTATATTGTAGACGGTATGCCTATCGAGGGTGGTCTTGACTATATCAACCCGAGCGATATCGAGTCTATTGAGGTGTTGAAAGACGCCGCCTCTGGAGCCATCTATGGAGCACGTGCTGCCAATGGTGTTATTCTCGTAACCACCAAGAAAGGTAAAATTGGCAAAGTCTCTGTCAACTACAACTTCTCACAGGGCTGGCAGAGTGCGTGGAGACACCGTGACGTGCTGAATGCTACTGAGTATGCCATCATGCGCAACGAGGCTCTTGTCAATGCCGGACAGACTCCCATTTATGCTGATCCTTATCAGTATGGTGAGGGTACAGACTGGCAAGATGTTCTGTTCAACGATAATGCCCCCGTTCAGAATCATGAGTTGACCGTCAGTGGTGCTAACGAAAAGCTAAACTATTTCCTATCAGCTGGTTACTATACTCAGGAAGGTATCGTCGGTGGTAACTTCGACCGTTCGAATTATACCCGTATGACTCTCCGCGGCAACTTCAACCTGAACATTTTCGATGAGTCGAAAAACCGCAACTGGCTGAACAAACTCGACGTGGATGTCAACCTCTCTTATGCACGCGTAAAAAGCACAGGAATTGGTGTTAACGACCAGTATGGTGGTCTTGTCACTACAGCCGTGGCACTCTCACCAATCCTGAAGCCCTATCTGGAGACAGCTGAAGAGCAGAAAGCCCAGGATGAATACTATTCTAAGATGTATCCAGGTGTCTACGCTCCTATGTTTTATAATGGCAAGCAGCTGGCCCTGCCGGGTGTAGACTACAACGAGTTTGGTAACCCCATCGCCGAACTGCTTGCTCCCGCCCTTCCAGGTTGGAGTCACAAGTTCGTATCCAATTTCGCCGCTACGCTGCAGCTCTGGGACGGACTGAAATTCCGCACAAGCTATAGTGCCGACCTCTCTTTCTGGGGCAGCAACTGGTACAGCAAGATTGCTTATTATAAGCCAACAAACATCGTTAAGCGCTCATCTGCCGGTTCTGAGGCAAGCCGCGGTTTGGTTTGGCAGATTGAGAATGTGTTGATGTACGACAAGACCTTTGGTGCCCACACTATCAATGTGGTGCTCGGTCAGTCGGCCTTCGAAAACTCTGGTTTTAATGTTGGTGCATCACGTTACATTATCAATGACTACAGCAAGCCTTGGGTGAACGCTTCACTCGGACTGGCAGCCGATGGTGACCGCGACGGTTGGGCTGGCCCTTCCACAAAGCACACCATGTCGTCTCTCTTCGGACGTCTCTCTTACAACTACGATGAGCGTTACATGGTTCAGGCTACCATACGTCGTGACGGTTCAAGCCGTTTCGGTACTAATAATAAATATGGTGTATTCCCCTCTGTCTCTCTCGGATGGAACGTTATGAACGAAAGCTTCCTCAAGCAGACCAGCGAGTGGCTGAACAACCTGAAGGTTCGCTTCAGCTGGGGTAAGAACGGTAACGATAATATCGGTGACTTCCGTTACACAGTGCTGACACAGGGCGGTAACAACTACGGTTTCGGCCGCGGTGGTGCTGAGCAGGAAATTGTCAGCACGAAAGCTGCAGGTCTCGGTAATCCCGACATCAAATGGGAGGAGTCTGAGCAGTTGGACTTTGGTGTTGACTTCGGTTTCCTGAACAATCAGGTGACCTTCTCGGTTGACTGGTTCAAGAAGAAGACCAACGGTATGCTGATGACGATGGCCATCCCAAGCTATGTGGGTGAGTCGAAGCCTATTGGTAACGTAGGCGACATGGAAAACTCGGGTCTTGAGTTCGAGGCTGCCTATAAGTTCAATATTTCTGACGCCAAGTTCCAGATTAAAGGTAATGCTTCTTACTTGAAGAACAAACTCATCAAACTGGGTAACGACACCGGTACAGCCACATACGACTGGGTACAGGGTGGTGTAGGTAACATCTCACGCGCTGAGAACGGTCAGCCTTGGCCTTTCTTCTGGGGCTACAAGACCGATGGTATCTTCCAGAACTACAACGAGGTGAATAGCTATATCAATGCCGACGGCGGACTGATTCAGCCGAACGCACGTCCAGGTTATGTACGTTATGTCGATGTAAACGGTGACGGCAAAATCAGCGACGACGACAAGACCAATATCGGTAACGGTACTCCTGACTGGACCTTCGGACTGACGCTCAATGCAGCATGGAAAGGTTTCGACTTCATGATGTTCTGGCAGGGAACAGCCGGTAACGAGGTGTTCGACGCTACCCGCCGTGTGGATATTGCCTCCAGCAACCTGGCCTCTTGGTACTTTGGCCGTTGGACGGGCGATGGCACCAGCAACAAGTATCCTATCTGGGTAAACAACGATACAGAAAACTGGAAGTCGTCAGACCTCTATGTTCACGATGGCAGCTATTTCCGCCTGAAGAACATCGAACTGGGCTATACTATTCCCCAGACTCTGACAAAGAAAATCTTCATCAGCCGTCTGCGCCTCTATGTGGCAGCTGAGAACCTGCTCACCTTCACCAAGTACTGGGGCTTTGATCCTGAAATCTCATCAGGTGGCACGTCGCTCGGTATCGACTATGGTGTATACCCCCAGCCACGTACCTACAGAGTGGGTGTTAACGTCTCTTTCTAATAAGGGCAAATCAAACAGGTTAATTCTAGAGTCAACAGTAAAAATACAAGAATATGAAAAGATATAAGATATATACAATAGGTCTGTTAGCACTGGCTGCCTTGTCGACAACCAGTTGCAGCGACGACTTCCTGGAGGTGACAAGTCCGAGTGACTTCCCTGTTGAGGACTACTACACCAAGCAGGAGAAAATCGAAGAGGCCTTGGTCGCTGCCTATGCACCATTGCACTGGTATGACTATGGTACAACAAGTAACTATAATGCACTGAACTTGTCGTCTGACGTTATGAGTGATGACATGTATCCCAACGGTGGAAACGATGCAGACTGCCCCTATCTGCAGTTGGCGTTCAATTTCTCGGTGACACCGCTTACCGATATTACCGGAGTCTGGCTTGACAGCTATTCAGGCGTGAAGCGCTCCAACGATGTTATTAAGTATGTTGACTGGGCTACTGATATGTCGGATGCCGACAAAGCCAGCGTGATGAGTCAGGCCCGTTTGCTCCGTGCCTTCTACTACAATCTATTGTGGAAATACTACGGCAACGTTCCTTTCTTCTTCGAGAACTTGGAAGCTCCTTATACAGCACCGCAGCTCACGGCTGATGAGGTTTATGCCAATGTCATTGAGGACTTGGAGGACATTATCGACCACGGCAACCTGAAGGATGAGTGGGATGATGCTAATGTCGGCCGTGTAACGAAGCCAATGGCCTATATGCTCTATACCGAGATGGTAATGTATCAGAACGATCAGAGCCGCTATGCAAAGGCGCTGGGCTACCTGCAGAGCATTATCAACAGTGGTAAGTTTGGCCTGCTCGATAATTTTGCCGATGTCTGGACTGAGGCTGGCGAGTGGAGCAAAGAGTCAATTTTCGAAATTAACTACTATTCTGTGAATGGTGGTCGTGCTTGGGACAACGGTCTCGCTGCTGGAGGCTCGGTGAACATCCGCCTGTGTGGTCCCCGTGGATTCATTGCCAAGAAAGGTGACCGCTATGAAGGCACCGTTGAGGCAGGATGGGGCTTCGGCTATATTCCTCCAAAGTCTATCCGCAGTTTTGAGGACGGCGATACCCGTAAGGATGTAACTGGATTTGACATTTGGGAGCATGGTGATGCTGAGGCTATGCAGGATGTAGGATGGATGTACCGCGATAAGAATCCTGGTAGTTACTACAGCAATGGTAAATATCTGCCTCTTGCTGGCGGAAATGCTGATTGCACCGGCAACGGTGATATGAACTTCAACAACAACTTCCGCGTCTACCGTTATTCTGAGGCCCTGCTTTATGCCGCAGAGCTCCTGTTGAAGACCGGAGGCAGTGCTTCTCAGGCTGCTGATTATGTGAATCAGGTTCGCAAGCGTGCCGGTCTGGCCGCTCTGAACAGCGTCGACCAAGATGACATCCTCGACGAGCGCCGCCATGAGTTCATGGGTGAGGGCAAGCGCTATTGGGATCTCGTACGCACTGGTAAAGCTGCCAGCGTGCTTAAGGCTGCCAACGACGAACTCGGCTTCCGTACCAAGGACTGGGATTCTCACAACAAATATCTGCCCATTCCGCAGGACAACATTGAGGCCGACCCGAATCTCAAACAGAATCCTGGCTATTAATTCATCAACTTCAACATTTTAAAGACTATAGAATATGAATAATATATTTAAATATATGGCTGGCGCTCTGTTCGCAGGGCTGACAATGACCGCCTGCTCTCCAGAGTCATTCGACGGTCCTGATCAGGCGGGATTGCCCACAGTCAGTGGCGTGGACTTTGACATGTCGGTTGACCAGAGTATCAACCAGGTCACTGTAAGCTATAACCAGAAGGGCACATACCCCATTTGGTCGTTTGACGGCGGTAAGACTTATTCTACACAGCCGATCCTTTCAAAAATCTTCGCCCTCAGAGGCGACTACCAAGTGTCGTTGAAAGTAGGTAACCGTAATGGTATCAGTCAGGGTGAGATTACCAAGACCTTCACGATGGAACAGACTCAGGTGGATTTCGATTCCTACAAGAGCAAGATGGCTGGCAAGCAATGGCGCATCAAGTATGACGAGGCTGGTCATATGGGCTGCGGTCCTTCGGGAACCGACGGTCTGAGCTGGTGGAGTGCTGCTCCTAACGACAAGGCTGCCTGGGGTGTCTATGACGACCGCATCACCTTCAGCGATGACGGAACCTATACTTACAATCCGGGTGCTGGTGGAACCGTGTACGTCAACTGGGGATGTTCTATCTATCCAGAGTATAACATTAACAAGGCTACTGAGACAGACTTCATGGCTCCCGTTGATCCTCAGACCTCTTCCTACACGTTGGATGCTGATGCTGATGGTAATGTCACCATTAAGCTGGCTCCCAAGACACTCTTCCCGTATATTGCCAACGACGATCAGTATAATGCCGGTGAGTACCGTATCGAGAACATCAGCAATAAGAAGATGACGCTCATCATCGACAATGGTAACATTGCATGGCACTTTATTCTGACCAGTGAGGAAGACACTTCTGCTCCTGCAGTAGAGTGGGTACCCGTTGATTCTCCCGATAACCTCGGTGCAGGCTTCAATACTGTAGGCCTGATGGAATTCTGGTGGGCTGACGGTGGCTGGAACCAGATTGGCAATCCTGGCTTCTCTTATAATGACGGTGTATATACTATCATTACCTCTGAGAATGGTGGTAGTGAATGGCAGGCTCAGAGTTCTATTCACCATGTGGCTACCAACATTGTAAAAGATGAGTATTATAACATCCGTTTCAAGATTAATGCTAGTGAGGCTGTCAACCGTTTCACATTCAAGATTTGTGACGAAGCCAGTGACGACAATACGCTCGTATATAAGAATGATTTGGATCTTGCTGCTGGTGATAATGTGATTGAACTTTTGGGCATCAAGAGTGGCGGCTCGTTCTCTGAGGCAAAACTCTTCATCGACCTTGGCGGTGTTGCTCCCGGCATCACTATCAAACTGAGTGATATCATCGTTCAGAAGGGCGAAGAACCAAGCATTGACGAAAGTGATCCAAAGCTGATTGACTGGGCAGGAGTTAGCTCTGCCGAGAACCTTGGTGCAGGTTTTAACTCTGTCGGCTCTATGAATTTCTGGTGGGCTGATGGTGGCTGGAACCAGATTGGCGACCCTGGCTTCTCTTTCGCTGACGGTGTTTATACGATTACTGCTAAGAATGCAACTGAAGCAGAGTGGCAGGCTCAGAACTCCATTCAGAACGTTCCCCTTGAGATAAATGAAGGAGAGGTATATGACATCAGTGTAAAGATCGTCTCTAACATGGATTTGGGCCGTTATACCTTTAAGGTATGCCAGCAGGAAAACGATGACAACACGCTGATTTACAAAAACGACCTTGAGCTGGCCTCAGGTGAGAACTTGATGCAATTGGCAAATATCAAGAAGAATGGTGGCTCGTTCACCACTGCAAAGATGTTCTTTGACTTGGGTGGCTGTCCTGAAGGATTGGAAATTAAGATTAGCGATATCATCGTTCAGAAGCACAAACTAAAGTAATCACTAAACTCTTTTTATGACCTTACGGGGCTGTTCACAGCCCTGTAAGGATTCTAAAAATACAGCAATGAAACAAATAATGAATCTATTAGCAATCCTTTGGTCGTTGTTTGCTATAACAGCATGTGGCGGCAGTGACGATGGTGGAAGCGGCTCATCATCACCTTCTACTATCACCATTACTGTTTCACCAGAAAGCATCAGTAGTCCTGCAACGGGTGGGAGTTACACAGTCAATGTAAACACTACAGGTGTGGAGTGGGGAGCTTATCCGGATTCAGAGTGGATCAAGACAACCGTCACCGGCTCGAATACGTCTAAAGGTAGCGTGTCAGTAACTATCAGTGCGAATACGAGTACTACTCAACGCACTGGTACTATTATGATACAGTCGGGCACTGGCCGGAAAACAATCAATATTACCCAGGATGCACCACTGCAAGTGTCGGAGGAAAAAGTATATACGTCTTCAAAAGGTGAGACAATAGATGTGGAAGTTACCAGCTCGTCAGAATGGACGGCAACAGCCAGCGATTCCTGGATAACAACGAAGAAGAATGGTTCTACCTTGTCTATCACCACGTCGGCCAATGATGCTCAAAAGGAGCGCACAGGCAAAGTAACGGTACAGACTGCTGTGGAGAGCAAAGAAATCTCTGTTGTCCAGGCATCAGCAGAAGATCGTGAAATCGTTGCTCCTGATGGCTATCGTCTGGTATGGCACGACGAGTTCAGCGAAGGCACCACACTTAATAGCGACTGGACCCATGAGGTTCAGAACTCAGGCTGGGTGAATCACGAGCTGCAGAACTATCGCAATGGAACAGCAGACGGGAAACGGGTGACAGAACTCGTAGACGGTCGTTTGCATATCAACTGCTTCAAGGGCAGCGACGGCAAGATATACTCTGGCCGTGTCTATGCCAAGGTGAAGCAAGGATGGACCTACGGATATATCGAGGCATCTATCAAGTTACCGAAAGGCAAGGGCACATGGCCCGCATTCTGGATGATGCCTGTTAATTTCCGTTCTTGGCCTGCCGACGGTGAAATCGACATCATGGAAGAGGTGGGCTATCATCCCGATTATGTATCGTCAAGTCTGCATGCCAATGCCCATGTACACTCTAACGGCACTCAGGTGACCCACGAGATGTACTGTAAGGGAGCTGAGGGCGAGTTCCACAAGTATGCTATTGAGTGGACTCACGAGAAAATCACGACCTTTGTCGATGGTAAGGTGCAACTCACATATGCTAATCGCAACCTTGGTCGCGACGACTGGCCCTACGATGATCCGTTCTATGTCATACTCAACCTCGCCTGGGGTGGTGATTGGGGTGGTGCCCAGGGTGTCGATGAGTCGAAGCTGCCCGTGACAATGGAGGTGGACTACGTCAGAGTCTTCCAAAAGAAGTAAACGTATTGTTTGTTCTAAATACAGTGAGTCTCTAAATACAAAAAAAGAATGATGAAGAGGCAGATGATTGTTCTCGCAGCTTTGCTTTTGGCTGTCTTTACCATGCCAGTAGAGGCACGCAACTCGAAGTTCGTTACGGTTCAGGGAACCAATCTTATTCAGCCCAATGGCGAGAAACTGTTCATTGTGGGCACTAATCTCGGCAACTGGCTGAATCCAGAAGGTTATATGTTCGGCTTCAGTCGTACCAACTCTGCATGGATGATCGACCTGATGTTCCGCGAAATGGTTGGACCCGACGAAACTGCTGCTTTCTGGAAGGAGTTCAAGGACAACTATATTACGCGTAGTGATATTGACTTTATTGCCAGTACAGGTGCGAATACCATTCGTCTGCCTTTCAATTACAAGTTATTCACTAATGAGGACTATATGGGGCTCACCTCAGACCACGACGGATTTAAGCGTATTGACGACGTGGTGGCGTGGTGCCGTGCCAACAGGCTCTATCTGATACTCGACATGCACGACTGTCCTGGTAGCCAGACGGGCGACAATATCGACGACGGATATGGCTATCCGTGGCTTTTCGAAAGCGAGAAGAGCCAGCAACTGTTCTGTGAAATCTGGCAGCGGATAGCTAAACGCTATAAGAACGAGACGGTGATTCTGGGCTATGAGCTGATGAATGAGCCGATAGCTCACTATTTTGAGAATAAGGATTTGTTGAATCAGAAACTGGAACCTCTCTACAAGTGTGCAGTGAAAGCTATCCGCGAGGTGGATAAAAACCACGTTATTCTTCTGGGTGGTGCCCGTTGGAACAGTGATTTCTTCATGTTCTCTGACTGGAAGTTCGACAAAAACATCATGTACACCTGCCATCGCTATGGCGGAGAAGCCACAAAGGAGGCCATCAGAGACTATATAGACTTCCGCGACAAGACAGGACTGCCTATGTACATGGGCGAGATAGGCCACAATAGCAACAAATGGCATGCCGATTTCGTGCGAGTGATGAAAGAGAATAATATCGGCTATACGTTTTGGCCTTATAAGAAACTTGACAACTCGTGCATGATGGGTATTCAGCGGCCTGCAGAATGGGACAGCGTTATTGTGAAATATTCCGAGACCGACCGCAGTACCTATAAAGACTTCCGCGAAAAACGCCCCGACCAGCAAAAAGCCCTGAAACTGATGAAGGAATTCCTCAACAACTGTCGTTTTGAGAACTGTAAGCCTCAGACTGATTATATCAAGTCGATGGGACTAAATTGCGATAATAGATAATTAATTAGATATATTAATGATGAAACAAAAAATATTCACTTTCTGTTTGTCCTTGGCAGTTGTCGTTGCTGCTCATGCCCAGTCGAAGCCTGTTTATCTTGACAACAGTAAACCCGTAGAGCAGCGCATCGAGGATGCCCTCAAGCGAATGACGCTTGACGAGAAGATTGCTGTTATTCACGCACAAAGTAAGTTTTCCTCAGCAGGAGTAAAAAGATTAGGTTTCAAGGATTTCTGGACTGATGACGGCCCTCATGGTGTGCGTCCCGATGTCTTATGGGATGAGTGGGAACAGGCTGGACAGACCAACGACTCGTGTGTGGCCTTTCCTGCACTCACCTGTCTTGCTGCCACATGGAATCCTCAGATGGCACGGCTCTATGGAGTGAGCCTTGGCGAGGAAGCGCTCTATCGTGGGAAAAACATGATTCTCGGCCCCGGTGTCAATATATATCGTACTCCGCTCGGAGGCCGCAATTTCGAGTACATGGGTGAGGACCCGTGGCTGGCTTCCAGGATGGTAGTTCCATATATTCAGGGACTTCAGTCGAATGGTGTGGCCGCCTGCGTGAAGCATTATGCCCTGAACAACGATGAGAACTATCGTCATCAGGTGAATGTCATCGTTGATGACCGTACGCTTTACGAGATTTATCTGCCTGCCTTTAAGGCCGCTATTGAGGAGGGAAAGGCATGGGGAATCATGGGCGCCTACAACCTTTATCAGAATCAACACAACTGCCATAATGCCACAATGTTGAACCGAATACTTAAGGGCGAATGGGCCTTCGACGGTGTCGTAGTGAGCGACTGGGGAGGTGCTCACAATACCGATGAGGCTGTACGCAACGGACTCGATATGGAGTTCGGTACTTGGACGGATGGACTGACCATGGGTGCCACCAATGCCTACGACAATTACTATTTGGCCAATGCCTATAAAAAGGGAATCATTGAAGGCAAATATACCACTAAGGAATTGGATGACAAAGTGCGTCGTGTGCTACGCTTGTTCTATCGCACCACGATGAATGGCCAGAGCCGTGTGGGTTTCCTCTGTTCTGAAAGCCATTACGAGACCGCCCGTCGCATCGCACAAGAAGGTATTGTACTCCTGAAAAATGATGTGCCTGGCGTATCGAAGAAGAAAGGTGGAACGAAGTTGCTGCCCATTGATGCAACGAAGGCCAAACGGGTGCTCGTGGTCGGCGAGAATGCCATGAAGATGATGACTGTTGGAGGTGGCTCCTCGTCGCTGAAAGTACAGCGTGAGATTCTTCCGTTCGACGGACTGCGCGAGAAGCTTATCAGTGTTAATCCGCAGATTACAGTCGACTACGCCCGCGGCTATGTCGGAGATACCGTCCAAAGCTACAACGGTGTGACCGTAGGTCGCAGTCTTTATGACATTCGCCCTGCTGAGGAGTTGACCAGAGAGACCGTTGAGAAAGCAAAGAACGCCGATTATGTTGTATTCTTTGGAGGTTTGAACAAAAGCAATTTCCAGGATTGTGAGGGCCATGATCGTAAGGAATACGGACTTCCCTACCACCAGAACGAACTCATTGAGGCATTGGTGAAGGTTAATCCGAGACTGATTTACGTGAATATCTCTGGTAATGCAGTGGAAATGCCTTGGAAGGATAAGGTTGCCGCCATCGTTCAAGGCTGGTTCATCGGCTCTGAGGCCGGCCACGCATTGGCAGATATCCTCACGGGAGAAGCCAACCCCAGTGGTAAGTTGCCGTTCACTTGGTGGACTACATTGAACGATGTCCCTGCCCATCGTCTGAATGCTTTCCCCGGTGAGTGGCGGGCAGATAAGAAGATTATAGACGAGGAATACAAGGAAGGACTGTTTGTTGGCTATCGTGGCGTTGACAAGTACAAGACGAAACCAGCCTTTGCTTTTGGCCATGGGCTGAGCTACACCACATTCAAGTTGGGTAAGGCCATAGCAGATAAGAAAACCATGACCGCAGACGAGCAGATATCCTTTACCGTCAGTGTGACCAACACCGGCACTTGTGCAGGCGCAGAGGTCGTACAGCTTTATGTCAGTGATCTTAAGTCTTCTCTGCCGCGTCCGCTGAAAGAACTGAAGGGATTCCAAAAAGTGATGCTGCAACCCGGCGAGACTCGAAATGTAACCATCACCATCGGCAAGGACGCTCTAAGTTTCTTTGATGATACCAAGCATGCGTGGACAGCAGAGCCGGGCGATTTCGAGGCACTCATCGGAACAGCTTCCGACTGTATTAGCTCGAAAGTGAAGTTCACCCTTCAATAAATAGAAGGTTTTGTTAATAGATTAATACATAGTTAGCATTCTCTCTTATAGTTATTTATTAAGTTTTAGAAAACGCTTGAATAGTTTTAGTAAAGAGTGGAACGGGTTCGTCGTGAGACAAACCCGTTTTTTTATATAAAAACGCTTGTGTTTGCTTTTTTTTTATTATCTTTGTTTCGGATTTTGAATAACTAGCTAAGAGAAAGACGATACTATGCTAAATAAGTTGTGCACATTATTATATTTCCTGTTATTATGCACGTCCGTTGCGTCGGCAGACAACTTGTCGTTTGACAAGCATTTGTCGATGTTGGACAGTATGGTGGCTGCCTCGCCGGAGATAGTGGCTGCCTACGAAAAGAACATCAAGGATTTGAAAGGACTATTGGCGAATGCCGCCGATGACAAGTCGAAATATGTTTATTGTTACCAGCTCTATGAGCGATATAAAGCATTCGTCAATGATTCGGCTATCTATTATCTTCAACAGTGTATTGGTATATTGGAGCAGATGGGTGACAGGCAGCAGGCTGACCTGTGTCGTGCGCGGTTGGCTTTCCAGTGTTCGTCGACAGGTATGTTTTATGAGGCAATCGACATTCTGCAACAGATTGACAAGTCACACCTCAGCAAGGAGGGACTGATAGCCTACTATAAGGCGTACCGCCATGTGTATGGGGAACTCGGGTTTTATACACGATTGCCCAATCTGCAACAACATTATTATGCGAAGAGCGGCGAGTATGAGAAGTTGCTGTTTGCTACGGCTCCTGCCGACAATGATGTGGTGTTGCAGTATCAAGAAGTGGATGCGCTGAATGAAGAGCGTCTGGATGAGGCTCTCCACTATAACGACCAGCGCATGAAAGCAGCCCCGAAAGGCTCGCATCAGTATGCAATAGTGTCATTTTACCGGTATTTGGATTTCAGGCGTGCCAATCGTAATGATAGTGCAGCCTACTGGCTGCTGGAGTCAGCTATAAGTGATGTGAAGAATGCGGTAATGGACCAAGGCTCAATGTGGGAACTGGCCAATTTTTTGCAGAGCGAGGGGAATATTAAGCAGTCGTATCGTTACATTAGTTTTGCAAGCGACTGCGCCAACCGCTTCGGAACTCGGGTCAGAAACTGGCAGATTGCGCCAATTCTATCCACTATCGATAAGAACTATCAGGCACAATCGCGCCAGAGCAACCGGCAGTTGCGGTGGCTGTTAGGGGGTATCAGTGCGCTTACCTTATTGGTGCTTGCCTCGTTGTTGTTTGTCACTCGTCAGCGGAAGCAGCTGGCTGTAGCTCACAACCAACTGAATCAGAGCAACCAGGAACTGTCGAAGGTGAACATGCAATTGTTTGATTCCAACGAGCAGTTATCGGAACTGAACAAACAGTTGTCTACGCTGAACGTACATCTCACCGAAAGCAACCGTGTGAAAGAAGAGTATGTCGGCCGATTCCTACAGTTGTGCTCGCTCTACATTGACAAGATGGACACGATGCGCAAGACCGTGAATAAGAAGATCAAGAGCCACGACTACGAAGAACTGTATAACATGACGAGGTCGCAAGAGCTGAAAGACAAGGAGTTGGAGGAACTCTACGAGAGTTTCGACTCGGCCTTTCTGCATTTGTTTCCCAACTTTGTTGACGATTTTAACGCACTGCTGCGTCCTGAGGAGCGTATTGTACAGACTGGGAAAGAGCGTCTGAACACAGGCATCCGCATTTTTGCCCTCATCCGTCTGGGCATTGACGACAGTTCGAAGATTGCTGAGTTCCTGCACTATTCGGTGAATACCATCTATAATTATCGTGCTCGCATTAAAAACGGAGCCATCAGCGATCGTGAGAATTTCGAGCGGCACGTAAAAGAGATAGGAATGCCCAAATGACATTAGGGTTTTGTCAAGTGCATTTTGCAATTTCTATTGTCATATTATACCAACCTGCTATGAAACAGAAAAAACTTCTGTCTGCAGCATTAAAAAATGTTGTCGGGTTTTGATATGCCAAATAATTTCGCTAATTTTGCAGTCGTTACGGTTTTCGTACGGTGGCTTCCGGCCATCGGCAAAGAGATGAGATTATCATTAACACAATAAAAGAATAAGAATTATGGTAAGTTACAAGAATTTAGGCCTCGTGAACACGAAGGAGATGTTTGCCCGTGCTATCAACGGCGGTTACGCTATTCCTGCATTTAACTTCAACAACATGGAGCAGCTGCAGGCTATCATCAAGGCTTCTTCTGATTTGAAGAGCCCCGTTATTCTGCAAGTATCGAAAGGTGCCCGCAATTATGCCAACCAGACCTTGCTGCAGTTTATGGCTCAGGGTGCCGTTGAGTATGCTAAGGAGTTGGGTTGCAAGCATCCCGAGATTGTGCTTCACCTTGACCACGGTGATTCTTTCGAGACCTGCAAGAGCTGTGTAGACTTTGGTTTCTCTTCTGTGATGATCGACGGAAGCTCATTGCCCTATGAGGAGAATGTGGCTCTGACAAAGAAGGTTGTTGAGTATGCTCATCAGTTCGATGTTACCGTAGAGGGCGAGCTGGGCGTACTGGCAGGTGTAGAGGATGAGGTTCAGGCTGCTGAGTCTCACTATACAAAACCCGAGGAGGTGATTGATTTCGTAAGTCGTACGGGTGTTGACTCTCTGGCAATCTCTATTGGTACAAGTCATGGCGCTTACAAGTTCACACCAGAGCAGTGCACACGCGACCCGAAGACTGGTAAGTTGATTCCACCGCCATTGGCATTCGATGTGCTCGATGCTATCATGGTGAAACTTCCTGGCTTCCCCATCGTGCTCCATGGTTCTTCTTCAGTTCCACAGGAGTATGTTGACATCATTAACCAATATGGTGGCAAACTGCCCGATGCAGTAGGTATTCCTGAGGAGCAGCTCCGCAAGGCTTCTAAGAGCGCTGTCTGCAAGATCAATATCGACTCTGACTCTCGTCTGGCCTTCACCGCTGCTGTTCGTAAGACTTTGGCTGAGAAGCCCGGTGAGTTCGACCCACGTAAGTACTGCGGTCCTGCACGCGACGAGATGGAGAAGATGTACAAGCACAAGATCATCGATGTGCTTGGCTCTGACAACAAGCTGGCTCAGCTCGACTAATCAGCATTTATACGTTAAGTCATATCTTTGAAATGGAGGAAACGGGAACCCGCACATGTGGGTTCTCGTTTTTTTGTTTCTCTGCTATGCATTTAGCGAGCCTGTTAGCTAATGGGGAGGCATGCTTTAAACACGCTCGGTTTTGCCTCAATGCTCTCTGCAAAGAACAGGCGTGCTTTATTTCTTCTTCAGATTCTTGTTCAATCTGCATACCGCTTAGAACAAGCGGAGAGACACCAATCATAAAGACAGACCATACTTTTTTTAATCTAATCAGAAAAAGACCGCACGAAAAAGCGGTATAAGCGGCTGCTGAAATCACGATGTGCTCTACCTTCATTGAAATTAACTAGCCGTGCAAAGCAACGTGTTCTCCAGAACGTTTTTCTCCTCTGTGATATTTCTTTTGAATACAAAAAATGAAGAGTATCGCGATACTCTTCATTTCATTATCCTTTGAACTTGAATGTCGTTATTTCAATACATCTGTCTTGATGCTTTCCAGATTTCCTGTGGCAGGATTCAGCACGATGCTGGTCTGTAGTTTCTTGCTGAAAAGGTTACCATCCAACATCTCTATGTGGCCGAATTGGGCAGCATATATCTCATCGCTCAGTAGCGTCTGACCAGAATTCTGAATAGTCAGACGGATTTTTCCTGGCAGGTTCACGTAGATAGCCTCACCGTTCTTGTCCTTTTTTCCTGGCTCGGCTGCCACCTGAATGGTAGGAGTGGTCTTTAAATCCTCTACAGTCAAGTAGTAAGGCTCGCCCGAAAGGTCGTCTAAATCAGTCATACCGAAATGCTTTGAGAAGCGAAACAGCAGTTGCCGTTCTATAGCTTCCCGAGGAATCAGGGTGATTTCGTGCTCCAGCGTGTCACAGATTGTCGTACCCTCAAACAACTGCAGCAGAGCGGCTTCCTGTGTGTTCAGCTGCTTGAGCATGATGCGCAGTTGCTCACCGTCTTTCGGCATATAGTCGGCTTGTCCCTTTGCGAGCATGATTTTGCTCTCTCGGATATCGTAAATCTCCTGTGCAGTCAGCTCAGCCATCTTGGCTTTGCTTCCGGCTGAGAGAATTTCCTGATTCATAAAGTCGCGGGAATTCAGCGTGGCAGGTTTCGGCGCAGCCACAAAATGAGTTGGCTTCTCTGTCTTGCGTGGTTCTGTGTTGATGGAGAGCAACACGCCGTCATCTGCCAGATTGACTGCCTGAATGTTACGTTTCGGGTCGGTTTTTGCGATATATTCCTTGTCGGGATCAGCCATGCCTTCAGTGCGCATCTGGGTGCTCAGAATGCGATAGGAGTTTACCGGCTCGCTACCTTGCGACATTTTGAGAAAGCGCTCGGAATACTGGTTGAACTCGCCGGGCGTATAAGTAGTTTTCTCGATGAGCAAAGTAAGTTTTACTACTGTGCGAGGCAGGTAGTATTTGGTCTCTTCCTGAGCCTGGGTAAGCATGGAGAAGCCCAGCAACAAGTATAATAAAATGATTTTTCGCATATGATATGATCTTAACTCTAAACTCTAACTGTGAATAATGAACACTTATCTCTCCGTCATTCGCTAATCGGCTATACGCTTGAAAGCTTTAGGCAGCCATTCAATGATGTCGCCGGCAGTGAGGCTCTCCTCTCCCAACTCGCGTGCGGCAAGGTCGCCAGCCAGTCCGTGCAGGTACATTCCTAAGATACAGGCATCCTCGCGTTCGTAGCCTCGGCCAAGCAATGCTGTGATGATTCCTGTCAGCACGTCACCGCTGCCGGCTGTAGCCATACCTGCATTTCCCGTAGGATTAAATACAACTTGTCCGTTAGGCATGCACAAGGCGGAATAATGCCCCTTAATGATGATATATGCCTGCAGGTGCTCGGCCAGGTCGCGTGCCTTGCTCAGACGCTCATAGCTGTCGTTGCAGGGGGCTCCGTTCAAACGGTCAAACTCTCTCGGGTGTGGTGTCATGATGATACCTTTAGGCAATTGTTGCATCCATGCGCGATGGCGCGACAGAATATTCAACGCGTCAGCATCCATAACAACGGGACATTGGGAGCGCCTCACCTGCGAAATCATGGCGATGGCCGTATTCTCCATCTGTCCGATACCCGGTCCGATGCCAATGGCATCGTAGTCTTCCGACGCTACTGCCTCGGAGAAATAGGTCTCCTCATGGTCTATCTGCGCAATAGCCTCAGGCACAGCTATCTGCATGATGTCATAGTTGCGCTTTGGAATATGCACGGTTACTTTGCCAGCTCCACTTCTCAGACATGCTTTTGCGGCAAGAATTGCAGCTCCGGCCATGCCAAAACAACCGGCAATTAGCAGGTCGTTGCCCATATTTCCCTTATGAGCAAAGGCATTTCTTGCGCGCAATTTCCGGCGCAAGTCGGTCTCTTCTGTAATGATATACTGCGCCTGCTTCTTACGGATAAATTCCTGACTGAGGCGTATGTCGATGATTTTCAGTTCTCCGATAAACTGCTGGTTCTCGGGAAACATGAACGATAATTTCTTTTGTTGCAGTGTCAGCGTGAGGTCTGCACGGATGATATTGGCCAGAACATTGAATGTGTTGTCCTCTGTCATCAGACCCGATGGTATATCAATACTTACAATCTGGGAAGGTGACTGGTTGATATACTTCACCAATGAGGCGAATCCTCCGGCAAGAGGCTTGTTCAGTCCGCTGCCAAACAGTCCGTCGACGACCAGCGTGTCGACATCAAGCTGTGGGGGATCGAATTGCTGAGTAACCTCAGTGAACTGTCTGATGCGCTTACAATCGATGATACGTTGCTTGTTGATGGCACAGTCTTCCGACAGTCTGCCGTTGATGTTAAACAAGAATACCGATACTTTGTATTCTTTTTCAGCCAGCATACGTGCCACAGCGAGCGCGTCACCACCATTGTTTCCGGGGCCGGCAAACACAACAACGGATGTACCGTTGTTCCATCTGTCGGTAATCGCATGTGTCAATGCACGCGCGGCACGCTCCATCAAATCTACCGATCTGATGGGCTCGTGTTCTATGGTATAATGGTCAAGCTCGCGTATCTGAGCGCTTGTAAATATCTTCATCGATGCAAAAATACGAAATTAATACTAATTGATGACCATATTTTGCCCTTTTTTTCGTATTTTTGCAGCAAATTAGTAAAAAAGGCGTTATGAGTATTATCAAAATCAAGGACAAATCATTCAAGTCTTTCATTCCGGAGGCCGTGATTTTAGAAAAAGTGAAGGCCGTAGCCGACCGTTTGAACAAAGATTTCGCGGGAAAGAATCCTCTTTTCCTGGCTGTATTGAATGGCTCGTTTATCTATGCAGCAGACTTGATGCGCATGTTAACCATTCCATGTGAGATTTCGTTTGTAAAGCTGGCTTCGTATCAAGGAACAACCTCTACAGGAAAAGTTATCGAGGTGATTGGCATTAATGAGAGTCTGAAGGGCCGCACTATCGTTATTGTTGAGGATATTGTAGACACCGGACTGACTATGAAGCGCATGATTGAAACACTCGGAACACGCAATCCGGAGTCTGTGCACATCTGTACGCTGTTGGTGAAACCTGACAGATTGCAGGTGGATTTGAACATCGAATATGCGGCCATGGAAATTCCCAACGACTTTATTGTAGGCTACGGACTCGACTACGATCAAGGCGGACGCAATCTCAGGGACATCTACACGGTGGTGGATTGACCAAGTATGACCATTTTGTGTTGGTAAGCAGAAATTAAAATAGATAACTTTAAATTTGAGAACATGATGAAGAATATTGTAATTTTCGGGGCTCCTGGATCAGGAAAAGGTACCCAAAGTGATTTGATGATTGAGAAATACGGCTTTGAGCACATCTCAACAGGTGATGTTCTTCGCAGCGAAATCAAAAAAGGCACAGAGTTAGGCAAGACAGCTCAGGGAATGATTGAGAACGGACAACTGATTCCTGATGATTTGATGATCAGCATCCTGGCTTCTGTCTACGACAGTTTCGGCACCGATCACAAAGGTGTTATATTTGACGGATTCCCCCGCACGATCCCTCAGGCTGAGGCTTTGAAGGCAATGCTCAATGAGCGTGGCCATAAGGTGGCAGCCATGATTGAGCTCGACGTGCCCGAGGACGAGCTGATGACGCGTCTGATCAAGCGTGGACAAGAGAGTGGCAGGGCTGACGATAACGAGGAGACTATCAAGAAGCGCCTTTTGGTTTATCATTCGCAGACACAGCCCCTCATCGAATGGTATGAGAAAGAGGGCCTTCACAATCATATCAACGGATTAGGAAGTCTCGACAGAATCTTCGCGGATATCTGTCAGGTAATTGATAATCTCTAGATGTTCTGGTCATTCGGGTATTTCAGGATAGTCCGGAATGCCCGAATGAAAAAACTCTAATGAACGATATATGGCTGAGAGCAACTTTGTAGACTATGTGAAGATTTACTGCCGTTCGGGTAAGGGCGGGCGAGGGTCGATGCACCTTCGCCACGTGAAGTATAACCCTAATGGTGGTCCTGACGGCGGAGACGGCGGTAAGGGCGGCAGCATCTATCTGCGTGGCAATCATAATTATTGGACACTGCTGCACCTGAAATATCAGCGGCATGTGTTTGCCGAGCACGGTGGAAATGGCGGTAAGGACAAGTGTCATGGTACTGACGGCAAGGATATGTATATTGATGTGCCATGCGGAACGGTAGTCTACAATGCTGAGACGGGCAAATATGTGTGTGATGTGACCTATGACGGTCAGACTGTCCTGCTGCTGAAAGGCGGTCGTGGCGGCTTGGGCAATTTCCAGTTCCGTTCGGCAACAAACCAGGCTCCGCGTTATGCACAGCCCGGAGAGCCCATGCAGGAGATGACCATCATACTGGAGTTGAAGCTATTGGCTGATGTCGGACTGGTCGGTTTCCCCAATGCAGGCAAGTCGACGTTGGTGTCTTCGCTCTCGAATGCCCGTCCGAAGATAGCCAATTATCCCTTTACCACGATGGAGCCTAGCCTGGGAATTGTGGGCTATCGCGACAATAAGTCGTTTGTAATGGCAGACATCCCGGGTATCATAGAGGGCGCAAGCGAGGGAAAGGGTCTCGGACTGCGTTTTCTGCGCCACATTGAGCGCAATTCGCTGCTGCTTTTCATGGTACCGGGCGATACTGACGACATCAAGCGGGAGTATGAGATTCTGCTCAACGAGCTGCGCCAGTTCAATCCCGACATGTTGGACAAACACCGTGTACTGGCCGTCACGAAGTGCGACCTGCTGGACGACGAGTTGATGGACATGCTCAAGGAGACTCTGCCCCAGGATTTGCCAGTGGTGTTTATCTCTGCCGTAACGGGCTTCGGACTGAATGAACTGAAGGACGTTTTATGGGAGGAGCTGAACAGCGAGAGCAACAAACTTCAGGTTATTACGAGCGAGGATGTCATCGTCCACCGCGACAAGGATATGAGCAAGTTCGCTGCTGAGATGCAGGAAGAGGGCGAAGACGATATTGTCTTCCTTGATGAGGACGAGATAGAAGATATTGATGATTTCGAGTATGAGGAGGAACTGGATGACTGATCCGGTGCTCTCATACTACAATCTTTCACCTTATGTAGTAGCTTTTAGCAGTACCCGAAAGGGCGGATGTAGCGAAGGCAACTACAAAGAGTTCAATGTGAACATGTTTTGTGGCGACGAAGTCGCCCATATTGATGCGAACAGGCGTGCATTATGCCGTCTGTTGCAGATTGATGAGAACTCGTTGGTGATGCCCCATCAGGTGCACGGCACCGTGGTGAGACGCATTGATGAGGCTTTTCTTGCCTTGGACAAGGCAGAGAGGATGACTCAATTGGACGGAGTTGATGCGGTAATGACAGATGTCAGACAGGTTTGTGTCGGTGTTTCTACGGCTGATTGTATACCCGTCTTGCTCTACGATGAGGCTCATCATGCCGTTTGTGCTGTTCATGCCGGCTGGCGTGGCACCGTGGCGCGCATCGTCGGCAAGGCAATCACTGCCATGCAACAGTCTTATGGTACAGCACCAGAACAGCTGAAAGCTGTTATCGGACCGGGCATCTCGCTCGAGAGTTTTGAGGTTGGCGATGAGGTGTATAATGAGTTTGCGTCATCTGGTTTCGACATGCAGCTTATTGCCCGTCGTTTTCCTGTTATGACGTCTGTCGCCCAATGCCCATCCGAATACAAAGATGACACGACACCTGCATCATGGCATATCCAGGAAAAATGGCACATCGACCTTTGGGCGTGCAATCAGCAGCAACTTGAGGCTGCTGGTGTTGACAAAAAGAATATCCAGGTAGCAGGCATCTGCACCTACAAACATAGTGATGAGTTTTTCTCTGCCCGCAAACTGGGCATAGACTCAGGCCGAATACTAACAGCAATCCAATTAAAATAGCATGAGAGTAAAGTTCTTTATCATATCCGCATGCCTATTCGTATGCGGCAAGGCTACGGCGCAACAGGAGTTTACAGCACTGGAGCAGCAACAAATCAGTATTGAGACAAAGGATTTGTTCGAGCGGTCGAACATGTTCAGTGTCGACTTCGACTGTCTGCCCGAGGAAGAGTACTCATTCCCTTTGCCAGTGGGTAAGGCCGTGTTGGTGAATAATGGAAATGATGTTGAGATTACAACCACCAAGGGAGATGCCGTAAAAGCCATGTTTGGTGGTGTGGTACGCATCTCGCGCAATCATCCCCAGTTTGGCCATGTTATCGTAGTCAGGCACGATAATGGCTTTGAAACCGTTTATGGACATAATGCCCAGAATCTGGTGAAGGTTGGTGAGAAAGTGCATGCCGGACAGACCATTGCCATTGTCGGCGGCAAGGACGACCGTATATTCTGCCTCTTTTCCATCATGGTGGACGGCCGTCGTGTCAATCCCGAAACACTTATCGATGTCCGTTCGCATAATCTTCGGGCTCAGCGTGTGATTGTCGAGAAGAAAGGATTCAATATCGACGTGCGTACTGAGCGCAAGAATTTGTCTGATGACGGTGATGTGAAGAATGCTGATGCTAATCCGTTCGAGAAAAGTGATGTCATCAGACTTGATCTCTCAACACTTAAAGCCGGCGAATGGGCCTATCCGTTACCTGGATGTAAAGTCATCAGTCCCTATGGCGGACGCCGTCGTCACTCGGGTGTGGACCTGAAGACCAAACCCAACGATAATATCCGTGCCGCCTTTGCGGGTGTTGTCACGCGCAGCGGCCCCTTTAGTGGATACGGCAATTGCATCGTTATCCGTCATCCTAACGGACTGACCACGCTCTATAGTCATCAGAGTAAGAATCTGGTGAAGGCCGGGCAAAAGGTAAAGGCCGGACAGATTATCGGTTTGACGGGCCGCACAGGCCGTGCCACCACTGAACACCTGCATTTTGAGCTGCACAGTCCGAGCGGGCAGAAAGTCAATCCCGGCATTTTGTTTAATCACGAAACCAAGCGTCTGCAGAACGCTATTCTGACCATTCGGAAGGGAGGGGGCATTACGAGCCGTCGCAACTGACATGACTGCATGCCTGTCATTTCGGTTTCTTTTTCTAAGAACCTCTTGCATATCAGAGAAAAAATTCGTATATTTGCATGTCGGAAGCATGGTGGATGTTTCCGACATGTTGTTTTAAAATCCTTACACTTTAAATCTATCACTCCAGTGATAGCTTTCTCTCACTCCAGTGATAGGATCCTCTCACTACAGTGATAGCCTTCTCTCACTCCAGTGATAGTTTCTTATGGATGCCTGTTTGTACCCGAATTGATGGTGTTCTGTACCCTTTCCGATGATGAATTGTACCCTCATTAGGCATTCTCGTTAGTGCCATTTGCGATGATAATATCATAGAGCCTTTATGTATGCTGTTTGGAATGGCTGGTTATGCGATGGCAAGGCTTGCTGTTTCTGTTGGTGAAACTGATGAATGCCGGGATTGACAGGAAAGAAAAAGGGAAGAAGTGTTACTTCTTCCCTTTATGCCGGTTAGCCCTTTGCTCGCGGTATTTGGCTTTCTGCATGGCAGAGCCGCTTCCGTGGGCGCCAGTGATGTATTTCTTTTTCTTGGCCTTGGTCTTCACCTTCTCGTCTGTTTTGCGCGGACCGCCACCTCGGCCGAAGCTAATACCGTTCTCTAGGATGCTCTGGAAATCGTCGTTTTTGTTCTCTTCCTTCGTATTCATTGTCCTGATCCGTTAAGTAGGGGTATTTGGGTGTCGGGCATCATATTAATGATGGAACAGGCGAACGCCCGTGAAAGCCATGGCAATGCCGTATTTGTCGCACGTCATGATGACATGGTCGTCGCGTACAGAGCCTCCTGCCTGTGCAATATACTCAACACCGCTCTTATGGGCGCGCTCGATGTTGTCGCCAAAGGGGAAGAAAGCGTCGCTGCCCAGAGACACACGGGTGTTCTTGGCAATCCATTCACGCTTCTCCTCGCGTGTGAGCACTTCGGGCTTCTCAGTGAAGAACAGTTGCCATGTGCCGTCGTTGAGCACGTCGTCGTGGTCGTCGGAGATGTAAACGTCGATGGTGTTGTCGCGGTCGGCACGGCGAATGCCGGGCTTGAATGGCAGTGACATCACCTTCGGATGCTGGCGCAGCCACCAAATATCAGCTTTGTTGCCGGCAAGACGGGTGCAGTGGATACGGCTCTGTTGGCCTGCTCCGATGCCGATGGCTTGTCCGTCCTTGACGTAGCAGACGCTGTTTGACTGGGTGTACTTCAGCGTTATCAGCGCAATCATCAGGTCGCGGCGTGCCTCGTCGGTAAATGTCTTGTTCTGAGTGGGAATATTCTCGAAGAGTGCCGGATCGTCCAATCGGATTTCATTGCGGCCTTGCTCGAAGGTGACACCGAACACCTGTTTGCGTTCTACAGGCTCCGGCACGTAGTCAGGATCAATCTGAATCACGTTGTAAGTGCCTTTGCGCTTGTCTTTCAGAATCTCTATAGCCTCGGGAGTAAAGCCGGGAGCAATCACACCGTCGCTGACCTCACGTTTCAGCAGCAGGGCTGTGGTGGCGTCGCAGGTGTCGGAAAGAGCAACAAAATCACCGTAGCTTGACATGCGGTCGGCACCGCGGGCGCGGGCATAGGCACAAGCGATGGGCGAATCGTCGAGTCCCTGAATGTCGTCAACGAAGTAGATCTTCTTCAATGTGTCGCTAAGTGGCAGTCCTACAGCGGCACCGGCAGGGCTTACATGCTTGAAAGAGGCTGCGGAAGGAAGTCCTGTGGCCTGCTTTAACTCCTTCACCAACTGCCATGCGTTGAGTGCATCGAGGAAATTGATGTAGCCGGGACGGCCGTTGATGACTTCAATGGGAAGCTCGCCCTCAGTCATAAAAATGCGCGAGGGTTTCTGATTCGGATTGCATCCGTACTTTAATGCTAATTCTTTCATAAAAATGTAGATGGATTTTTTCTGCTGCAAAATTACGAATTTATGCTGAGGTTTGCAAATATTTTGCTACTTTTGCAGTGCAATAGTAACTGTTATGGAAAAGAAACGCAAGGCATTGAAGAAACTGCTTGAGGCGGTAGAGAAGGAGATTCTGAAGAAACCAAACAGGAAAACACTCGACAGACTGTCGCTGTTTGTTGGTTATCAGGACTGGGAGAGCTTCCAAGAGGCTGTTCATGGGGAGGCTGACGGACTCTCAAACTATGAGGACTAATGTCTGACAGAGACATGTGGAGTTCTCTGAAGAAACACTAAAAAGCCCTGCACTCGGTTGAGTACAGGGCTTTTTATTTTGCTTCTCGAAGATTTGTTTACTCTTGATCCTTCTTGATAGGAGTTCTCTTCTCAGCGATGCGGGCTGCCTTACCAGTAAGATTGCGCAGATAGTAAAGCTTGGTACGACGTACCTTACCACGCTTGTTGACCTCGATGCTCTCAATGTTCGGGCTCTCGATAGGGAAGATACGCTCTACACCTACGGTACCAGACATCTTACGAACAGTGAAACGCTTCTTGTCGCCATGACCGCTGATGCGGATAACAACACCACGGTAGAGCTGAATACGCTCTTTTGAACCCTCGATAATTTTGTAAGCGACAGTGATGGTATCACCAGACTTGAACTCTGGGAACTTCTTGCCGGTTGCAAATGCTTCTTCAGCAACTTTAATTAAATCCATTGTAAATATATAATTAAATTTGTTTATCGTTCCAACGCAACATGGCCAACGACTCTTCCATTGCCAGCGGTTACGCCGAAAAGCGGTGCAAAGGTACTATAAAAAGTTTAAAGTATAAAGTTTCAGGTTTAAAGATTATGTTTTAAAGGCGAAAGTTTTGTATTTTTAACATATTTTCGGCTTTTATCTGTTTGATTTTTAGTCGATTTACCGTATTTTTGCAAAAATAACTGTACCAATATGAAAAAACAACTGCTTATAATTTCTTGTGCCGTTGGTGCCTTGTTTGCCATTTCGTGCCGGTCGCATTATCAGGTGGCTTCTATTCAAGGCTCAAGGATTGTGATTGATAAAACCTATGATGCTATGCCTGACGCTCAGGCAGCGGCTTTCATCAAGCCTTATCAGCATCAAGTTGACAGTATCATGAGTCCGGTTGTGGGTTCTTGTGCCCGTTATATGGCGGCTAAAAGGCCGGAAAGTACGCTTTCTAACCTTCTGGCAGACATTCTTGTTTGGGGAGCGAAGAAGTATAATGAGTCGCCGAACTTGGCTGTTTATAATATGGGTGGCATCAGGGCTGCTTTTGCTGAAGGCAAAGTGAATTATGGTCAAGTAATTGATGTTGCGCCTTTTGAGAATAAAATATGCTTCCTTTCGATGACGGGCGAGAATTTATTAAAGTTGTTTGATCAGGTTGCGGCCCGTCATGGTGAGGGTCTCAGCCATGGAGCCGAGTTGGTGATCTCAAAGGACGGAAAACTGATCAGTGCCCGTTTGCATGGTAAGGAGATTGATCCGAAAGAGTCGTACAGAATCGCAACGCTTGACTATCTGGCGCAAGGTAATGATGGACTCAGCGCATTCAAGTTAGCTACGAATTTGGTGTCGCCGAAAGAAGAGCGGAATAATGTGAGGTTTATTATTATAGATTACTTCCGTGAGCAGATGAAACAGGGTAAAGCTGTGGATGCACAAGTGGAAGGCCGGATTGTGGAAAAGTAATCATTTAAAATGAAGAAACTATGAAAAGGGTACTCATTATTATATCGTTGCTGCTGACGATCACAATGTGCGTCTCGGCAAAGCAGAAAAAACAGTTAGTCATACTCCATACAAATGACACTCATAGCTGTATTATGCCGTTGAATCCAAACCTGGCCGATACGATGCTGGCGGGCAAAGGAGGCTATTTGCGCCGTATTGCCATGCTTAAAGAGGAGCGGAAAAAGAATCCTGACTTGTTGTATTTTGATAGTGGTGACTTCAGCCAGGGCTCACCGTATTACTCTATGTATAAAGGTGACGTGGAAATTGGACTGATGAATCAGATGGGTGTTGACGCAGCTACCATTGGCAACCATGAGTTTGATTTTGGAATGGACAATATGGCACGTATTTTCCGCATGGCCAATTTCCCGATTCTCTGCTCTAACTATGATCTGAGGGGGACAGCATGCGAGGGCGTGGTGAAGCCTTATACCATTATTAAGCGCAAAGGCGTGAAGATTGGTGTGTTCGCATTGGCACCAAAACTGGAAGGCTTAGTTTCGAAATCTAACTACGGTAAGGCTGTATTCCTCGATCCGGTGAAGGTTGCCAACGAGATGGCTGACATGCTGAAGAATAAGAAAAAGTGCGACATGGTCATCCTTATCTCTCATCTTGGCTGGACGGATGATGCCATCAGCGACCAGAACTTGATTGCCAATAGCCGTGGTATTGACTTGGTGTTGGGCGGTCATAGCCACACTTACTTCACAGAACTGCAATATGTTAAGAACTTGGATGGTAAGTATATTCCTGTAGACCAAAACGGAAAACATGCCATCTTCGTTGGTAAGATGACTGTTACATTCGACAAATAGCGAGTTCCCAGAGTCCTGGAAACTCGCTATACAGTATTTCTATTACATTTCATTCGGAAATATCCTGATAATATAAGTTTTATCTAATATTCTAAGTATAATCTGTTGATTGAAGCTTAACCTTTGAATCCAAGTTATACTTGAGCGGTCATTATTTCTATTCTCTATTCAAAATAGAACGTCAGAGAAACAAACTTGCTCTTTGACTGTTTGATAACGGAGTTTGTGTAGACAATCAGATTTTTGTCTTTGATTGCTTCCACATGATTCTTGTCCATATTATCAATCAATCCGAATCCAAACTTTAACTCAGGACGCAGTTTGAAGAATGGAAGATATAAGTCGCATCCAACTCCTATCTCTAACAATACATCGTAGGGCTTCAGTTTGATGATATCGCTTTGCTTACCCGACAAGTTGATCATCGGATTGATGCCAGCCATCAGATAAGGGCGATGGTTATTGAAACGCTTTGCACTGTAAATCAAGTTGACGGCTGATGAGACATAAACCGACTTCAAGTCTTGATGCATTGTGATGGGTTCGCCGCTTTCCAACTTGTCGGTATGGTTTAGGAAAGTAAGGTGCTTGTTGCCGAACAACATAGCTGGTGCAACGCGCAAGGCAAAGTAGGTGCCCAGTCGCATTTCGCCTAACACTCCTACTGTGAATCCCATATCGGTGCGGTCTTGGTCGGTGGTAACCAGTTTCTCGGTTGTTGTGCCATCTTCATTTGTGATGGTTTGAGGACCAATATTTTGAAATTCAATATCCTGAAAATGAGTACCCACAAGAACGCCAAAGTGGAAAGGGCGCAAATCGATATATGGCTTGTTCTCCACTTGTCGGTCCTGGGCATGTAGTGACAGTACACCCAGTATGGTTGTAATGATTAGCACTATTTGTCTCATCTTTTTTAATAACGTAATATTGCCTGCTTTATTGTATTTGGGCAAGTTCTCATTATTTATGGTTAGTTGTTTGTCAGCTGCATGATTCCCTTACGGATTTATTGTTAAATTAGGTAAAATCTAATACCTAAGTGTAGGTATTTCAAAATAAATATCTATCTTTGCAGCGTATTATTTTAGGTACAAGAATATTATTAATTTTTAAACTGAAAGAAATATGGCTTACGTAATTGGTGACGACTGCATCGCATGCGGTACCTGTATTGATGAGTGTCCTGCAGGAGCAATCTCTGAGGGCGACAAGTATTCAATTGATCCTGATGTTTGCACTGAGTGTGGTACTTGTGCAGATGTTTGTCCATCTGAGGCAATCAGTCTTCCATAAGACGATTTCGCAAAGAAATAATAACGGGCAGCTTTCTCTAAGAGGGTTGCCTGTTTTTTTTGTCCCTTTATGTGTTCTGTTTCGATGATTCCTGTTGAGAGTGAGGATTCATTCTCTTATATATATGATTATAAACAATAATGAGGGATAGGCAGACGCCTATCCCTCATCGTTTATAACCTTAATACAATGTTACTTTCCAAGAGCCTCCAATGCAGGAGCATAAGTAGGATCGATAGCCAGAATCTTATTCCAGTACTCATCGGCAGTAGCCTTGTTGTTGTTAGCCAAATTGTAGTGGGCAAGATAGTGGTAAGCAGTTACCAGACGGTTAAGATCGGTCTTGCTCTTTTCGCTTAGTCCCTCGATAATCTCAATCATCTTAGTGTAGTCGGGCAGGGCAGTGAACTTCTCAACTGTCGGGTCGAGCATGTTGTCAATCTGAGTCTTCTTGTTATAAGCGAAAATCAGAGTGGCAGGATCGTCAGCAAACTTGGCAATCATCTCATCGTAAACCTTGTTAGCCTCCTCAAACTTACTAGCCTGCTCGGCACCGGTAAGATCAGATCCCCAGTCCATGTAGATCTGAGCCAGTGAAGCGAAGTCAGTGTTCTTAACCTTCTCCACCTTCTCCATGTACTTGCGATACTCGGTGATAGCATTGTTGTAGTCACCCTTTGCCTGGAAAGCGCTGGCGATATTCGACTGAGCGTCGAGCACGTCGCCCTTAGCATCGGGAGCCTCTTCAATACACTTACGGAACATCTCAATGGCCTTGTCGTAGTCCTTGTTTCCATTGTGAGCGTAGCCGTAGTACAGATAGTCGCTCGAAGAAATCTTTGCGCTATCAGACTTTGTGAACAGACGATCGGCATAGGTCAGAGCCTTCTGATAATCCTTCAAGTTTGTGCTGTTGAAGAACACCAGACGGTTGAGTGCCGGATGGCGTGGGAACTTGTTGGCACCAAACTCGGCAACGCTAAGGCTCTTGTCGAACTGTCCTTTCAGGAAGCCACAGAGTGCATAGTTTACCAAGTCGCCGCTCTCCATGCTGTTCTTGTCTACCTTGTCGTAGTACTCAAGGGCCTTGTTCAAGTTGTTGGCACGCATGTAGATGGTGGCATTGATAACATCAACAGGATAATCTGGGCGTACGGCACGCAGTTCCTCGAGTTTCTGTGCAGATGCACCAGGATTCACCTTACTGTTGATCTGAGCATACTTGCGGTATGGCTCGGGATTCATCTTGTCGAAGTAGATTGCCTGCTCATACTCCATAGATGCGTTACCTCCGTCATCGTTGAGCACGTAGATATCGCCGAGGAGAATATGTGGAAGAGAACTCTGAGCACCGCCCTTTACCTTCATGGCCATGTCGGCATAGAGCTTTGCTGTCTGTGTGTCCTTCACATCCAGATATGCACGTCCGATACCACAGAGAACTTCAATGTTCTTCTTGTACTTTTTCAATACTTCCTTCACTTGCGCTGCGGCAGTTGTAGGATTGTCCTTAATCGCGATGGAAATGGCGTCAATCACCTGCTTGGTGTCTTCCTGTGCCATTACCGGGGAGCTGATGCCCAGCATCATGGCTCCGATTACTAAATATTTGATCGTTTTCATAATTCTCTTTTTTTTAAGTTAGACATGTTATCTGTTTTCACTTATGTGACTTTTTCTTTTTCGGAAAGTTTAATGAAGGCTTCCGAATTATCTATCTTTAACGTTTACGTTCCTTACCGTCATATTGCCATAAGCGGGCAACAGCGAAGAGTGGAAAATAATGAGCTGGCCCTTAGGTGACGTGATGAAGTTCGCGAATCCTGTGGGTAGTCCGCGATAGGAGTCGTTGAGCAGTAAGTAGATAGTACGTATGAGCGGATAGCTATCATTATATATATAATACTGATAGGGCTTCCAACTATTGAGTGGCGTTGCTTTGTCCATTCTGCTGACGGACATAACGCGGATATTCTTTTTGAAGGTGACGTTCGTCGTGTCTCTCTTGTCGTTGAGCCAGTTTGATCCAATAATGCCAATAGCATTGGGTGTCTTCTCAACATAATCGACTACTTGTGCTGACTTATCTACAGCCTGAATGTTCGGACTGTTGATAGGTTTGCCGCCAAGGATTGAATCCTGGGCGTAGCGGACGGTGCTTGATTTTGGATTATCGAAAACAACCTCGATATCTCCTCGCTTTGAGTTAGGATAGATGTCGCTCCACTTCTTGGCGTCTCCGCTGAGGATGCGTGCAATGTCTTTGACGGTTATGCATGAATCCTGATTCTGTTTGTGGATGATCAGAGCCAGACCATCATATGCAATGGGGGCTGCTCTCATCGATTTGTAGCCTTTGTTTACGAGCGTGTTATACTCGTTCTTCGTAAAGTTTCTGGCTGTAACGGCGAGAAAAATCTTCTCGTCGATAAGTTGTTTTACTGCATCTGTCTCATCGGTGTATATAGGTGTGACAGTTGCTTTCGGGTGGGAAACGTTGAACATCTCCACCTCTTCATCGATGATGGGTGAAAAACTATCATCAGAGGCGAACTGAATCGCCCCTGATGTAGTTGTGTCAGTTCTATTAGCGTCCTTACGTGGTTTTTTCTCCTCACAGGAACTGAATACGCTGGTTGCTAATAGCAATCCTACTGTTACGTAGAATGTTGGTTTTCTCATAAATTACTGAAGTCTGAATGTAACAGGCAGAGTGAACTTAACACGTACGGCTGAACCATTCTGCTTACCAGGAATCCACTTCGGCATGCTCTTCACCACGCGAGAAGCTTCCTTGTCGAGCGATGGGTCTACTGAGCGAACAACCTTGATGTCGGTGATTGAACCATCCTTTTCAACGACGAATGTCAATACAACACGACCCTGTACGCCGTTCTCCTCAGCTACAACCGGATACTTGATGTTCTTGGCCAGATAAGACTGCAGGGCAGCGTCACCGCCGGGGAATGAAGGCATGACCTCAACAACGTCGAAGACCTTTGTCTCTTCTTCCTTTGGTGGCTCTGGCTGTGCAATTACTTCCTTAGCCTTAAGCACCTCACCGCCTGCATCGTCGTTACCCTTTACATCGAAAGAACCGATGGCGGTCTTAGTCTGGTTGAGGTCATCCTGTGACTTCAATTCTTCCTCAGGCTTCACCTCTGAGTCTTTCTTAATAACGGGAGGCACGAACTTCACAGAGCTCTTCACTTTCTCAACTGGCTTGGCTTCCTCAATCTTCACAGGCGCCTTCTTCTCAACCTTCACCTCTTTCTTGGTGATGTTTGAGAGCTCAACGTCTGCAGAGATCTCTTCCTGAGCACGGCTGGCCTCAATGATGGCGTTCACACCGATGATTGCACCCAGCAGACCAGCAATGGCAAGCATAATAATGATGGACCATATGTTACGCTTACCGGTGTTCTTACGCAGTTTGTAAGCTCCATACTCCTTATTCTTTCCTTCAAAGACAAGGTCAACCCAGTTACTGTCTATCAAATCAATTTTTGACATAGTTCAAGTTGTTTTTTTAAGTTAAACATTGTCTCATTCCAAGGGGATGTTCTTCGACTTGAGAAGCTTCTCGTCGTCTTTAGAAATCTTGTCAAGGACGTACTTACTAATACTGCAAATCTGCATCTCGTCGAGTGCTGTCACCATGTTATCATAAGAAGCTGTATCGAGCGGTTTGATAATGATGGTCAGAGTAGGAATCTTCTCACCATTGATTTCACCGTTACGAATCTTTGTCAGCTCTTTCTGATAAATACTGTCTTCCATATTGGTCTCAGCTTTCTTCGCATCAAGGTCGAGCTTTGCCTTACGGATACGGGCAACAGGAATGATACCCTCCTCAGTCTGGTGCTCGGTGAGAACCTTGCGGATTCCCTGCTTACCCCATGTTGTCTCCTGCATGCAGGTGGGATCATCGTACTTGGGGATACCCTTGATGTAATAGATCTTATCGTTACCAGCCAGATAAACCGTAATGGTATGTGACTCTTTGGCTGCGTTACGATCTTCATCCTGGATGTTCTTATCGTTACTTGGCATGGTTAACTGCATCGCCTGAGGCTTGCTCAGAGAGGTACAGAGCATGAAGAATGTGATAAGAAGCATCATCATATCAACCATCGGCGTAAAGTCTACGCGTACGGTCTGCTTCTTCTGTCTACTTCCTTTTTGTTTTGCCATTCTTTAATCCTCCGCTTCTTTAAACGATGTAATTAACTGGTAACGGTTCTGGTCCATATCCTGCAACTCAGACATCACGCTCTTGACTATCTTATAAGGAGTCTTCGAGTCAGCTTTGATACAAAGCTTCATGTCTTCGCCAGAAGCCATGGCCTCTGTTACCCACTGCTGGAACTCGCTCTTACCCTTTGTGCCATCACCGTTGTCGATGCTGTCTGTGGGTATTCCGAGCTCTTTGAGGGCCTCAGCGCGCTTGCTCTGACTGATGTTGAGGAAGTCAGCCAACTTATCCATAGGAACTCCAAACTGAGGATCCTCCAGGAATGCCTCCTGCTGAACAGGAGTCAGTTGCACGCCGAACTTGTCAACCATGCCCATCAGAGTGGTCTTCAGATAGTTCACATTGTCCATGCTCATGAACACCTTTCCCTGAGGATTGATGGTGATGTTCACGACATCGTTCTCTGGAACCTTGACCTTTGATGCCGACTGTGGTGTGTTTACCTTCACGGCCTCGTTCTTGACGAACGTAGAGGTCATCATGAAGAAGGTAAGCAGCAGCACCATCACGTCAGACATAGGGGTCATGTCTATCCAGACGTCCGCTTTCTTAATTTTTACTTTACCCATAGTGATAAATTTTTAAAGGGTTAGCAAAAATTAAGCCTCTTCTGCGTGGTTAGCTTCGTAAGTCTGAGCGATTGAATAACCAACCTCGTCGAGGGCGTATGTCAACTTATCGATCTTGTTTGAATAGTAGTTGTAAGCAACAACGGCCACCCAAGAAGTCAAAATACCAGATGCTGTGTTAACCAAGGCCTCAGAAATACCAAGTGACAGAGCCTGAGAGTCAGCACCACCACCAGCTGCCAGAGCTGCGAATGAACGAATCATACCTACAACGGTTCCGAACAGAGCGGTGAGGGTACCCAGTGTAACGATAGTAGCGATGATAGGCATGTTCATCTGCAGGGTAGGCATCTCGAGCTGAGTAGCCTCCTCGTGAGCCTGCTGGATGCGGGCGATCTTCTGCTCTTTCTTCATGCCAGCTGTAGCCTCCATCTCCTTGTAAGCACGCAGAGAAGCGCCAACAACGTTAGCAACAGTACCACGCTGCTTGTCGCAGAGCTCCTGAGCCTTAGCGAAGTCGTTTGCATTCAGAGCAGCCTTGATGTTAGCTACGAACTGTGGGAGTTTGCCCTTACCGAAAGCGGTGCGCAGAGCGAGCCAGCGCTCAATAGAAAGAGCGATAACTGTGAACAACAGAGTGAGGATCACAGGCACCACGATACCACCTTTGTAAATTGTACCCCAAATGTTACCATCGATTACTTCTCCGTTAGGGCCGATGTGGGCGCTGCTGCCGAGGAAGAATTTGAAGAAACATACTGCGAGGATGAAGCATACAACGATAATCCAAAACGCTGCTTTAACTCCCTGGAAGCCCTGAGATTTCTTAGGGCTGGCTGTCTTTTGTGTAGTTGCCATAATTTTTAGTTTTTAAATTTTTAGTTATTAATGAATTAAGTTATAAAAAATTTCTTTGTTTTAACGTTAGCTTTTGACAGATCTTTTAGTCAGAATCCGAAGATTTGACATATAATCTTGGCAAAGATAACAAATTAAAGAGAACTAACCGCGAATTTAAGAAGTTTTAACGGTTCTTTTTTTGAATTATTTCAATTTCGCCAGTGTCTCTTTAATACGTCGCATAGCCTCGCGAATATTATCGTCGCTGGTTGCGTAACTCATGCGGAAGCAGTTAGGATCGCCGAAAGCGTCACCTCCAACGGTTGCCACATGACCCACCTCAAGCAAGTACATTGCCAGATCGGTAGAACTGTTAATCGTGCGCTCACCGTCGCTTTTACCATAGAAACTGCTACATTTTGGGAAAAGGTAGAAGGCGCCTTCTGGCACATTCACCTCAAGGCCCGGGATTTCCTTAGCCAACTCGACAATCAAATCGCGGCGGCGTTCGAATGCCTGGCGCATTTCCTCAACACAATCCTGCGAGGCGATATAAGCTTCAAGCGCTGCTTTTTGGCTGACAGAGCAAGGTCCGCTGGTGTATTGTCCCTGCAGTTTGTTGCAGCCTTTCACAATCCATTCCGGAGCGGCAATATATCCGATGCGCCAGCCTGTCATTGCATAGGCTTTCGAAACACCATTGACAATGATGCTGCGCTCTTTCATTCCCTCGCATTTGGCAATGCTGGCATGCTTTCCGATATAGTTAATATGCTCATATATTTCATCGGCCAGAACAAACATACCGTCGTGCTTCTTAATCACCTCAGCCAATGCGTTCAACTCATCTTGAGAGTAAACGCTGCCGGTGGGGTTGCTTGGTGAGCAAAGGATCAGCATTTTGGTTTTCGGGGTAATGGCGGCTTCCAGTTGCTCTGGAGTAATCTTGAAGTTTTGCTCGAAACTGGCTTCAATGAAGACGGGCTCACCACCGGCTAGTTTGGCCATTTGCGGATAGCTGACCCAGTATGGAGTGGGAATGATAACCTCGTCACCGTCGTTGACCAGTGCCATAATAGTGTTGCATACACTCTGCTTGGCACCATTGCTGACGAGCACTTCATTGATGGTATAATCGAGCCCGTTCTCATTTTTCAGCTTGGCAACGATAGCCTGACGCAAATCCGCATATCCTGGAACAGGGGAATAACGTGACCAGTTCTCGTCGATAGCTTTCTTTGCGGCTTCCTTAATGTGGTCGGGCGTATTGAAGTCTGGTTCGCCGACGCTCATATTGATAACATCGATTCCTTGTGCTTTCATCTCACCGCTTTTTTGCGACATAGCGAGTGTGGCTGAAGGCGCCAGGCGGTTGAGTCGATTAGATAATTGTGTCATAGTAATTATGTACTTTTGGTTATGAATTTCTGCAAAATTACTCATTTTATTCTTATAAACGAAATAAAATAGGCATTATTTCACCAGCGAGGGTAAAATAATGCCAAATATTAGATGTGCAGGGTGTGTCCCATCCGTTCTTTTTTTGTTTTGAGATAACGGTAGTCGTATTCATTAGGTGACACCTCAATGGGGACGTTCTCCACAATCTCGAGTCCGTATGCCTCAAGTCCTACTCTTTTCACGGGGTTGTTTGTCAACAAACGCATCTTGTGGACTCCCAGGTGGCGAAGCATCTGGGCACCGCATCCGTATTCGCGTTCATCAGGTTTGAATCCCAGGTGCACGTTTGCCTCAACGGTATCTAATCCTTCTTCTTGCAGTTTGTAGGCAGCAATCTTGTTCATCAGTCCTATGCCACGGCCTTCCTGCTGCATATAGATGATCACTCCTTTTCCTTCTTTCTCAATCATCTGCATCGCTTTGTGCAACTGCTCACCGCAATCACACCGCTTACTGCCCAGGATGTCGCCTGTCGCACATGAAGAGTGTACACGCACAAGGATAGGTTCGTCTTTTCCCCACTCACCCTTGATCAGCGCCATGTGCTCCAGTCCGTTGCTCTTCTGGCGGAAAGGAATCAGATGGAAGTGTCCGTAGATGGTAGGAAGGTCGGCCTCGGTACCCACTTCAATGAGCGACTCTTTCTTCAGCCGGTAGGCAATCATGTCCTTAATGGTGATGATCTTCAGTCCCCATTGCTCTGCAAATTTCAGCAGGTCAGGCATTCTTGCCATAGTGCCGTCTTCGTTCATAATCTCCATCAGTGCGCCGGCAGGATAGAGTCCGGCCATGCGACATAGGTCGATGGCAGCCTCGGTGTGTCCGCTTCTGCGCAAAACACCATTCTCTTGGGCATATAGGGGATTGATATGTCCCGGCCGTCCGAAAGTCTGTGGAGTGGAGTTGGGGTCAGCCAGCGCCTTGATGGTCTCGGCACGATCGTGAGCAGAAACACCAGTTGAGCATCCTTCCAGTTTGTCAACGGTTACGGTAAAAGGAGTACCCAATACCGATGTGTTGTCTATGACCTGATGCGGCAAGTCAAGTTCCTCGCAGCGGCTAAGGGTAATGGGGGCACAAAGTACACCTCTCGCATGTTTCAGCATGAAGTTTACCTTTTCGGCAGTTATTTTCTCTGCCGCGATAATCAGGTCTCCCTCATTCTCTCGGTCCTCGTCGTCGACAACAACCAGGAATTTTCCTTCCTTGAAATCTTTCACGGCATCTTCGATGCTACTGAGTTTGATGTTTTCCATATATTAATATATACCTTATTATATTTATACTGATGCTGTCATCTGGCCAATGCGATCGATAATGACTTTATTGGTGTTGATGATGGTACGCAGGTCGTGCGCAAGTCGCAGGCGGAAGTGCCACATGCGGAAGTAGCAGAACAGTCCTATTGGGACAATGATAAAGGCTGCCATATTCATCCATCTGCGCTCGAACGGCCGCGTGTGGGCTTTCACCGAAACAACAGGATACTTGTTCAACTCGGTCAGAATTACCTTGTCGCGGGTGTTTGAAAGATCTTCGATGACTTCTTCTATCTCCTCGTTGATAACCTCGATATGGTGGTCGGGATGGTATTTGAAGAACACTTTTATAATGTTTGGTGCCCTCTTCAGCTTGTGTTTGTGGGCATAGTCGGCCACACTGGCGCTGATAGCCTCAAGCCGTTGTGCATCAGTGGGGTAGTCGGGATCGTTGATGATGACCTCCTTGCCGAATACATGCCGTTTGAGTCGCAGACCCAGCACTTTCATGAAGAAGTTGCGGTATGCATCTATATTGAATACCACAGAATCTTTGTTGGCTTTATAGGTAAAGAACACGGCTACAGGGGTGAGCACAGCCATAGCGATACCTTTTCCGAACCATATAGCCCACATGCCCCCTCGTGACATTCGATAGCCAGTGTTATCAAGGATATAATAGATGATGAACACGAATACCGAGATGATGACAGGAATTCCTAAACCTCCCTTGCGAATGATGGCCCCAAGAGGTGCCCCGATGAAAAAGAAGACGATACATAGCAGGGCTGTGGTAAACTTGTTGATAGCCTCAATCTTATGCTGGCGGATGACCCTGTCGGCATCACCCGTAATCATGCCCTTAAACTCACAGTCGCTCCTGGCGTTCTGCACCTTCGATAGGGCTGAGTTCACGGCCGTCTGCTTATCCTCTGGCTTCAATTTAGCATAAATTGAGTCAAAGTCAGTCGTCTTGGCCATGGCTTTCTTTAGTGCTTTTATCGAGTCATTCTTCTCTAGTTTCGCCATTCTGAGGAATGTCTGTTGTGCATCCCTAAAATATGCTCTGCCAATGCTGTCGTAGGTCTGGTTAAGTGAGTCAATATCGTGATGAATCTGGGCCAGTCCCTTGGCTCTTGCGTCACCTGAGAAGAAAGAGCCGTCGGTCATGTTAAACCCGCCATCAAAGTCAAGAATGATTTTTTTTGATGAGAATGTTTCCCTGCGGTAAGGCACGGCTGCGCTTCCTGCCAGTTCCTGCGACCGCATATTCTCAAACCACTCGCCGCTCCACAAACTCATCACCAGGTGTTTTTTCTCTTCTGTCGATTGCAGCATACCTGAGTCGGCAAGTATGATAGCTGCATCCTCGTAACTGTCGGTCATGCGATAAATCATGATTCCATACAGTTTTCCGGTCTTCATGTCCTTTTTCTGAACATAAAGGTTGGTGTTGGGAATACCGTCGTAGAATATACCTTCAGGAATCTCCAGCTCAGGGCTCTTCTGCTTCATCGACAGTAGCAACTGAGCCATTTTCTGGTTGGCATTAGGACCGATGACGTTTTGGAAATAAAACGAGCCGAGTGCTATCAGGCACGAGATGATGATCAGTGAGCGGAAAGCTTGCATCAATGAGATTCCTGCAGCCTTGATAGCTGTCAGTTCCGAACTCTCACCCAAGTTTCCGAATGTAATCAGAGAAGATAGCAGAATAGCGAGCGGTAATGCCTGTGGAACGAGCGATAAGCCCATGTACCAGAAGAATTGGGCCATCACTTCCATAGAGATTCCTTTACCAATCAGTTCGTCGATATAACGCCAAAGAAACTGCATCATCAGCACGAACTGGCAGATGAAGAAAGTACCCACAAACAGCAGTCCGAACTGCTTGGTGATGAATATATCTAGTTTTTTGATTCTTGGCATTTACGTTCCCAATGGCGGCTTATATTGCTACCAATTTGCAAAATTACTATAAAAAAGTCAGAGAACGGCAGTTTTTTCAGTTTTTTATGGTTACCAGCGTTGTTTTTTAAGGTTTTTGTATGGATAGCTATTTGCTACTATAGTCGCTGATACTATAGTTTCCAGAATGTTAGTGTTTTTTTTGGCTCAGAAGGCGTGCCTCCTTTTCGGGGCGTCGCATGTTTACAGTCCAGTCGACTGGTGCAGCCGGTAAAGGTTGTCGTCCCAGATGTCGTGCAACCATTCTAAATCCTCGGGAACGGCATGGTCAATTACGCTCAGGATGTAGTCGTTCGTAATGTCGCTTTTAATCATTTCCATCTGCCAGAAGTTTCCTTCCTCGCCCGGTTCGTCATCCCATTCCAGCCTGATGAGCTTCATTTTTTTCTCCTCTACGATGGTTGCCGTGCGCTTTTCGTGGTGGCTCCATTCTTCACCCCATGTGAAAGTGAGCTTGTCACCGTCTCTTGTCACCGTGTTGGCAATCCATTTTTGAAGTCCTGACTCGTTGCTGATTAAGGGCCAGATAATGTTTGGAGAACTAGAATGCAGTTCATATTCCAAATGAATTCTTTGCTTTTTCATAGGGCTAGTCAGTTTTGATTTTCGTATGCAAATATACAAAAAAAAGATGAAGGAGAAAAAATATCCGCGAAATATTTTGCGTATTCCGAAAAATATTATACCTTTGCACCCGCATTCAAGCAAATGATGGCGGGATAGCTCAGCTGGTTAGAGCGCATGATTCATAATCATGAGGTCGCCGGTTCAATCCCGGCTCCCGCTACCAGGAAGAGGACATACTGAATAAACAGTGTGTCCTCTTATCTTTTTGTTCGTTTGTATGATGAAAGATTCTCAGAATGAAAACTTACTGGTTTGTTGCTGATTACAGCCTGATTTTAGCGTGTTAGAATTTAATTGTCAGTCAGTAATTTCAGCTTTTGCATGGTTTAATTGAGACAATTATAGATCTTTATCCTTTTCAGTCGTTATCTGCCTCTGAGTCAATATGCCTTTAGACCACGGCAGCCTCCTGCGTAATTATAACTTGAGGTACAATCAGCCATGTGTTGAGGTACATTCGGTCATCGTTCAGGGTACCAACAGGCACATATTGGAAGGCTATCACTGTAGTGAAAGGATCCTCTCACTCCAGTGATAGCCTTCTCTCACTCCAGTGATAGGACTCTCTCACTGCAGTGATAGTTTCTAAAAAATGTTAATTGACGTTTACTTGAACCCTTCCGCCGAAACAGAGATCGTAAAGGGTTTTACTCTGCAAAGATACAAAAAAATATGGTAACAACCTACGTTTTTTCTTTGTTTTTGGCTTCAGCTTTCATTCGGATGAAAATGTATAGAATTCCTTTTATTCAAAAATAGTAATCATTTTCGTTTAAGGTTGAAGTATAATTGGCATGTGGTTTGTTTTCAATATGGACTGGTGTAGGATGGAGAAAGGGCAGAAATCCGTCTGGCATAAATAATATGTTGATGTCTTGCGAACATGAAAAAGAGCCTTTTTTGAGTGAAGAAAAGGCTTGTTATGACATTGAGAAATTGACATGAGACAATTTAACACAAGTTTGCAAAATTATCATTCCGAAAATGAATGGCAATCCGTGATTTTTTCGTAACTTTGCAGCCTAAAATATATAATGTAAGATATTTTTATGGCAGATGTTAAACAGATAAAAACCGCATTGGTATCGGTTTACCACAAAGATGGTTTGGATGAGTTGCTGGCAAAGCTCCATGAAGAAGGAGTGAAGTTCCTTTCTACTGGTGGAACCCAAAAGTTTATAGAAGGTCTCGGCTACGAGTGCCAAAAGGTTGAAGAGGTGACTACTTATCCCTCTATTCTTGGCGGTCGTGTAAAGACGCTACATCCGAAAGTGTTTGGCGGCATTTTGGCCCGTCGTGATAATGAGGGCGATCAGGAGCAGATGAATCAGTATGAGATTCCTGCTATCGACTTGGTGATTGTCGACTTGTATCCGTTCGAGCAGACTGTTGAGAGTGGTGCCATCGAGGATGAAATCATCGAGAAGATCGATATCGGAGGCATCTCGCTGATACGTGCCGGAGCCAAGAACTTTAAGGATGTGGTGATTGTTCCAAGCAAGGCTGAGTACGGAGTGCTGATGGATATTCTTAACATGAAAGGCGCATGGACAGACCTTGAGGACCGCCGCATGTTGGCCACACGTGCATTTGGTGTGAGCAGCCATTACGATTCCGCTATCTACAGTTGGTTCTTGGGAAGTGAGGAGACTGGCACCAGAAGCGTTAAACTGAGCATGATGGATTAATTAATAGATAAGATAATAAGATTAAGCATTAAATTTTAAGATGGGATTATTTTCATTCGTACAAGAGATTGCCATGGACCTGGGAACGGCCAATACAATCATTATCAGTGATGACAAGATTGTAGTTGACGAGCCGTCGGTTGTTGCACTCGACCGCCGTACCGACAAGATGATTGCCGTAGGCGAGAAAGCTAAGATGATGTATGAGAAGACTCACGATAATATCCGCACTATCCGCCCCTTGCGCGACGGCGTAATTGCCGATTTCTCAGCCTGCGAGCAGATGATGCGCGGTCTGATAAAGATGGTACACACAGGCAGCCGCCTGTTCCATCCTTCACTCCGCATGGTGATTGGCGTTCCCTCGGGTTCAACCGAAGTTGAGCTCCGTGCCGTGCGCGATTCTGCCGAGCATGCCGACGGACGTGACGTCTATCTGATTTTCGAGCCGATGGCAGCTGCTATCGGTATTGGCATCGATGTTGAGGCTCCTGAGGGCAATATGATTGTCGATATTGGTGGCGGTACTACCGAGATCGCTGTGATTTCATTGGGTGGTATCGTGGCTAACAACTCAATCAAAGTGGCTGGTGATGACCTGACTGCTGATATTCAGGAGTATATGAGCCGTCAGCACAATGTGAAGGTGAGTGAGCGCATGGCCGAGCGTATTAAAATCAATGTAGGCTCAGCGCTGACAGACCTTGGCGAGGATGCCCCCGAGGATTATGTTGTTCATGGTCCTAACCGCATTACGGCACTGCCAATGGAGGTTCCTGTATGTTATCAGGAGATTGCACATTGCATCGACAAGACCGTTGCACGTATTGAGACCGCTGTTCTGAACGCTCTTGAGAGTACTCCTCCTGAGTTGTATGCCGACATTGTGAAAAACGGTATCTACCTCACTGGCGGAGGAGCCTTGTTGCGCGGACTTGACAAACGTCTGACCGATAAGATTAATATTCCGTTCAACGTGGCAGAGGATCCGCTGCACTGCGTAGCCCGTGGTGCTGGCATCGCGCTGAAGAACGTTGACCGTTTCTCATTCCTGATGAGATAAAAGTGACATATGCACAATCTACTGGAGTTTCTGGCAAAGTACCATCATTGGTTTCTGTTTGTCGTGCTCGAGGTAGTCAGCTTTGTTCTGCTGTTTCAATATAACAGCTATCAGGGTAGCGTTTGGTTTTCCTCGGCCAATGTGGTGGCTGGTAAGCTATATGAGTGGGACTCAGCTGTTGAGTCCTTCTTCAGTCTTACGAAGGTTAATCAGGAACTTACTACACGCAATGTCTATCTGGAGAGGCAGGTGGAGCAGTTGTCCGAACGGCTGTCCGTATTGACGGAGAATCCTGAGGCGGCAAAGTCTGGCCAACTGCAAATGCTTAGCAACTACAAACTGATAGCGGCCAAGGTGGTGCATAATTCAATTGCCGGTTCGGACAACCTCATAACCATTGATAAAGGTGAGGCCGACGGTGTGCGCAAGGACATGGGAGTGGCTTGCGGCAATGGTATCGTGGGTATTGTCTATATGACCTCTGCTCACTATTCCGTTGTGATTCCCATCCTGAACAAGAACTCCAATATCAGCGTTGCCATTGACAAGCGGGGCTATTTCGGTTACTTGCATTGGACGGGTGGGTCGTCGCGCATTGCGTATGTTGACGATATCCCGCGCCATGCTCATTTCAGGCTTTACGACAAGGTGGTTACCAGCGGCTACTCATCAGTGTTTCCCCCAGGAGTGATGGTGGGCAAGATTCTGCATGTGTATAATTCCTCCGACGGCCTTTCCTACCGGCTTGAAGTGGAGTTGTCGACCGATTTTGGCCATTTGCGCGACGTATGTGTGATTGATGATGCCGTCATGAAACAGCGGCTGGAGTTACTTCGTTCTGCACAGGACTCATTGAAGACCAAGGATAATTGACGAGATAAATAGTAGTATTTTACGATGGCATTAGATTTGTTTAAACGACTGCTGTTTTTTGCGGTGTTGCTGGTAGTTCAGGCGCTGGTGTTGAATCATATTCACCTGTTCAATTGTGCTACACCGTTGCTCTATGTCTATTTGGTATTGCTCTTCCCTCGTAACTTCCCCAAATGGGCCATTTTGCTTTGGTCGTTTGCACTTGGGCTATGTGTGGACACTTTTACTAACACACCAGGTGTGGCTGCTGGTGCAATGACACTTATCGGAGTGCTGCAACCTTATATCTTTGAGCCCTTTATCCCGCGCGATAGTGCTGAGGATATTGAGCCGGGAATGCGGACAATAGGTGTGGCGTCGTTTATCTACTATACTGTCGCGATGGTGCTCATCTATTGTCTGGCATTCTATACACTCGAGACGTTCAATTTTTTCAATTGGGTACAGTGGCTCTCCAGTATAGGTGGTAGCACGTTGCTGACAGTCGTGCTGATTCTTGTTATCGAAAATATCCGGAAGGGTTGATACGTGCATGAAAGACTTTGGGCTAGAGAAAAGGAAATATGTGATTGCAGGTATAGCTATTACTATTGTAATAGTCTATATCGTGCGCCTGTTCATGCTCCAAGTCACCAGTGACGACTATAAGAAGAGTGCCGACTCGAATGCTTTCCTCAAGAAAGTAGAGTATCCGTCGCGTGGCGTTATTCACGACCGCAATGGTAAGCTGATGGTCTACAATCAGCCTGCTTACGATATCATGGTCATCATGAACGAGGCGAAAGACCATACCGATACACTGGAGTTGTGTCAGGCTTTGGGAATTACCAAGGAGTACTTCATCGAGCGTATGGAGCAAATCAAGGACCGCTCGAAGAATCCCGGTTATTCGCGTTTCACCCAACAGTTGTTCATGAGCCAGTTGAATGACCGCGAGTTCAGTGTCTTTCAAGAGAAAATGTTCCGTTTCCCAGGTTTCTATGTTCAGCGGCGAAGCATCCGGTGCTATGAGTATCCTTATGCGGCACACGTTTTGGGAGATGTGGCAGAGGTGTCACCGTCTGATATTGAGGAGGATGATTACTACCAGGCAGGCGACTATATCGGCAAACTGGGTGTGGAACGGTCGTATGAGAAACAGCTGCGAGGCGAGAAAGGTATTCAGATACTCCTTCGCGACGCCCATGGCCGTATTCAAGGAAAGTATCAGAACGGGGCGCTCGACCAGAAACCAAAAGCGGGAAAGGACCTGACATTGAGTATAGACCTGAACCTGCAGGCTCTGGGTGAAAGACTGATGCAGCATAAAATCGGGAGCATTGTGGCCATCGAACCTTCCACGGGCGAGATACTGTGTATGGTGTCTTCTCCTACTTATGATGCTCGTATCATGACAGGTAAAAGCCGTGGTAAGATGCATACGCAACTGCTTCGTGATGTGTGGAAACCTTTGCTCAACCGAAGTATCATGGGACAATACCCGCCAGGTTCTACTTTTAAAACCACGCAAGGCCTGACGTTTATGTCTGAAGGCGTGATTGGACCTGGAACTCAGTTCCCCTGTTCGAGAGGATTCCATTACCGTGGTCTGCGGGTAGGTTGTCACGGACATGCCGCACCTTTGGCTTTGGTTCCGGCAATCTCCACATCGTGCAATGGCTATTTCTGCTGGGGGCTGTACTATATGATTGGCAACAAGAAAAAGTACGGGTCGGTTCAGAATGCCATGAACACGTGGCGTGACTACATGGTGAGCATGGGATTCGGCTATAAACTGGGAATTGACTTGCCCGGTGAGAAGCGTGGACTGATTCCGAATGCACAGTTCTACGATAAGGCTTATCATGGTTCATGGAACGGTCTGACAGTGATCTCTATCGCTATCGGTCAGGGTGAGGTAAATGCCACCCCGCTGCAGATAGCCAATTTAGGAGCAACGATTGCCAACCGTGGTTATTACTATGTGCCACATGTGGTGAGGAAAGTGCAGGATGAACCGCTCGACACAACCTTCACGCGGCGCCATTATTCCAAGGCTGATAGCAAGGCCTATAATTATATTGTTCAGGGAATGCGCGCATCGGTGTTGGGTGGTACGTGTAAGGCCCTGGGACATTACAGTTTCAATGCGTGTGGCAAGACAGGAACGGCACAGAACCGTGGCCGCGACCACTCTGTGTTTATGGGTTTCGCTCCGATGGACAATCCGAAAATCGCTGTTGCCGTCTATGTGGAGAACGGCGGATGGGGTGCTGACTATGGTGTGCCTATCGGCGGATTGATTATGGAACAGTATATAAACGGCGGATTGTCGCCAGCCTCTGCCAAACGGGCTGATGATTTCCAGCGTAAGGTGATTTATTATGGTTCGAGAGACAGATAAACATCCAAGCGTTTTGCGCTCCATCGATTGGTGGACGATTGCCATCTATGTTGCCCTACTGGCCTTCGGATGGCTGAGCGTGTGCGGTGCCAGTTATACTTATGGAGAGACCGACATATTCAGCTTTACTACGAATTCGGGTAAGCAGATTATGTGGATAGGAACTTCTTTGATGCTGGGCCTGGTGTTGTTGTTGCTTGACGACCGTTTCTATGACACCTTCGCGTACATTATATATATAGGGCTGGTCTTATTACTATTTGCCACCATATTCAATCCTGTCAGTACGAAAGGCTCTCACTCCTGGCTGGTGCTCGGTCCTGTGAAATTACAACCTGCAGAGTTTGCTAAGTTTGCCACCGCGTTAGCTGTGTCGAAGTTCATGAGTTCATATGGCTTCGACATGAAAAACTGGAAACATTTTGCCGTAGCTTGTGCAATAGTTATCGTGCCGATGCTCTGCATTGTCGGACAACGTGAGACGGGCTCCGCACTTGTCTATTTGTCGTTCTTTCTGATGTTTTATCGCGAGGGAATGCCTGGCAGTGTGTTGTTCACAGCCGTTGCCTTAGTAATTTATTTCGTTGTTGGCATCAGATTCGAGAACGTGATGATGCCTGATGCGGTGACCTCGGTAGGAAAGTTTGTGGTGTTGTTGCTCATTCAACTCTTCACGGCAGGAATGGTGTATATCTACTGCCATGATAAGCGCATGGCGTTTCGCCTGGTTGCCTTATCGATACTGGGCACCTTGTTAGCCATGCTGTTCTCACTATACATCTATCGTTTTGATGTCGTTTGGGTCGAGTTAACCATCACGGTAATCATCATCGGCTTCCTGATCTATCAATGGCTGAGCACACGGTTTCTTTCCTTTTTGATGATTTTTCTGTTTACGATTGGGTCTGTTGTGGCTTTCTATTCGGCCGATTATGTGCTGAACAATGTGATGGAGCCTCACCAGCGTGTGCGAATCAACGTATTGCTTGGTCTTGAGGAGGATTTGAAAGGTGCCGGCTATAATGTGCATCAAAGTGAGATCGCCATAGGTTCTGGTGGCTTGCGCGGTAAGGGCTTTCTGAATGGCACACAGACAAAGTTGAAGTATGTTCCAGAACAAGATACCGATTTTATCTTCTGTACGGTAGGTGAGGAGGAAGGATTCTATGGTTCGGCAGGAGTCTTGTTGTTGTTCTTGGCATTGATTTTACGCTTGATTAAGATGGCAGAACGCCAGCCTTTTAAGTTCGGGCGCATTTATGGCTATTGTGTGTTGAGCATCTTCTTATTCCACGTGTTTATTAATGTGGGGATGGTTTTGGGCCTGACCCCAGTTATTGGTATCCCGCTCCCGTTTTTTAGTTATGGCGGCTCGTCGTTGTGGGGCTTTACTTTATTGCTCTTCATATTCCTGCGTATTGATGCCGGCCGTAATCTCGTGAGAAGTTAAGCCCTGTTTCTTTCATATGGGCCTGACTCATGTGACAGTCAAGCCATGTTGCATGCCGGTTATGCATGTCAAAAAAATGTCCCGTAAAAAGATTTTAGGCCTTGATAGGTTTATTGGCGTGCCATCTTGATTCCAATATCCGATATACCGGGAAGAATCTCTCGTTTCATATCGTGCTTAACACAAATATGTAATGAGTCACCTTCTTGTAGGGTGAGATTATTAACAGGCATATTGTACTGGAAATAACTTATTCCTTGGCCTTTGGGAGTTCCTTTCTCGTTAATCAAGCTGCAATCCAGCGTGTCACGAACGATACGCTTGTTCGGCCATATTTCTTGTTCAACAACAAGACGAAGACTCATAAACGGATATGTTCCCGTAATGCGCAATCCTAATTCTTGACGGTATGTACCCGCCTCAGTTACAGATGGGATATTGAAAAACAAAGTATCGTTTTTCTCCCATCCTGCGATAGGTGTGTGCTCATACCGGTCGAAAATGATATGGCTGTCACATGAAGCTACGCCCCATACGATCAGGGTCAGGAATATGATTGAGAACAGTTTTCTCATGCGTTGTTCTTCTGATTCCCCTGATTCTGTTTGGGAGCAGGTCCACTTGGGGTGTTACGGTCTGGGGTTTTGTTGTTTCGGTTTTTGTTGCCTCCGCCTTTGTTACCTTTATTCGCCATTTCTTGGTTGGCGCGGTTCTGCTCACCTTTCCCCTGTCCGTTGTTTCGCTTGTTGTTACGTTTCTTGTTCTTGTTCTTGCTCTTGTCAAATCGGGTAATGCTTTCACCAGCCAGCAAGTCTATGTGACGGTCATTTTGGCTGTTAGTATCATCTTCTTTCAGGGTGAGAGGTTTTTCGCCACGCTTGTTCATTTCAATGATCTCCCTGGCACGGTCGGCCGAGATAGTCTCAAGATTGGCGGCGATACCTTTAGAGGTGGAATAGCTGACAAGTCCGGCAAGAATGTCGGTTTTGAACAGATAGTAGTCGTTGTCTTTGGTTTGCAGGATAACTTCTTTGCTGGGAATGTTCTTACCGGCCTCAATATAGTCGTCCACCTCGTAGTTCAGACAGCATTTCAGCTTGGCACACATGCCTGCAAGTTTCTGAGGATTGAGCGAAATGTCCTGGAATCGGGCTGCATTGGTGCTCACGCTGACAAAATTCTTCATCCATGTGGCACAGCACAATTCGCGTCCGCAAGGACCCGTTCCGCCAATACGGCCTGCTTCCTGCCGCGCGCCAATCTGCTTCATTTCAATGCGTACATGGAACGTGGCGGCAAGGTCTTTAATCAGTTGTCTGAAATCGACACGCTCATCAGCAATATAATAGAAAATAGCCTTGTTTCCATCACCCTGATACTCTACATCACCGATTTTCATGTCAAGCCCCAGGTCTTTTGCTATCTGGCGGCTTTTTATCATCGTGCTGTGCTCACGACCCTTGGCCTCGTAATACTTTTCCATATCCACAGGCTTGGCAATCCGGTAGACGCGCTTAATGTCATCAGCAGATTTCAGATTAGCCTTTTTTACTTGAAGGCTTACGAGCCTGCCTGTTAAGGTTACCACACCGATGTCGTGCCCCGGATTGGCTTCTACTGCTACAATATCACCTTTCTTAAGGTCAAGGTTGTTCACATTATGATAATAACCTTTACGTGTATTCTTAAACTGAACCTCTACCAAGTCGGTGCTCTCTGTGTTTCCTGGGACATCAGCCAGCCAGTCGTATGTGTTCAGCTGGTGGTCTTGTCTGCCACATGCACGTCTGCACAGGCCGCGGTCGCAACCTGTCATGATTTTCAGTTTCATATTCTTGTAGTCCATATCTTGTATTCTAAACGATAATTCTTAGTTAAAACTCTCTTTATTTGGCATCTGCGACAATGCTTATTTCTGTATTAATAATACGATTATTTTCAGGCATAGGTCGAAAAACACAATCTTGCCATTCGCGTTTTGCGAGATGTCTCTGATGCACCGTTGCAGCAGTTCGCTGATTTCTACCACATTGGCCTCGTTGATGAACCGTGCAAAGTTACGTGCGAAGTTCTCTTCCTCTTGCGACATGTACACCAACTCCGGCTTCCTGAAGTTATACATAAAGTTCTCGCGCACCAGCCTGAGAAAATAACTGAGCATGCGCTTTTGCTTCTCACGCCCGTAGCCGGCTGCCGTCTCGCTCCACTTTTTCAGATCGTGTATGTTACGCATGTAGGCAAGCCGCATCAGCATGACAAACATATCGAAGAACAGGTGGTTCTCATTGCTGGCGTCAAGCTCACTTAAAGCATTCAGCCAACTGCCATTTGCCAATCTGGCAATACGCATGGCCGAGTCTTCGTCAATACCACGTTGCTCAATCAATGCCTGACGGATGCTATCCGTGTCAATCTTCTTGATATCAATACGCTGCACGCGACTGCGGATAGTCTCGAGCAGCAGTTCAGGCTCTTGGCACACCAGGATGAATACGGTCTGTGTAGGAGGCTCTTCCAATAGTTTCAGCAATTTGTTGGCGCACTCCTGATTCATGCGTTCAGGCAGCCATATGATGCTGATCTTATAGCCCCCCTGGCTGGATTTTAGACTTAGCTTGCGCAAAAGCTCATCACTCTGTCCTACGCCGATCGTTGCCTGTTGATTTGCGGCATCCATTTCCGACAGCCATTGGTCAAGGGTGAAGTAGGGACCTTTCATGAGCATTTCGTGCCATTCACGACCAAAGTCGTCGCTCGTCATCTTGTGCTCTGCTGACGTTCCGGCAGGTCGGATAACAGGGTAGGTGAAGTGCAGGTCGGGATGTTCCCATTTGCTTAACATCGCCTCAGCTTGTCTCCGCTGAATATCAGTAGCCTGTGGATTCCCGTCGGTGAGGAGGTGAGAGGCGAAGGCCAGGGCAAGAGCCATTTTCCCGCAGCCGGCAGGGCCGCAGAGCATGATGGCATGAGGCAACCGCTGCTCGCTTTCCATTTGAAGCAGCCGTTCTTTAGCCTCTTTCTGTCCTATTACCTCATCGAACGTCATATCATCAGATTCCTTTCTGCTAAATCAAAACTCGTACCCGGCAAACGCTCTTTATCCGATTCTTTTAGCGACCTCGGCAACACTGTCCACGGCAGAGACCGTATAGAAATGGATGTTGTTAACCCCACGGGCGTAAAGATCCTTACATTGCTGGGTAGCCCATTCAATTCCCAACTGCTTGGCATCCTCATCTGTTTTGCATTTCAAGACTTCTTGCGCCAGTGGCTCAGGAATGTCGCAATGGAATGTTTTCGGAACGATGGTCAGCTGACTGAGTTTTGCAAAAGGCTTAATGCCGGGGATAATAGGTATCGTGATACCCATCTGACGGGCTTTCTCCACGAACTGGAAATACTTCTCGTTATCAAAGAACAGTTGTGTCACGGCATACTCAGCACCCATGTCCTGCTTTTCCTTCAGGTGTTTCATGTCTTGTTCCAAGTTGGGAGCCTCCTCATGCTTCTCCGGATAGCAGGCCACACCAAAGGAGAATCTTTCTCCTGGATTCTTGATGGGCGTGCCGTCGGCAAAGAAACCGTTGTTAAACTGCACAACCTGCTTAATCAGTCCTGTCGTATGCCTGTGTCCGCCTTTCGTCGGGGTGAAAATCTTGTCGTCCTTGGCTTTATCACCACGGAGTAACAACAAATTGCTGATACCAAGAAACTGCAGATCGAGCAGCTCGTATTCGATGCTCTCTTTTGTGGCTCCACTACAGATAATATGGGGAATGACGGGAATATTATATTTGTACTGAATGGCAGCAGCTATGGCTATCGTTCCAGGACGCCGTCTGATGCGTTGTCGTTCCAGCAATCCATTCTCCAGTTCTTTGTACACATACTCAGAGTGGTGAGTAGTAATGTTGATGTATTTGGGGCTGAACTCTTTCAGTTTCTCAATCGTATCGAATAACTTGTTGGTACCGGTTCCTTTTAGTGGTGGCAGCACCTCAAACGAGAGAGTTTTCTCATTGCCGTTATTATATAGTATGTCTGTTACGCTCATGTCGGTTCGTATCGGTACATTTGGATGCAAAAGTACAAAAAAAATCTGTAACAATAGATAATTTGTCGGTGAAACAATAAAAAATAGGGGAATCCGTTCTTTTAATCGTATATTATATAGAGAAATCAAAACTAAAACAACCATAAAATGAATAACAATCTAGACAAAGGAAGCAAAAGCTATCTCATTTGTATTGTCATGGTCGCCGTGCTCGGCGGTCTGCTCTTTGGTTACGATACTGCCGTCATCAGTGGAGCAGAGAAGGGACTTCAGGCATTCTTTATGGAGTCAAAGGACTTCACCTATACCAACGGCTGGCACGGCTTTACGTCTGCCTCTGCCCTTATCGGCTGCATTATCGGTTCCGCCCTCTCCGGATTTCTTGCTACCAACCTCGGCCGCAAAAGGTCTCTTATCATTGCCGGCATCTTGTTCTTCATCTCTGCCCTCGGCTCGATGGATCCGGAGTTCCTGTTCTTTGAGCATGGCACTCCCACCTATTCGTTGCTCATCATGTTCAACATCTATCGTGTCATCGGAGGCATCGGTGTAGGTCTTGCGTCGGCCATCTGTCCTATGTATATTGGCGAGGTGGCCCCGTCGAATATCCGTGGAATGCTTGTGTCGTGGAACCAGTTCGCTATCATCTTCGGTCAGCTCGTTGTCTATTTTGTTAATTTCTTCATACTTGGCGATCACATCCAGCCTCTCGTAGAGGAGATGGGAAAGGGCATTGCCGCCATCAATCCCGCCGCACAGTGGACCGTTACTACCGGCTGGCGCTATATGTTCGGATCAGAGGCTGTACCTGCAGGACTCTTTGCCCTGCTCATCTGCTTTGTTCCTGAGACCCCGCGCTATCTTGTCAGCATTGGCCAGGACCAGCGGGCACTTACCATCCTGTCGAAAATCAACGGTAACAGCAGGGCTGCACAGATATTACAGGATATCAAGGACACCATGGTCGTCAAGACCGAGCGTCTCATGACTTATGGCGCGCTCTGCATCTTCGTGGGCATCATGCTCAGCGTCTTCCAGCAGGCCGTAGGCATCAATGCCGTGCTCTATTACGCACCGCGCATCTTCGGCGACATGGGTATGGACAATCCGATGATGATTACCGTCTTCATGGGTGTCATCAACATCCTCTTCACCCTCGTGGCTATCTTTACTGTTGAGAAGCTGGGCCGCAAGCCATTGCTCATCTGCGGTTCTCTCGGTATGGCTGTCGGAGCCTTCGGCGTTGCCGTCACCTTCGGCCATCCTGGCATGGAGATGGTTACCGCCATCAGCCTCCTCGTCTATTCTGCCTCGTTCATGTTCTCATGGGGCCCCATTACCTGGGTTCTCATTGCCGAGATATTCCCCAATACGATTCGTGGCGCTGCCGTAGCCGTGGCCGTGGCCTTCCAGTGGATATTCAATTTCATCGTGTCCTCCACCTTTGTGCCTATGTTTAACATGCACCTCAGCGAGGGCGACGATTTCGGCCATTGGTTTACATACGGACTTTATGGCATCATCTGTGTGATTGCCGCCGTATTCGTCTGGCGACTTGTCCCCGAGACCAAGGGCAAGACGCTTGAGGATATGACCAAATTGTGGAAGAAGGCTTAACGGCCTTCTCCGATTGGCTGATCATCAAGTTCAGTTGATATACCATAAAGGCGGGCATCTCTTAGTTGAGACGCCCGCCTTTGTTGTCATGAGTAGATGTTAATTGTACCAGATAGATGAGTTACTTGCCATACCATAGCGATCCTCATTTTCATTGTAAATACTGTCAAGTTCGTACGCCTCTTGGTTGGGCGTCTGCTTCATCTGTTTCATAACGCTCCTCCTATGGTTATTTTATGGTCGAGAATATCAATATGACGCAAATATAGTATTTTATATTACAACGTGTTCTATTTTTGTATTAAAAATGTTTAAAATTATCACAATTTCCTTGTTTGCAGAATAATTACTGAATAATTATCTATTCATGCCTGATTTTAACGTGAGTCCGGCGAGTTCAGAATCATGCAAGCTGTGTGTCAGAAAATCGGAGGGACAGTCCCTTTGGTTCCATTCATTTTTCGATTTGTGATTTTGTGACATGTGACTTTGTGACATTAAGCACCTTCCGA
>JAEEGK010000839.1_pt1 | contig 76819 bp, 57 predicted proteins | sample 8958771 | NCBI WGS metagenome assembly JAEEGK01 (sample SAMN16246547, study PRJNA631951) | gut metagenome | biome: gut microbiome; feature: rumen; material: SC-attached | host: Bos | place: Iran: Karaj | collected 2018-10
ATTGTGGTTGTGTTAATGTAAACGTATTGTGAACTGGACACATCCAGAATTCTTTATATCCATCTGCATCAACGGTAGGTGCCTTTAATTGATAATGAATAAAAATATCGCTTTCACTGTGTGCATTTTCAGCCTTTGTTTCATACCATTGAGCATTAATAGTTACGTTCCCAGTTATTGGGGTCGTAAAATTATAATCCCATCCATCAAAGTAGTAATATGATTCTGTAGTCGCAGCTTTTGTTGGATCGCTTGGTTTAACAGCAAGGCCACCATAGGCAACAGTTTGTGGTTGAATTTCAGTGCCACCATGAGTATCAAATGTCACTTGATAGTTATTAATACTTGAACTAAAAGTCGCAGTGTATGTTTCATTCTTTTTTACCGCGACAATCTCTTTATCCCATCCTTTAAAAGCATAAGAATATTGAGCATCGCCAGTTTTTGTCGGGTTTTCTCCTTTATATTCTGGTGTTGTTCCATAAGGAAGAGACTCACTTTGAAGTTCAGTTCCATCTTCGTTAACAAATTTAATTGTGTATTTTCTAACTTCTTCAGTGTAAGTGGCTTTATATGTTGTATCTGCTGTTGCTGCGACAAGTTCTGGAGTCCAACCAGCAAAAGTGTATGAGTATTCTCTAGTAGGATCTCTATAAGGTTCTTCTCCATCATACACAGGCACAGCTCCTTCTTTAACTTTAAGTGTGCTTAGTAAGAAATTATCATAATCTACAAACTTAATTGTGTATTCATTAACTGGCACATCGGCTTTTTTCTTCTTATCGCATGAAGTCATTATTAAAGATAAAGACACCAAACTTATAAAGATTAAAGAATTAGCTTTTTTCATAGTTAGAACCTCTTAACTTAACCTTAATGTAATTCCATTTGTAAATCTTTCACTATATTTAGTTAATTTTGTTCTTTGTTGGGTTCATATAACCCTTTTCGATATATCTCCGGATAACTTTCCTTATTAATAAACTCATCAAATTTACTAAATGAGAAAAGGTAACCAACGATTATTAAGAAAGGATAATAGAAAATTAACAACACAAGGATAATTGGATACTTAATTGTGAATGTAATAATTGAAAGCGGAATAAAAACGAAGAAGAATGGAAAAACCGAAAGTAACGCAAATAAAATTGAAAGGAAAAATGATTTTGTATAGAAAAACAGTGCATTTTTCAGGTAATTCCAGAAATTACATTGATAAACATTAATAACAAAAAGTCCCCAAATTCCCAATGAAACAAAGACGATAACGTATATAAACATTAACCAAATTCCAACCAAGAAATTTAATAAAAAAATGTAGACTAAATAACTTGCTACATAGAGAATTGTAAAAACTAAATATAAAAGTGAAAAGTGTTTGAAATTCTCTTTAACTCCCACTTTAAAATCATGGAAGAAATCAATTCCTTCTTGCCACACCAAGAGTTTTAAGACTCTCATAATGCCCATTAGACCAATAAGTACTACATAAAGTAGTATAATCGCACCGCCATTAACGATTAAGTCCCATAAAAGAAGTACACCTCTAAGTTCTTCCTCGCTAAATCTATCTGGAGTCATACCAAACTTTCCAATATCCATTACAAAAAGAAATACAAGTAGAGGAATTGAAAATAGCATTAGCATCACACCACTTGAAAGGATGGTTTTGAAATTGTTATGGTAAACGTCTTTAAAAGCTTCATTCCTTGTAGCTGGCAAAGAAGAATATTGGTAATCAGGATTTGAAAATAGTGGCTTTTTCCTGCTCATTTTAGCTTGCAAGTAATGATTTAACGACTTTTTCGTTGCTCATTACAAACTCCTTAGGTGTATATATTCCAACAAGCTTCCCTTCATTTAAAACATAAATATAATCTGCAATTGAGGTCGCTTCATTGATGTCGTGTGTAACATAGATTCCTGTTTTTTGTTTTTCTTTAAGCATGTCTCTAGTTAAATTACATATTTCTTTTCCTTTAGTGGCATCTAGGTTTTTAGAAATCTCATCAAATAAGTAAATTTCGCTGTCTTTAACAAGAGCCTTTGCAAGACAAACACGAGCAGCTTGTCCTAACGATAAATATTTAGTTTTTCTTGTTAATAAGAAATCAATACCTAGCTTTGCTGCTATATCCTTTACTCTTTGATCTGCCTCGTCGTGATCCATTTTTGCAGCCTTTAATGGAAACAATATGTTTTCATAAACGTTCGCATTTGGGTACAAAGTGATACTTTGATCCATATATGAAAGTTTTCTTTTTTGAACAGGAATTGTTTGAATATCAACACCATCAAAGGTGATTTTACCTTCATATACTAAAGAACCAGTTAAACATTTCAACAAAGTTGTTTTTCCACTTCCTGAACATCCGACAATGACATTTATTTTGTTAGCCGCAAAGGAAAAAGTTACATCGTCAATTGCGGTAACGATATTTTCTTTTGTGTTTTGTAAATATACACTTACATGTTCTAAAAGAATCTTTTCCATGTTTAATATATATTAACAAAAATTTGATGTTCTATAGTTTGTGATTGATAAGTAAATGTAAGCAAAATGTCGCATTGACCAGTAGCAACAGCGTGAATGGTAAATGTATCTGTATCAAATGTTGCGATATTGGTATCGCTACTTTGTGCTAAGAGGCTATAAGCATTTGTGATAACATTTGAGCCTAGTTTGACAGTAGGATTAATGACATAGTCATCATTAACATTTAACGTGTAAGTTTCAGTTGGGAACGAAACTGATAATGCATCATTTGGCATATAAGAAACTACTTCTACAGCACATCTAGCAAAGTATTTGCCGCATTGTAAAACAATGATTGTATTTCCTTTTTTAACTGCGGTTACAAGACCATCATCATTCACTTTTGCGATGCTTTCATCTTCGCTAGACCAGAATCTAAGATATCCATTTAAAGACTCATCGATTGAGGCAACTAATTGGTGAGTTCTTTCTTCTGGAATAGACACTGCATTTTCAGTAAAAGTTACTAAAGAAACAGGTTCAACTTGATCAGAATTCCCCTGATTTTCCTTACTTTTTTTGTTACAACCACCAAAAACAAGGAGTGAAAGAAGCGGTAATAGCAATAATCTTTTCTTCATATTAACCTAGCGCTCCTTCAATTGGGATTCCTTCACCAACTTTTGTAATTCCAAAGATGCTCGCGTAGAAATAGAAGTCATCTTTTAATTGTTCAATTTCGGTACTGAAGTAATCACTATAAAGTTTTACTTTAAGGTAAATGACACTTAAGTATTCTTTCATAATACGGTTAAAGAGCATTGTATAGTATTCGCTATCACTGTTTTTGAATTTCTCAATAGTAGCGAATGCATCTTTAAGTAAAATATCCATTTGTCTCACAAAAGAAAGTGGATATAGTTCAGTATTATCAATATTTCCGCTTGTTCCACCACTTGATGGATTAACTAAAGATTGATAATAAGCATAGCGATTTCTAATTGCATCATAGAGTTCCTTGAGTTGAGGAGCGACTTCCTTGTAGTAACGATTAATAAAATCGTATGCCAAAGTATCGTAATCAAGATTAACGTTCCACATTAAGTTTGCTTCGCAATAAACTCTTAACTCATCGAAACATGGGGCATTACTATCACTGACACCTTGAGTCATTATGTAGTTAACTCCGTACTTAAGAAGTTCTCTATACATTCCTGCAGCAGAACCAAAATTATTGAAAGTAACAAAGTATTTTTTGTAGTTTAAGTCATATAAATAAAGAATAAGTTTTCCGTGTGCAACTTTATCCCATCCTTCAAAAATACGATAAGTATCTTTGTTAATTGGAGATGAAAATGGAACAGAATAGTTTGCAGAAATAGGTGCAATATAAATTCTTAGTTTCTCATGGAGTTGAATAACTGGATTACCACTTGAATCTAGAGGTGGTTCAAGTGTCGTATGATATGCGAATATTACATATTGTAAATCTCTCGTTGGAGCGTTAACTCTAACCCATTCTTCAACAAGATTAATGACGTGATTCATAAAGTTAATTTGTAGAGCAGTTATTGAACCTTTTGCCCAGCCATTTAATGCTTCTTGGCAACCCGGAAGATTTGCACATGTTGTTGAGTTATCTTCTTGTGCACACATGACAAATTTACAATTTGGTTCAGCTTGAATAAATTGAATGAGTCTATCTGCAACTACTCTTTCAATTTCTTCACCAGCACACCAGTTTAGGCAGTTGTCTAACATCATCCCAGCCTGAGCAGGTTTTGGCATGCTTGGGTCAGTAAACCAATCTGGATGAGATTCTCCATATTTTCTTCCAAGTGGATCAGCAGGATCTGTCATCCATGGACCTAAAATTGTCTGAATCTGGCTATGACCATAAGTAGCTCTGCACCACTCGCTTCCACGAGAGTTATTTAATAATCTTAATCTTCTTGTGTGGATGTCGTTTGTGTAAGTATAAACAGTCGAAATACTGCGGATATCATAGCTCGGTCTCACGAATGTTTTGCCAAAATCCAAGAGATTTATGGTAGTTTTTTGCTCGTAATAAATTTCTTGGTCGTGGTAATAAGTGTAATTAATAAAGTATTTGAGTAAGTCATAAACTCCATACAAAACACCATCACCGTTGAAGTCATCACTTGCAACAATGTAGATGTTTTCATCCTTAGTCGAAACAAAGTAACTTGATTGAGTTCCGTCTAGTTCAGAATAGTTATAATCACTAAAGTTAGCCTTAAATTGATCTGTGTCACCTAGAGAAATATAATGTTGTCCAGAACGAACGTCTTTCTCGCTAATCATTGGGAAAGAATATCCTGTAGCAAGCTTCATAAAATAATTGAATTCGCTTGCAGCAAATGATTCTTTTGCTTGCGGCGACTTACTAGTAACAATTGAATATGTTGAAACACCGTTTTCCATGATAAATTTATCGGCAATAACGGTTGGTCCATTATTTTCTTCTTTGTCTTGGTTCTTTTTCTTGCAACAAGTTAAAGAAAGAGCACTAACAATTGATAAGAGTAAAAGTATACTTTTCTTCATACGTTTGTCCTCCTATTTAACTTTGAAACTGTATTCAACAGTTGTTGTGTTATATGCATCATCATATACAACGAATCTAATTCTATATGTTCCAGTCATTTGTAGTTTACAAGTTGTTTTATCAACAATGAAGCTGGAATCATAGATTCCTCTATCTAAATCAAGTGCATATTCTACGTTATCAATGCCTTCGTCTTCATTATGGACGTGGTGAGTTAATATTCTCATTTCATTTGTTGGCATGATTAAAATTACATCGACTGTGTAAATTCCACTTTCGTCGTTTGCCGTGTAACTTGGAATTGTGAAGGAATCATTAAGATTATATGTGTCTTTTGGTGGGTTATTGACCACAATTGTTGGTTTAATATCATCATAAACAGAGACAATTTCAATAACTCGTTTTGTGTTATTTGATGAATCCTTTGTTGTGTAAGTAATACGATATTCACCCGCTTGTTCAATCTTGAACGTTGTGGTCATATCTTTACCACCACTTATTGGAGTACTACCTGGTCTTGTAATTGAAATTGAAGAAGAGTCAATGTCGCTTAAAACATCAAAAGCTTCAAATGTTGGGTAGACAAAATCTTTTCCTTTTTGCTGTTCTGAAATAAATGCAGAATTATACCTAATTGATGGTTGGACACGATCCTTACCTTTATTTCTATAACCTAAAGGTTGGTTACAAATCTTTTCGATAGCAAGAGTAGAAGCAGATGACACTTCATCAACTTGAATTTCTAAATATAATCCACGTTTAAATCCGTTAAAGGCTGCTCCGCTATCGTCTCTAATAATGCTTCCGAGTGAATTTTGATTTGTATCAAGGAACCACTTATTTTGGTCATTATATTCAAAACCAATCTTTTCTCCATTAAGTTCAAATGGAAGAATTGGAAGATATGGAGCTTGGATTGTACCATCAGAAAGATTGATTTCAAAAGTGATTGTGACATTCTGATCAGTCGAGTCGATGAGTTTAACTCTAATAATATTCAAGTGACTTTTACCAGAAATTAAAGACATTCCTAAATAGAAATTGTCTGGGTTGAGTTCCTTAATAAATTTGCTTGAGCCGTCTGCAGAGAAGCTTAATGTTACATTTGGATTATCTTCATATGTACTTTCTGTAGCAGTGATTGAGTCATTCATAAAATATTTAGAGTGGTCAAAACCACCTTCAGAATTAGACACATCAATAACATCAAGCAAAACATCTCTTGTACTGGTTCCTGCTTTATAAGTAATCTTAGTTTTTGCTCCATCAGCAGTATATTTACCTGATTGAGGTTCATCATTCACGAATATTTCTGGGACAACTTCTACTACTTCATTATTAACAGTGTTGATTGCTTTGATATTATCAAAACTATATTTAAATCCTTTAATTAAAGCAGGAGGTAAGTTAGGTTCACTTATGAATTTTGGAGCTGATAGTGATTGTGAATGAATTGTGAAAGTCGCTTCACCAGAATTGCCAATGTAGTCGGTTCCAGTGTACACAACTCTATAATCTCCAACTAAAGTTGGTCTAAATTCATTTCCACTTACAGCAATTTCATTTCCGCTTGGATCAAAGACTTTTCTTGTAAGAGAGACATTGCCAATTCCACCAACCTTATTTACGTCATCTAAAGATGGAATATGCGCAAGTTCATACGCGTCAATTGTTGTTTCACTTGTTGCTAAATTAAGTACTACATCGTCAAAACTATCCACTGTAATTACTTTTAACGAGATTGTATCCGAGGCATTACCGCTTCTATCTTTCGCATTGTATTTAATTGTGTATACACCAGATTTACTTGCTAAGAAAGAACCGTCAACAACACTAACATCTATATCCTTTTTATTTACTGAGTCGCGATAAGTAACACTTACATCATAAGTTAAATTTGAGTCATAGTTATCTGCAACACTAGCATCGAAAACTGGATATCTTCTCCCAACTACTGCTCTTGGTAGATTTGTGATGTCATAACCTTTAGTGTCAACAGTGATTGTTGGAGCGTTGCTATCAACGATAATTTCATCATTTAATACGTATTTTCCCACAGATTTTATTAAAATACGCCCTGTCGCATTTGAGAAAGCGGTTGGAATAATTGATAAGAAAAATTTGCCACTTTCAAATCCATTCCAAGCACTATTTCCGTATACAATTGGATCGCTTAATTCGTTGATAAAATAAGCGAAATCAGTTTCTAACGACCCACGATAGTTATAGAATCTTTGGTTTTGAGAACAATATAAAATTTGTGCTGAGAAAATTTGGTTATTGTATGGTTGAGCGCGATAAGAAAGATTTAAACCAGTTCCACTTCGACCATTATGATATTTACCTTGGTTTATCTTTCCATCAACCTTTTCCCATTCCCAGCCTAATTGCCAGTTACAAGAAGCACCGACTCTAACCCAAGATAGGCTTCCGCTGTCGTATGAACCACTGTAGTAGCCATCTTCAATTCTAATATCAACATAGTTGGTTTTATCAACTGAATCGGTAAGTCTAACTGTCATCGCGGTAAAATCGGTGCTCATATTAACACTTGGATCTACCAAGAAATCAATTAATGAATGAGCATCAATTGTTGAATTTCTATCTTTGTAACCTCTAGTTGGATCTGATTGAGTTTGGTCAATTAAGAAATCATCAACAGATAAAACTTCATTAAATTTAATTTCTGAGCCATTTTTAACATCAATCAAAACACCTTCATGATGATAAGCAGAAGTATTGTGTCTATATTCACCATATGAAATGGAAACTGGATTTGTAATTGTGAAGAAATCAGAACTCTTTCTCTTACATAAGTAATTAATTACTTGTTCTTCTTTATGATGACCGAAATAAGCTTCATAAACTACCTTATAAAGGCCTGGCTCTGAAATAGTAAATGCTCTACCTTTAAATGAATCACCTTTAGGATTAATGATTAATCCAGAGACATCTTTGTGTTCTCCATTATATTCAAGACGTCTTGTTTCAACATCAATGGTGTCTCCAATAAATACGTCATGATTTTCGGTTGTCGCTAAAACTCTTATAGATTCGAAAGTTTTACCTGATGAACTAATGGCAACAGGAACTAAAAGAGCAGCTAAAACAAAAAGTTTTCTAATGTTTTTCATTAGCTCTTAATACCTCCCATTGCAACTGAAAGTCTTAGGCGTTTATTAAATATAATAAAGACTACGACAATTGGTAGAGTTAATAAGACAGTAACTGCCATTTGACGCGGGACAGTAGCTTTAGCTGCTGTGGCGTTATAAACGAAGTCATAAATACCATAAGCTGCAGTTGGATAACTTGGGAAATAAAGTAATGGAATTTGATAATCATTCCAATACGTGATGAATGCAAGAATAAAGACTGTAACGATTGTGTTAAGTGATTGAGGAATAACAACTTGTAGCATTGTTCTTAAGTTTGATGCTCCATCAACTTTAGCGGCCTCAGAATAATCTTGAGGAATTGCAGAGAATTGAGCATGCAAAATAAGGAAGTATATGGATAAGAAATTAAATCTCAAAATGATCATCGCAAACGGGGTATCATAGATACCAAGGTTGTGTAACATCTGAATTTCAGAAGCCATAGCACCGACAATTGGAAGAGACATTGCAACAACTACGAATGCATAAACAACTTTTGAAAATCCATATTTAAATCTTGATGTTGCATAAGCAACAATAACTGGACAAATTGTAAATGCTAAGGCAGAAGTAACCGCGTACAATAAACCGTTTCCTAAAAGTCCAATAGCATCAAATGTGTAGCCACTTGTAGTTGAAATAGTTAACTCTTCCCAAGCAAACTTGAAGTTATCAAAACCAAGCGTGAGTTTTTGGGTTAAATCAGGATAATATGTATTAAATACATCACCAAAGGCATCACTGTCTGCAAGTGATGCATAAATTGACCAAATAACTGGAACAAATAAGACAATTGTATAAATCGATAATAAAACAAACAAGAAAACTGTGGTAATTGATGGCTTACCTTTAGTAACAGAGAAATGCTTGCTTGTGCCTAGTTTAATCTTTTTCATAACTATTTTGTGACCCTGTTAATAAGTTTTCTTACTCCAAATGTTAATGGCAAAACAAACATTGTACAAACAAGTCCAATGAATGAAGCATATGGATAGTTACCTTCACCAGCTTTTAAGAGCAAGTAAACATAGTAACCAATTGTGTAATGTTCGTTTGGTCCGCCTCCACCATAGAAGTTAAACAAGTTATTCTGGTTAGTGAAAATGGACGCTATTCCTACAATCAAGAATGTACCGATCGTTGCAAGGATTGATGGCAAAATAATATGGAAAAACTCGGTAAAAGAGTTAGTTCCGTCAATTTTTCCTGCCTCAATAATCTCAGGTGAAATTTGGTCCATTGCTCCAGTATAAACTAAGACTTGAGAACCAAACGAAATCCAAATTGAATAAATTGTGATTAAGATGAAAGTTGTCTTGTTTTCTTTAAGGAAAATGTTTCCGCCACCCTCAAGACCTGAAAAATCCATTCCAAAGAAATGATGTAAATAAGCCGGAACACCATTTCCCACGAATCCTTTAAACATGATTACTAGAAGAATTGCTGGTAATAATGACGGTAGAAACAAAACAAATTTAAAGAAATTGCAAAATGTTCTTCTTTTGTAAATGTAGTATGAGAAGAGTGTTGCAAGAACTGTGCCTGTAAGTGAAATAAATAAGTACACTAAGAAAGAATTCTTAATGTAAATCCAGAAAATTTTTGTTTGGATATCAGCTTTAAACCTGTTCCAGTTATTGGAGGCATCAAAGATGAGGTTTCCATAATTGTCTCTTCTTTGGAATGCTAAAAGGAATGATTGAAAGTTAACACCAAAATAGAAAATAAGGATTTGGCTAATTGGAATAATAAGCAAAAGGACATAGAAAATAACATCTCTCTTTTTAAGAGGAGTTTTTCCTATGCGATTAATTTTCTTTCCTTTTGCTAAAACCATTAGTTAATTATTTGTTTAATGTTGACCAAGATGATTGGAAATAATTATACTGACCATCAAAATATTTTTTGACTGTAGTGGTTCCGCTACTTCTGAAGTAATCCCATGGATGTGAGTATGGAACATCATCAACAGTGGACTTCCACATAAAGCGGTGATGTTTGAAGTATGATGGGTTATTAACTTGGATTGGAAGTGATGAATATGGATAAACAATATCTGAATTTTGTTTTAGATAAATTAAAGATTTAGCATATGTTGATAGTTTTGATTGATCTTCCGCTGTAACTTCATAGTTTAATGGACGTGTAATAGAAGTATCTGCTGTGAACTTTGAAAGCATCTTGTCTGAGTGAACAAACTTCATAAATTCTTTTGCTAATTTTTGATTTGAGCAACTTGAAGAAACAATACCAAAGCTTTGTGAAAGTGAAAGATATGTATGTCTGTGATTACTCGCTTCAGCTTTTTCTGCTGTTGAGAATGGAATTGGCATAATAGCAAATTCTCTAGCGCCAGATTTCTTTGCTTCAGAAGCAATAACTGCTGATGCTTCATTTTCCCACCAAGAACCTTCAACGATCATTCCGACATCTGGACGAGCGCCACTATTGTTCTTTTGAACAAATTCTCTCTGTGCTGTGGTATGAGTATCGACTAAACGGTAACTTCCGTTTGCAATCATCATTTCATTCTTTAGGAATTTAAGTGCGTTAAGTCTACCAATTTGTCTGGTCAACATATAACCATTTTCTACATTAATTTCTGTAGCACCTTTCATGGTTACTGTATTGCCACCATCATCAGTTGTATCAACTAAGTCTGTTGCGGTACCAGCTAAATTGATATTCATTTTCATGTTTTCAACACCTTCTTCATGTGCAGCAACATTGAATAAATAGTCAGCAATATATTCCTTTGTGTTTTGTGCAGTTATAAATGGAGTATCACCAATATCAACTATTTCTTTAACGAGTGCACCAAATTCATCATAAGTTGCTGGCAAACCGTCATCAGGAGTTCCGGCTACACCGTCACAACCAAGACTAATTCTTGGATCATCAAAATTAACAAACGGTTCACCTGGATCGTTTGATAGATATAAACCTTTTTCTTTCCAATATGTCACATCATAAACGAAACCATAGAATGAATCATAGAATGGAACACCATAGTATTTTCCGTTGTAATTCATATAGTTTTCCATGGTTGAATCAAGTTTTGAAAGAATAGTTCTTCCTGCAGGATCACCATAATTAGAAAGATCTGCGTTTAAAACGTCTGTAATATCAAGAAGTTTTCCTTTATTAATCAAGTCGCGATATTCAACTTGTTCTGTAAAGTAAATATCATCATTGAGGACATTATTGTTCAAATAATTTCCATCACATGAAGTATCACCGATAACGGTAATCTTAACGCCGGTTCTTCCTTCTTGGAAATCTGTTGAGTCAGCATATAACTTTTCAAATGCTTCAGCAGCATTTTCAAGCCACTTAATACCAATACCTTTGTTTAAAGTACGAATATGAAGGTTGGCTTTTGTTGGGTCATCACCCGATGCTGTTTTTTTCCTACATCCTGTTGCGGCAACACCAACAACAGCTAACATTGGAACAAGAACTAATAACTTTCTATTCATATGTTTATCTCCTGTTTATAAATAAAAGTCAAAAAAATTTGTATATCAAAAATAAGGTTAATTTGATTTCAGATGAGGATATATCCTCTTCGTTTTCACATTTTTCATAATGCTGCCTTAATATTGATTATACCAATATTGTAATAGTTATTAGAACACTCACTTCTTTAAGGTTGATAAAAAATTCCTTTTTGTTGCGATATTCAATGTTGCTATATAATATATGCATGGACCAAAAAAGAGACAATTTAGTCTTTGTCCTCGACGAAGATATTAAGTTCGACAGTGCTGAGTGGGCACCTGGAAATTATCCTTTACATTATCACAACCATTTTGAGTTTGAATTAATAACTGCCGGTAAAGGAAGCCAAATTTTTAATGGCGAGAAGTTTGAGCTTGCTAAGAATGATATCTTTTTGTTGCGACCAATTGATTATCACCAAGTTACTTCCGAAGGTATTACAATCTCACACATTAAAGTAAAACCATCAATTTTACCTGAATGGATCATTCAAAAATTACACTCGTTTAAGAATCCTGTTGTATTCCATTTAACAGACAAGCAATTTGAAAAGTTCAACTTCCTTTTTAAAATGCTCAAGGACGAAACTGAAAATACAAGTTATAGCAAATCTTTAGATATTCGTTATACGCTTGTTGAAACAATCGTTACTATGTTTATTCGCCTCGGAATGGAAAACACATCATTATATGATGATTCTGTTCCTGCTAAAGTAATTTACTTCCTAGAAAAGAACAACAAATTTACTCAAAAAGTTTCTCTTGATGAAATTTCAAAATATGTTGGTTATTCGAAATTTTATATTTCGAGTATTTTTCATAAACAATACGGAATCACCATTCAAGATTTTATTATCAACCACAGAATTGAATATGCGAAAAAGTTAATTATTGAAACTGACTTATCAATCACCGAAATTGTTATTGAGTCAGGTTTTGCATCCACCAGTAACTTCTATTCAAAGTTCATCAAGTATGTTGGATGTTCACCATTAAAGTTCAGAAAAGACAACAAATAAATGAAATATTTACTCAAAAAAAGCTGGAAAATCACTGGAAAAAATGGAGTTAAAGTGTTCGCGGACGCCCCATGTTCAGTTATTAGTGCTCTCCTTGAAAATAAGATAATTGAAGATCCTTATTATCGTTTGAATGAAGCTAAAGTTCTTCCATATTTAAAGCAAGATTATACTTTTGAAACTTCATTTAAACTAAAACCAGAAGAATTAAAGAAAAATAATTATATAGTATTTGAAAGGCTTTGTACCATTGCTGATATTTTTGTAAACGGTAATAAAATCGCAGAAGTAAGCGACATGCAACGTCGTTATTTTATTAAATTAGATAATAAGATTTTAAAAGAAGAAAACACTCTTTCCATTGAGTTTAAATCTTCAATTAACTTTGTTAAAAATTATCCAAACGAAGAAAAACTATTTGAATCATACGCTGTTACAGATAAAAAATCTCCAGTCATAAGACAAGCCAACTATATGTTTGGTTGGGACTGGGGGCCAAACATTCCAGATATGGGAATTATGGGTGATGTTTATCTCTTATCTACAGCTGATGGTTATCTCAAATCATTTAGACATAATTACGACTTCAATGGTGACGGAAGCGTCAAAGTAACTGTTACTTTAGACCTTGAGAACGCTGATAAGTCTAATGTTGAAGTTGAACTATCTGGTCACGGTATAAATATCAAAAAACCTTGTAAAAACACCACATTTTTTGAGATTTCGAATCCAAAACTATGGAATCCGGCAGGTTTTGGAGAACAAAATCTTTACAACTTAAAAATCACAATTACAGGTGAAGAAATACAAGAATACAATTATCAAATCGGAATAAGAAAAGTTAGAATCGATGATTCAAAAGATAAATTCGGAAGAAACTTTGCTATTTATATCAATGACAAGAAAATTTTCCTTAAAGGGTCCTGTTATATTCCGGAAGACAACATTCTTCCAAATTCAAATAAAGAAAGAACGGAAAGGCTTCTTAAGCTTGCTAAAGAGTTTAACCATAACTGTATTAGAGTTTGGGGTGGCGGATATTATCCAAATGATGATTTCTACGAAACTTGCGATAAACTTGGTCTATTAGTTTTCCAAGATTTGATGTTTGCCTGTGCAAGCTATAACATTGATGATCCATTATTTAAAAATAATATAATTGAAGAAACGCACGACGCGCTTAGGAGAATTCGCCATCACGCTTCAATATTCATGATTGCTGGTAACAACGAAGTTGAAGATGGAGTTAGAGGACATGGATATAAGCAAGCAATGCAATATATTGAAATGTTCCACCATGTTTTAAAAGATATCGTTTGTGAAGAAACTGATTTCTATTACTTATCATCATCACCAACTTCAGGCGAAGTATATTTTGCATCTCCAAATGATCCAAACTATTTAGATACCCATTATTGGTGGGTCTGGGGCGGAGATAGAGAAATAGAAGATTATTTAAACATCAAACCAAGACTTCTATCAGAGTTTGGACTACAATCTTTCCCAACATTCGACACCATTAAATCTTTTGCGTCAGAATCAGATATGTCATTTAATTCCGATGTAATGCTTTCTCACCAAAAAGATCCTGCGAAATCTAATGAAAAAATGTTGAGATATATTAGAAGAGAATTTAATGTTGATGAGAAAAATATGCAAGAAATCGCATATCTTTCGATGCTAACTCAAGCAGAAGCAATGAAATTATGTACCGAAAATCTGAGGGGTAATAAGGATCGTTGTAACGGTGCGTTATATTGGCAGCTCAACGATTGCTGGCCGTGTCAATCATTAAGTTCAATCGATTATCATTATGGATTAAAAGCTTTGCACTACTATTCCAAAAAATTCTATAACCAACATCTCGTCTTGTTTAAAAAACTAGACTCACTAAAACTTTGTGTGTCAAATGATACAGATAAAGATCAAGAATACTTATTAGAATACTCAATAATTAATTCAAACTTCAATGTTTCAAAACCGCAAAAATTGGAAGCAAAAGTTTCAAAATATTCAAGTCTTGATATCTTTGATATCATTTTGAACAAAGATGATTATGGTGTCGTTGCTAACCTATTTGATAAAAAGGGTAATTTGCTCTCATCAAATATTTACCGCTCAAGAAAAGATAAAGAATTTAATTATCCGAAAGCAAATATTCAAATTAAAAAGATTAGCGATTATGAATTTGAAGTGTCGACCGATAGATTCGCACGTGCTATTTATCTAAATCCACACAATAATGATATTGTATTTAGTGATAACTATTTTGATTTACTCCCAAATAGTTCAGTTCGTATTGTTTCCTCTAAACCAGTAAATGTAAAAGATATTGAAATAATGTGCGTAAATTATAAATAAGATTATAATTAGAAAGAGGATATTTATATGAAAAATATGAGAATTCCACTAATTATTTCACTTGGCGTTGTAGTTATTGGTATTATTTTAGGTTCGTTTTTTGATTTACAAATCTCCCAAGCTATTGCAAATCCAAATAGTGGCTTAGGACTTACAATATCAGCAATTGGTCCAACAATCGGTTTTGCCGCTGTCGCACTTATGGGGGGCGGTTTTATTGCATTCGGTTTAAAGAAAGACTACCACATTGCTTTACGAATTTTATTCTTTGTCTTATCAGGATGTTGCTTCTTTGTTTCAATCTTCTACCCTCAAGGTGAATACTTTGGACTTAATGGTTTCTATCACCCAGAACTTAATTGGTTATCCTATATCATTGTTTTAATTCCTGAATCTGCTGCAATGGTTGGAGGATATTTCTTATTTAGAAATTGCGAAAATAGAAGAATGTGGATCGTCTTCTGCATCGTTATTGGTTTGCTCTTAATTGCTTTATTAGCCGTTATTCCAACAATCAAAGACAACATGCATAGACCACGTTATAGATTCGTAGCTGACAATATTTATGGTGTTGAATTCCATAAATGGTGGCAACCATATAAAGAATACGATCAGTTAATTACAAATCTAAAAGCACTTAATGTATCTGAAAGCGTTATTAAAGCAACAAAAGAAAATTGTAAATCTTATCCAAGCGGCCACTCTGCCGAGGCAAGTATCTTAATCGTTGCAGCAGTCTTCTATCCATTAGCCGATAAGAGATTCCAAAAATATAATCTTCCACTATTCCTTATTGCTTGTGGTTGTACATTACTCGTTATGTTTGCACGTATCCTTGCAGCAGCCCACTACTTAAGTGATGTCTCATGGGGCGCAGGAATTGTTATCTTATTAACTCTTATTGCGAATGAAGTTGTAATAAGAATCAAAGCTCTTCACGTTGAAGAAGAATAAACAATCAAAATTAAAAAGAGCCTAGCTTATTGAACTGAACCCTATTTAGTTCACAAGAAATAAAAAAGCCTCTTCGCGTAAAATAAACGTTAGGAGGTTTTTTATATGGCTAGAAAAGGTCAAAAACTTAAAAACTATTCTTCCGATATAAAGTTAGAAATAGTTTCTAAAGCTATCGAAGGAAGAGGCTACAGAAGCATTGCGAGGGATTACCCAGATATTCCCGCGAAAACAATCGAAAATTGGGTTCGTAAGGCTAAGCGAAATATTGATGTTACCAAAGACGATAGAGGCCGTAGCGGTAGACCAAAATCAAAAAGCCTGACTTTAGAAGACTATAAAGAAAGGTATGAGATTCTAAAAAAATACCAAGCCTTCTTACAAGCACGACGAGGGAAAAAGTAACTTTTATAACAATTCATATAAATGATTACAAACTATCCAACCTATGTGCAGCTTTAGCAATATCTCGTAGAACTTACTACAAATATCGTGGCTCAGAAGATCCTGATTATTTTGAATATCTGCTTATCAAAGATATCTTCAATGAAAGCAAGGGCACATATGGATATCGTAGGGTGTTAGAAGGTCTCAAGATTAAATATGGTGTAATTTTTAATCACAAGAAAGTAACGAGGATTATGAAAAAATATAATCTCAAACCCGAATACATAAGAAGGCTCAGACCAAATTACAATGCGAAGAAGTTAGAAGAAAATATCCAACCAAACTTAGTTAAAAGAAATTTCAAAACCAAAGGTTTTAATCAAATATGGTGTACAGATATTACTTATTTATCATTTGGAAATAAACGAGCGTATTTATCAACAATTATTGATTTATATGATCGGCATGTTGTGACATATCAAATCTCTAAAAGAAATGATATTCCGTTGGTTACAGGAACATTAAACAAAGCTCTGGAAAAAGAAAAGGATGTATATGGACTCATCATTCACAGTGACCAGGGTTTCCAATACACATCCAACGAATACAAAGCCATCTGTGCTTCCAAAGGTATTACAATTTCAATGAGCAGAAAGGGAACGCCTATTGATGATTCTCCGATGGAGAGTTGGCACGGAATCCTTAAAAAGGAGACTTTGTACAATAATAATATCACATCTTTGGAGCATTACATTCAATTGGTGAAAGAATGGATTGCTTTTTACAACTCAGCAAGACTAAAAAACAGGAACCTTAATTGATTCCTGTCTTTAGGCTTTTTTTTGAAGTGTGTCCATTTTGGGGTTCACTTCATTATGCTAGGCTTTTATATTTTTCTTCAACCAGCTTATACGCTGATTTTAACTTTTCAATCTCTTTATCAATATTCGCAGATTCTTTATCTCTTGTTGCTTCTGTTAATTCGCATGAAGCTTCAAATAGCTTTGTTAAAGAGAGGTTTCCAGCGACTCCTTTTAAGGCATGAGCATAATTAAAAACTTGTTTAATATCGTTTGCCTTATATGCTTCAATAAGTGCATTAAATGAGTTATTTTCCATGAATTTCTTAACCATTCTTTCAATGAATGCATCGTTCATTAAAAGAGTTAAGGCAGATTCATAATTGCTATTTGTTTCTTGATAAAATTGTTTAACGTTCATTAGATTAAATCCTTTTCAATAAGTTTTTCAAAATCATCTATTGGTAGTGGTTTACTAAAGTAATATCCTTGGATTACATCACATCCACTATCTTTTAAGAATTTACATTGCTCTTCAGTTTCAACGCCCTCTGCAACAGTGATAGCTTCCATGGTTTTAGAGAGGTTAATTATCATTTTGATAATATCTCTAACTTTCGGACTCTTGTCCATGCTTCGAATAATAGCCATATCAATCTTTAAGACATCAAATGGTAAATCAATTAAAGCGTTGAATGAAGAATAACCACTTCCAAAGTCATCAATTTCAACCTTAAATCCGCTGTCTCTAATTTTACTAATGACTGGAATAACAATATTTGCGTCTTCCACGAATGCAGACTCTGTAATTTCAATATAATAAGCTTCACGTGGAATCTTGTTTGTATCAACAATCTTAATAATGTCTTCAACGAGTGTTGGGTTATAGATATTAACTCTAGACAAATTAATGGAAAGAGGAATAGTAATACCATACTTCTTTTGCCATTTGCTCATATATTCAGCAGCTTTCTCTAAGATATAGGAATCTAGCTGACTAATTAAACCATTTTCTTCGAAAAGAGGGATGAAATCACCCGGTGAAACAAAACCAAATTTAGGTGAAATCCATCTCACTAACACCTCAGCACTAGCAAAGACCGGTTTATCTCCTTGAACATTGTATTTTGGTTGGAAATAAAGCTTAAATTGCTCTTCTTCAAGTGCTTGATGGAAGTTATCAATTAACTCTTCCATATGAAGTGTTTTTGCTTGTTTTGCTTCATCATAATATTCAATTGATTTCGTGAAGTTATTAATAAGCGTATCTGCAGTTGCTTCTGCTCTTCCTACTACTGTTTCTTTATCTAAGTTAGGATCAACGTTTGGATAAACACCTACTCTAAATGAAACATTAATGTTTTCAGAAATAGCTTTAATTGATTCATTTAATTTATCCACTAACATGTCGTAACTATCATGGTGTTCAGCATAAATAATGAATCTACTTCCACCGTCTTTTCCAATAACTGCTCTACAGCCTGTTGCAAGACAATGATTCATCGTGTCTCTAATAGCTAAAAGAACTTTGTCTCCAAAGGCATGACCATATAATTCGTTAAGGAGTCTAAATCTATTGATTGAGACTGCAATCATGTCCTTCTTTACATCAGGTAGTTCGGCATCTAAACGTTTAGCATGAATCTTAAAGAATTCACGATTAAAGAAGTTAGTAAGTTTTTCTCTTTCAGTATCTCTAAGAATTGATCTATCTTCGTAAAGTTCGATAAGTCTTTTCATTCTCGCAATAACAATTGAGAAGTTAATATCGCTAAATGGTTTTTTAATGAAATCATTTGCGCCTAAATAGAAACAAGATTCTTCTGTTTCTTTTTCTGAGGTGCAAACAAAGAATGGAATGCTTCTTAGTTTTGGATTTTCTTGTCTATCTTTAAGCACTTGTTGTCCGCTATATGGCATGTTAACGTCAATAACCACTAAGTCAATTTTATGTTCTGAACTTAATAATAAGTCAATTGCAGCCTTACCGTCATCAGCTTCCAAAATATTAAAATCATTGGAAAGTTGCATCGCTAAAATATCTCTATTGATTTCTTCATCATCAACAATAAGAACCGTTTTCTTTAACTCGAATGAATTGACTTTTTTATCTTCCATATAGTTAATCCTTCATGAAGTAAATTTAATAAAATAACAACAATAAGTAAGTTATTTTTACTTATTATCGCATATTTTATTTTTAAATTTATATTTAATTTTAATACTGTAGTGTTAATTTTGCTTCATTGATGTGTAAATCAAGCAAAATAAAAGCGCCTTATTCCTAAGACGCTTTTGTTGCCAACCAGGCCAGCATAACCCTGGATCGCCGTGTACCACCTCTCTAAGTGCAAGGTGCGCCGTGGTCGTACGCTGACGGTCACAGTCAGTATATATCCCGTAGTGATCGTACATCTCCACCCTTGGCAACTTAATTATAACAATATTACAAATTCTTTGAAGCGTTATTTGATATTTTTTTGTTTGCCTTAAACTAGCTCTATCATAAGCCACATTTTGGTGGCAAATCAACAACTTTTTTATGGGCAAAAATGTTTATTCCGCTAACATATTTTGAATAACAGAAACTAAAACATCGATTGATCTATTGTTGTAACCTTCGTTATTAATGATGAGGTCTGCATAGTATTGACTTGGTGCAATTATTTCTTCATACATTGGAAGAACCGTTGAGAAGTATTGTTCAATAATTGATTCGTATGTACGACCTCTTTCTTTTTGGTCTCTATCAATACGTCTTACAAGTCTTCTTTCACGTGAACAGTTGATATAAACCTTCAGGTCACCCATTGCTCTAAGGTCTTTGTTAACAAGAGCCATAATACCTTCGATAACAATTAATTCTTTTGGTACAACAACTTCAGTTTTTGGAGAACGTCCGTGGATAGTGAAATCGTAAATTGGTTTTTCAATTGTTTGGCCATTTTTAAGAGCTTTTATTTGTTCGTTCATTAACTTCCAATCAAATGCTTTCGGGTGGTCAAAATTAATCTTTGCTCTTTCTTCAATTGGAAGAACCGAGAAATCTTTATAATAGTCGTCAATTGAAACGACTGTAATTTTCTCTGCTGGAATCTTTTCTAAAACTTTCTTTAGAACAAAAGTCTTACCGGAAGCAGAGCCACCGCCAATTAAAATAATCTTGCTCATATTTTTTTCTCCTTAAATCAGTCTTGAGAATAATTTGTAAAGTAGTCTTGTACTAAAACAACAGGAGTTCCTTTATCACCAGACCCGCTTGTTAAGTCACAAAGCGAGCCAATAAGGTCTGTTAGTTGTCTTGGAGTTGTGCCTTCAGAAGCCATCTTTCCAACCAAATTTCCTGCTTTTTCCTGTATTTTTTGCTTAATAGCATCCTTAAGTTCTTGTCCCTTAAGGTCTTTGAATTCATTGTCTGCTAAGAACTTTAATTTGAGTTCATTTGGAGTGCCGCGTAACCCTTCAGTGAAGAATGGAGAAACTACTGGATCAGCAAGTTCCCAAATCTTTCCTTGTGGGTCTTTAAAAGCACCGTCACCATAAACCATTACTTCAACGTGCTTACCTGTCTTTTCAAGCATTTGTTTTTGAATATCTTCAACAAGTTCTTGCCCTGCTCTTGGGAAAAGTTTGACAGTTTCTTCGGTAGCTTTATTTGAACCAAGTAAACCATATTTCTCGTTATAGCCGCTTCCATTAACTGGAGCAGATAAAATATCATCCATTCCTAAAACAATTTCAGCACCATTTTCTTTTAGAATTCTCTTGGTTCTTTTACGGGTGTGAATATCACAGGTTAAAACTTTCTTTGTGTAGGCTAAGATTGCTTTTGGTTGATTTGCGAATACGACTTCGACATCACAACCTTCACCTTTAATTAACTCAACATAGTAATCGATATAATCAACACCTGTGAATTCATGAACTTTGTGTCCGAATAATTCACGATATTTTTCTAAGGAAAGAACATCACTATATGGGTTAACGCCTTTTTCATCTAAATCATCATATGTTAGTAATGCGTTTCCAACTTCATCACTTGGATAAGAAAGCATAAGAACAATTTTCTTAACACCTCTTGCCATTCCTTTTAAAAGAATTGCAAATCTATTTCTTGAAAGAATTGGGAAAATAACTCCTAATGGGCCATCTCCAAATTTGTTATGAATGTCTTTTGCAATATCATCAACAGTTGCATAGTTGCCTTGACTTCTTGCAACTACGGATTCAGTAATAGCAATGACATCTCTATCTTTGATAGGAAATGGCTCAGCTGCGCTTGCTTCTAAAACTGATGCGACAACAATGTTTGCTAAATTATCGCCTTGTTTAATAATAGGAAGTCTAATTCCTCTAGAAGTTGTTCCAACACATTTTGACATATTAGTTATTCTCCTTTTCAAGAATATTTCGTGCAATATAAACACCTGAAGCACTTGCTTGTGATAAGCCTCTGGTAAGTCCTGCTCCATCACCACCAACATAAAGATTCTTAATACCTTGGACTTCTAACTTATTATCCATTTGTGGGTGAGCACTATAATACTTAGCTTCGACACCATAAAGGAGTGTGTGTTCTGTGGCAATACCCGGGGTAATCTTATCTAATACTTCAATCATTTCAATAATTGAACGCATTGTCTTATAAGGAAGTGCTAAGGCGAGATCACCAGGAACAGCTTCTTTAAGAGTTGGTCTTACAAAGCCTTCATTAATACGTTTTGGAGTACTTCTTCTTCCTAACTTAATATCACCATACTTTTGGACAATAACCGCACCACATGATAGCTGGTTAGCTAGACTGGAAACTTTTAATGCGTACTCATTTGGTTTTTTGAACGGTTCTTCAAATCTATGGGTAACAAGTAATGCAAAGTTTGTATTATTGCTTAGTAACTTAGAATCGCTATACGAGTGACCATTAACATTGATAACACCTTCATAGTTTTCCATAACAACATGTCCACCTGGATTAGAACAAAATGTTCTAACTGTGCTACCAACAGATGTTTTGTAAACAAACTTACCTTCATAAAGGTTTTTATTAATTTCTTCCATGACCATATTTGGACATTCAACACGAACACCAATATCGACTTGGGTTTGTGACATCTCAACATGGTATTTATCAAATAATTCGCTTAACCACTTGGAGCCTTCACGACCAACACCCAAAACTACATATCTAGATTCAATCTCGGTTCCGTCTTCTAATTTAACACCTTTTATTCCATCGTCATCCTTAAGAATATCGACGACTTTCTTTCCAAAGATAGTGTCAATTTTATCTTCCATAGACTCAAAGATTCTTTTTAAAATCTTGAGGTTTTCTTCGGTTCCTAAATGTCTTACTTTACTATGTAAAAGTTTGACACCAACACTCATTGCGCGGTGCTCAATTTCTCTTACTTTTGGTGTTTCTGGATCAGTAATTGTTTTAGTAGCACCAAAAGATAAGTTAACTTCATCAACATAGTTGATTAAGTCCATTAATTCTTCTGGTGACATATATTCTGTTAACCAGCCGCCAAATTCAGTGGTGATGTTGAACTTACCATCAGAGTAAGCTCCGGCTCCACCAAATCCACAGGTAATAGAACATGCTGGAAAACATCCTTGTGTTCCTTTAGAAGGATTGACTGGACATCTTTGTAGTTTATGTTCTAAGACAGGGCATTTTCTTTCGTAGATTGTACGACCCCTATCAATGAGTAAAATCTTTAAGTCGTTTCTTTTATTGGCGAGCTCATATGCGCACATATAACCGCTCGGACCAGCACCAACAATAATGACATCATATTTCATAAGTCATTTGTCCTCCATGGGTTTCCCTATATGATTTTATCATATCCAAAGTATTCATAAAGAAAAAAGATGAAATTATTTTTAAAAAAATAAAAAACCACCCAGAAGGATGGCTATTCATCGATGAATTTAAATATTTCTTCAAACATTTTCATGTCTTGCTCAGTGAGCTTTTCAATCGAAATATCTTTAAAATAATTGATTTTATCTTCATCGGTTTTAATTGTTTTTTCCTTGATAAGCTTATAGTAATTGCTGAATGTTTCGCTCATGTATCTGATCGCTGCATCAGTGTAGTTTGGGTTGTGTTTTCTTCCAGCAACTCTAAGAGTTTTAATATTTGGATTATGAGCATCTTCTGCAAACTTTAGAGCAACTTTATAAGGCACTAATGTGTCATCATCAGATTGAATTACAAATAATTTCTTGTTCGTAGTCTTTAAAAATTCAATGTTATCAACCCCAAAATATTCTGGAACAACTTTCTTTTCATATTTTAGAATTCGACTGGTGATAAATAAGGAATGAAGTGAAGCTTTCATCAATGTTTTGATTGAAACAAACCCAGATAATACAACCGCCTTCTTTATATCTTCTCTAATATTAGCGAGGTTAAGTGAAGTATAGCCTCCAAGCGAGTGACCCATAACCACTATTTCTTCTTTTAATTTAAGTAGATTTAATAACTCAATAATATCGAATGTTGGCATGTTCAAAGATGCTAAACTTTCACCGCCAGATTCTCCGCATCCTGTATAGTCTAGAGTTAAAACTTTGTATCCGTGCTTAGCGAGTATTTCAATCTCTCTTAGATACGATGTATGACCTGGTCCAATACCTGGACAGAAAAGAATGATTTTATCCTTCTTAAAACCATCGTTGTAGTAAAAATAGTAGTGAATTTCTGTACTTTTTGAGTTTTTAAAGGTATGTGCTTCTTGTTTTAAACCTTCAAAGTCTTTAAAAGAATAGTAAGGAATTCCTACCTCTTTGTTATATCTACGAACTAAGTTCCTTTTATATTGATCAACAATGATTCCCATTAGTTAAATTCCTCTAAAGAATCGATGCGGTTAATAACAATTTCAAAGTCTTCTTTGCTATGCAACGTAACTGATAATGAATATCCTTCATAAATCAATGATTTAGTGTAGTAATCTTCACCATTAATGCTTCTATATCCTTCAAGCGGTAAACCATTAAGTTTTCTAATATCATTGAGATTTGAAGACATACATTTTATTAAGCTTTCCTTGTTCGACCACATTCTAAATAAATTATTTACATCGTTTATCTTCTTTTCGTCTTCACAAAGTGTGAATTTAATGGCATCTACCTTCTTTTCATTTACTTGTTCAATATCAACACCAATTTCACACGATTCACAGATTGCTAAAACAGCGAATTCACTTGAGTGAGAGATATTAAAATATGGACCATTTTCTAAATATGGTTTCTTGTTCTTTGTTTCCTTAATTTCTCCACTTGGAAGATACTTTTTAATCAATAAACCCGCCCCATAAGAAAGAAGGCGATCCTTTTCATTTAGATACTTCTCTGCTTTATCTTTCCTTCCTTTATCTATAAAAGATAAAACAGTAGAAAGGTTTTCCTTAATAAGTGATGTGTGAAGAATATATAAATCTACATTCATAATAGGCAATTTATTTTAGCATATATAATAATTCATTTAGAAAATAAAAATGGGCACCGCCCATTAGTTTATTTAATTTTTAATTTTTTAAGACGTTCCTGGTATTCATCATAAATCAGACTAATGTCAGTTAAATGAACGCCTGTACGTTTAATTAAATCTTCCGCGGCTTGCGCAAGATCATTTCTCACAATTTCTTCCGGATTGTGGAAGTCTCCACCATAGACAATTTTTACTTTTGTTTTTGCTGCTTGTGTCCAAAAATAATCGCTCGGATATTCTTCATAACGAATACCATTTTTAATTTTTCCTCGTAAAATCCCGTGGATATTGACTTCAAGAGCAACGTTATACTCAATCGCAGTTTCAATAATCTCTTTGGTAATTTGTGCATAAAGAGGTGTCACTTCTGTGCAACACATAAAGAATAAATCTGGATGAGCAATATATAGATAAAGTCCGCTTTTGATTCCCTCAATAATATCATCTCTATATCTTAATAAACCCTGTTCTTGCTTATCCAACTCATACGTCATATACCAAAAAGGTTCAAAATCTTTATTAAAACCACAATGCTGACCACAAATTAAATAATCAAAACCTCTATCTCTTAAAAGAGATTCATAATATTTTTTATAGTAAGGACTCCACTCAGCCTCAAAGCCTAAGTACATTTCAATTTGATTTTCATATAAGGCCTTGCAGCGTTTAAATTCGTCGATATATTCTCCAAGAAGTGAATAGTCACCTCTTACTCTTTCCTGAATAACACCAGGAAGAAAAACATGGTCGCTTACACCATATTTTTTGTAACCATGTTTTATCGCTTCAGTTACATAATCTTCAATATCTTTTACAGCATGTCCACATCTAAACGTATGAGAGTGGAAAACGTATTCATTTAACATAAAATAATATGGCTTTCTCTATAATTTTTACTTTTCTTGGTTTGCTTTTTTGCGCTTTCTAATAATGAAGAAAGCAAATGCGCTTGCGCCCAAAAGTAGAACTGCAGCTGAAGCAGCAATAATAATTATAAGGGTTGTATTATTCTTTTCTTTTGCAAGTGGATGAGCATTTAAATATGAGTTCGCTTCAGAGTTAGCTTCTTCAACTGTTTTTGCAGCTTTAACTTTCTCAATAGCAGCCAAGGTTTCAGAATTTAATTTCTCAATTTCTTCTTGGCTCATTGATCCATTAATTAATGCAGCATATCTATTTTTAATTTCATTTAATTGATGGTAAATAGCCTCATTTAATTCTTTCGCTGACATTTCTTTATCTGTCAAAACAGAGTCGATTGAAAGCTTGGCTTCTGCAAATAATTGATCAATTTCTTCTAATGAAGAAGACTTCATAATAATACCTTTAAATTCTTCTTTAAATGCTAAGATTGTCGAAAGCTCTTCTTGTCTATATAAGCCATAGTCGTCTTTCTTATATGAATCGAGAAGAGCGATTGTTTTACTTTGATATTTTTCAAAAGCTGTTTGTACTTCATCTATTAAACTAGAAACTCTATCTAGAATTTGTTCAACTTTCTCAACTGTGTCTGCTTCAGTAAGTAGATTTATACCTTCTTCGCTCAAATTATTAATTGTTTGTTTGCCTTCATCATCATATTCCGTTTGGAATTCTTCAGAACGATAATAATTAAATTGTTTTGTGGCATCGTCCTTTGCTTCCTCTAAAGAGGTATTTGAAGTCCAAGGTCTATTTCTTCCTTTAAACACAAACGAAGATGTTCCGACTTCAAAAATAACCTTTTCAGAACTATCTTTATCGAAATATGAAAAACGGCCTGAAATAACTACTATATCACCAGGATACAAAGTATCTATCTCATCTTCATCAGTAATTAATTTAGACAAGTATAATTGATATGAAGCATCAGAATATTTTCCAAGAATAGGAACATCACTTCTACCTATAACAAATTCTTCGTCATCTCTAATAAGTTTTATGTTATTTGCATTTAATGCATAACTATCCACTCCTGATGCATCATAACTTAAGTTATTGTTCTTCATTGTTAAGAACATCGTTTGATTGTTTCTGGAGTGACCTAATTCATAACCAAATCTTCCGCAGTAAAGTGGATTAAGTAATGAATCTGTGCTTGGGTAAAAATTGCTTAATACTGCGGTTCCATTTACATCACTAGTACCACTGTCGTTGTTAGATAATGCAACTCTAGGGTTGTTGCAAATTGATAACGAATCAACAACTTTATTAATAAGTTGTGTTCCATCAACAACAAGCCTGATCCATGTACGGTTTCCTTCAATTAAATCAATTGCACTTATAGAGACTTCATATTCTTTGTTTGAATCAGTAAAAATATTACTACCACCCGAGAAAGAATCATCTAGATTTCCAAAAACACGTTTGAACATATATCCAGATGAGTTTGTTCCAATGTAAAATTTGTAACCATAATATTTAATGCCACGTAAAGTAATAACAACGTTTGCCTGTTCAGTCGGAACTGCATTGGCCTTATATTTGAAGTTAAAAACTACATTTCCGTTCTTGTTTTTGGAATTTGGAGCAAATGTATTGAACTGATTATCTTCTTCAGCATTAGTATTTACATCATCGCCTCTTTGATTCTTTTTTCCGTGGAAAATTGCAGAATTTCCTAAAGATAAATCATTCAAAGTGACATTATCATATGGTGCGAGGAAAGCTTCATAACCATCGCTTAAATTGAGGACGGCTTCTTCCATTTTTGTTGCTCTCGTTTTAACTGAGTTAATTTGAGCCTTTGCTGATGCAATTAGATTCAAAACTTGTTGAGTAGAAGTAGCTGTTTCAAGAGCCTCTGCACATTCAACAATATATTGGTTAATAATGGCTTTATCAGCATCATAATACTTATCTAAATCAACATAGTTACTTAACTCTGCAAAGTAACGATCTTTAAATGAATCAAATCCATCTTCTGTTAGTGCTTTGGATTGCATTTGGGTGGCAGCTAAATTGTAGGCATCGTAAATCTCTTTTGTAGTATTTAATGATTGAATTGAAGTTTTAAGTTGACTATGAATTGTATTTATTTCTTCAAACAATTCTGGTTCATACAAATCCGAATTATACAAAATACTAAATTGTTCAATTATGTATGACTTAAAGTCAACTTTCTTATAATCATCGACTCCAGAACCAACTTTTAAGAATGCTAGCAAATTGATTTCAATGCCTAAACTTTCGCCGTTTTCTAATGCAACATGTGGGTTTTCAATATATTGACCATCTTTGTAATTTTTATAATTAAATATTCCGTCAATAACAACTAGAGTCCCAACCTCCGGATTGCTGCTTCCAATTTGAGATTCTGCGCAAATGAAAATCTCGGTACCCCAATCATCTCTTCTGCGTAATGCGTCATAGCGACAGTTGGCGTGCGGCACACCGTCAACGTAAATATTATGAATGCTTGTTGGATAGTAACCGTCTTCTCGAGTTCTTAACATTGCTTCAAATGGCAATTCACTTGGCCAGATTAAGAACGCCCAGTTATGGCCAGATTGAACTTCTTGACTTGGTCTAACACCATCCAAATAGGATGTAATATTTGTAACTTTATGAGGAACTGTAACTATTAAATCAGAAGTATAAACATAAAGCTTCGATTCTTTAATATGCAAAGTGCAGTCATCTCTAACAAAATTACCATCTAGAATAATAGTGTCCCCAGCATTAAGTGCGCCAACGCCAGAGAAAGCAGTAGTTGCAATTTTGTAGGTTTTTTCTGCAGTTTTTGTAAAAGCCTCAACTGAATCGGCTACTGTATGTATTGTTCCGTTTTCTCTTAAAACTTTTAAAGAACCGTTTGATGTTTTGTATTTAATTGAATCTTGTGGAGCGGCATTCGCTTCAAGCTCAAAAGTAATATCGCTAAGTTTTGAATCACCAGCCGCTTTAGCATAATATCCCTCGATTGGATCTGCCGCCAAAGCTTCTCTAGATTTAGTTTTAAATGTTGTAACTAATATGGAGCAAAATGAAAACAAACCTGTAATACAAATTAATAATTTGGTTGGCTTGGTTAATTTTAAGCGCATTTTGTAATTCTCGTATTTATTATATAGTGTGACGTTCGCTATGTGTAAATAAGATGCGTACTTATACAGCATTATTGTAATATTCCTGTATATAGCCTCTCTTCAAACTGTTGATAATAAATTCCTGTTTGTTGTGAAATAAAACCAAGTTAATAAAAAATAGTTGTAAAGTGCATTATCCTAATTTCATATGAAAACTGATTTTACCAATATTGAATTTGATATTGTCGTTCTTGCAGGCCAAAGTAACGCTGAAGGCTATGCTGTTTCGCGAGAAAAGACACCAAAAGTTATATCTGATGCTTATGAAATTATCGATAAAAATAAGTTCGGAATGAAGTTAAAAGAAGATGGCTCATACGGCGGTTTAGACTTTGTCTATCCTGTTGAAGTAATTATACGAGAACTCCAAGAAAGAAGAAGTGAAGATGGTACTTATTGTTCCGATCTGTCTTTGAGTTTTGTTGAGCAATACAAAAAATCAAAATTCTATACACCAGGTAGAAAAATTTTGGTTATCAAGACCGGTTATGGTGGAAGTGGATTTGCTTTTGATCAGCACGGGGTCGGGAATCCCTTATATATAAGGATGCTAGATATGATTAATATCGGCCTCTCTTTAAATAAAAATAATAGGATAGTTGCATTTCTTTGGCATCAAGGAGAGCACGACGCTTTTGAGAATGCTTGGTTTAGTTATGATGAAAGATATGAATATTACTATTCAAATCTTCTCAAACAATTTTTAGCAATTAAAGAAGAATATAAGCAATTTGATTTTCCTTTCATTACTGGTGGAATGTGCAGAGACTGGAAAAAGCGTTATTTAGTTCAAACTGAAGCTGTTGAAAAAGCAACAATTGATGTTTGCAACAAAATTGGGAACGCAGCTTTTGTTCAAACAAGTGATTTGCCAAGTAATGAAGAAGAACTCCACAATGGAGATTTAGATCATTTTTCTAAAAATTCAATAATAATTCTAGGCGAGCGATATTTTGATGCTTTTACTTCCTTAAAAAGAAAGTGATTGGATCTAATTGCAAAAAGTAAAATATAAAAAAAGCGCATTAAATGCGCTTTTCTAATTCAATACAAATATAGTGATATATTGGCAAGTGATATTCTTGAACTTTAAACACTTCCGTTTCTGGAGCTTTAATACAAATTGTAGAGAGCTTTGAAAGTAAACTATCATTCTTACCAGTAAGGGAAATTGTCTTAAGGCCAAGTGCTTTTGCTACTTTTACTGCATTAACGACATTCTTTGAATTACCTGATGTTGATAATGCTATTACAACATCATGTGGATTATCTTTTGAGTATCCGACTACTTGTTGGGCGAATATATAATCTGGATCAACATCATTGGCAAATGCTGTTAGCAATGCTGTTTGAGATGTTAGGTCAATACAAGGGATGCCGACTTGTAGTTTGTTAGACACTTCTTCATCAAATTCTTTATTGATTTTTTGTGCTAATTTTTCATTTAAAGGGCGTCTTTCTCGGAAATTTTTCATTAATTCTCCAACAATATGTGCTGCATCACTGCTTGATCCACCATTGCCACAAACTAAAATCTTTCCGTTATTTTTAAAGCAGTTTTCTAAAACATTAATTGCTTCTTCAATATTGTCTTTTTGTGATTCTAATTCTGGATAACGTTCATAAAATGTTTTCATATCTTCTCCTAACAATATTCCAACCAAGGAAGAGTAATCATCTATTTGTTCATTTAACTCAGATGGAATAATCTTACACACATCAAAATTAATAGAATTTTTCTTAACCGATTCTTTAACTTTCTTTTCCAATAAATCTAAACAACGAGGATAGATGCCCCCAATAACAACTACTTCTAGATTTAACAAATCTAGTAATATTGAAATGGTTTCTCCTAGTCTTTCTGCAACTTTGTCAAAAATCTCTATTGCAACCTTATCACCGTTTCTTGCTTCGTAGGCTATATCTTTGGTTGTTAATGGATTGTATTTATGCAAATTAGTTTCTTTGTTTTGAATCAATTCTTTTACCCAAAGTGGAATGTTGCCGCCTGCAATGAAGCCCTCAACAGAACCGGCTTTACCATAACCAACTGGCCCGTTGTCACTTAACTTAACATGACCTATTTCTCCGGCCATTCCATTGTTACCAACATAAAGCTTTCCGCCTAAGATTAGTCCGCTTCCAAAACCAGTTCCAAATGTTAAATATGCACCATTTTTATATGCTTTTCCCGCACCAAATTTAAATTCTGCTAACGCACAAGCATCGGCATCGTTCAAGTAATAAACATCACATTGGTACTTATCTTTTAAAATTTTTACTATTGGAAAGTTATCAAACCCTGGTAAATGAGGAGGTTTAAGTAAAAGACCTTTTTTAGTATCTTGTGGTCCCCCAGTCGCTAATGAAATAACATCGACTGGATATGAAAAATCTTCAACGCATTTAAAAATATTTTCCATTACTTCTTCAGGATTGTTTGGATTCGTTGAAAAGACTTTCTTTTCTATATTAGAAAAGATTCCATCATAAAATGCGTGTGTAACAGCAGTCTTTGTTCCGCCTATAGAAATACCAATAACACTATATCTTTTCATCTTTACAGTTTGAGTTACTTAATTATTATAAATAATGTTTTCTTATTTGGTTATCTTTTCATCAAAAAACCACCATTATTGGTGGCTTTGTTGAGTGTTATTTTTTATCAATCGAATATTTTGCGAGCAAACAGCTTTCAATAGGTTCAATATGACGACCTCTAAACAAATCTTTTGCTTCATCAGGAGTTCTTGCAAAGATATGTTCGAAACGTCTTTGACCTTTATAACTATATGCAATTACGTATTCATTTTCTGGCCTAATATTTTCTCAATTTCAAATGGTTTTCCCGTGTTTTTTTATGAGAGTGTGCCGTATTGAGCAATTGCTTGTTCAACCGTTAATTCACCTTTACCAACTTTGTAAGATGCAAGTCTAATTTGTTTTGCTAGAGGATCTTTAACTCCAAGAGATTCTGGAGAGAATGTACGTTCTGTTGGAACTTCTGCAAATGAAGCATACATTGCACCAAATGGTTCGTCTTTGGTTGAATTAATCAACCCTTTTAATGAAGCAAGATTTTTGAGTTCTTCTTTTTGGAATAAGAATCTCATAAATTCATTTGTCATATCTAAGTTATTACAATCTTTATTAACTGAGAATTCAACTGATGGGCTATCAATGAAGTAGCCGCCTTCATTCGTCAATGGGATTGGAAGGAATGAATATCCAAATGGATTTTCTTTGAATTCTGCTGATTCCTTTTCACGTTTTCTTCCGCCTGAAACAGTGTCTGCTGTACAAATCATCATTGGAACATCGCCTTTAAAGAAACGAAGTAAAACTTGTTTATAGTTATCAGTAATGCCTTTAATTCCTTGTTCTTCATTACCATCGCATTGAACAAGATTAACTGCACCAGTATCTACAAGTTGTTTTACCTTAGTAAGTCCATCCAACATATATGAACCAGCTGAAGAATCTAAATTGTTAGCTTTTTCTAATGCTTCTGGATTACCGGCAAGTGCGGCTACAAAAGCTGGATAAGCAACTGTGTTCATCCAACAACTTGAATCGCCTAAAGAATATCCCATCATAGGACTTAAATAACCTTTTTCTTTAAATGATGCGCAAGCGCTCAATAATTCATCCCAAGTTGACGGCACAGCAATACCTTCTTTTTCGAATAAATCATTGTTAACTAGTGTTCCATATGTTCTAGAGAAAACAGGAGCTAAAAATACTTTACCGTCTTTATCTTTATTTACAAGTCCTGGGCGGAGAGAATCTATACCAATATTTAATTTAGGATCAGCAAGATCTTCCATATGAGAAACAATTGAACTATATGTTTCACCTCCGGCCATATATGAAGCATAAGAGAAGAAAATGTTAATATTTTTTCCATCTTCCTGTTCAAGTTTTGTTGCTAAATTACTAGCGTATGGATTAAATCTTCTATAAGAAAGGGTAACGTTTGGATAATATTCGTTGAAACGATCAAATTCAGCTTCTAAAGCCTCAAAATTGTCGTAGTCACCTACAACTTTAATCGCACAACGAGTGCCAACATCAAGTGATGGTTTAAATTCTCCGGTTTCTTCTTTTGTTTTCCCTTTACACGAAATAACCATTAATGTAGAAAGGAAAGCTACACTGACACGTACTAACTTTTTCATTTTTTAGATTCCTCCTTAATTTTTTGAATCACTTTAATTACAAGTTTAATGTCTATTGGTTTAGCGATATGTCCTTGCATACCGGCTTGTAAACATTCAGTAACGTTTTCTGAGAATGCGTCTGCTGTCATAGCGACAATAGGAAGTCTGGATGCCCACGGATCTTCAAGATTACGGATTGCCCTTGTCGCATCTAAACCATTCATTTCTGGCATCTGAATATCCATAAACACAAGAGAATACCTGCCTTTTTCCGCAGATTTTACCTTTTCAAGAGCAACTCGACCATTCTCTGCCCGCTCTGTATTTATTCCATACATCGAAAGTAACGTGGAGATAATTTCCCAGTTAATATCGTTGTCTTCTGCCACAAGAATATTCATACCTTCTAAGTCTGAATAATCATTTTCTTGCTCAACGGATTCTTTTTCAGTACCAAGTATTTCACTAATTTTGTCATATAGAGTTGAGCGGAAAAGAGGCTTACTTAAGAATCCGCTAACTCCAGCTTCTTTAGCTTGTTCTTCAACATCTGAATAAGAGTATGCAGATATTAATAAAATTGGAACCTTAGATTTAATTTCTTCACGGATGCGGCGAACAGTTTCAATACCATCAATATCTGGCATTTTTAAGTCAATTATGACTATGTCATAGTTCTTGCCTTCTTGTTCTCTATGTTTAATCATTCCAAGTGCTTCTAAGCCACCCGTTGCTTGTTCAGTATTTAAGCCAAGAGATTCCATTGTATCAACGGCTGTTTCAAGTAGTATTTCATCATCATCCACGATCAAAACATCCATATTTTCAAGTTTCATTTCTGCTCTTTGATGTTCTGCTATTGGAAGATCTAAAACAACGGTAAATGTTGTTCCTTTACCTTGTTCACTTTGACAATCGATTGTGCCTTGCATAAGGTCCACCATTTGTTTTGTAATGGCTAAACCAAGACCGGTGCCTTGAATTTTATTAACACGACTGTCAGTTTGACGTGAGAATGGCTGATAAAGATTTGCTAAAAATTCTGGACTCATTCCGATACCGGTATCAGAAACTTTAAACGTAAGTTTTACACAGCCTTCTTTTTCGCTCGGTTCTTCTTTCATATCAACGCTTACACTCCCGTGCGGGTCTGTGTATTTAATCGCGTTAGATAAAAGATTAATAAAGATTTGATTAAGTCTTAGTTGATCAGCAAAAAGATATTCCTTATCGAAACGAGAAATATGGAAAGTAAAATCAATATTCTTCTCTTTAATCATTGGTTGAGACAAATTCATAAGATTTTCCACTGATTCTACAATTGAGAAGGATTGAGGAACTAAGTTTAATTTTCCGCTTTCAACCTTTGAAATATCCAATATGTCGTTTATTAAAGTTAACAAATGGTTACTTGCAAGATTAATTTTTCTTAGGTTTTCTTTAACTATTTTTTCATCTCCAAGATTCTTTTCTGAGATTGTTGTAAGACCAATAATCGCATTCATTGGAGTACGGATGTCATGTGACATTGTAGAAAGGAAATCTGTCTTTGCTTTGCTGGCAGATCTAGCTTCTTTTGCAGTTATTTGAAGTTGTTTATTGAAATAAAGCATCACCATAAGGTCGAAGATAAATAGGACTAAAAGACCTACTGCGGTGACACCAATAAGTAACCAGTTTTGAGTACCCGAAACGAGGTTTTTATATGGCATCAAGCTTAAAAGAGTCCAAGTTCCATCTTCATCAACTGGAGAATACGCCAAAATACATTTTTGACCTTTTGAGTTTAATACCATTTTTGAACCTGGTTTTGAAGTAATGTCTTTAAAGACTTCTTCGGCAGTAGCTAAATCAACATCATTGTAATATCTATAGAAATCTAAGAAATTTGAATTTTTGTAAGACTCGCCTTGAATAATATAACCGCCTTTTGCATCAATAATTGCAAGTTCAGCAGTTCCAAATTCTTCTTTTGGAAAAACCCATTTTGCAATAAGCTCTGATTCCGGTAATAAACGAAGCAAGATTGCAGGTTTAGATACTCCGCCTTCTTTAAGTATTATATAGTGAGCAAAAGCAATAGTGTCTTCAGAATTAATTGGATTTTGGAATACACGAGAAACATTAATGGATTCTGGAGCATTTTGTATCCAAGATAAATCATTAACCAAATCGTAACCTTTGTAGGAAACGTCAGAAATTATAATATTGTCTTTTGCATCTCTAGTAGATTTACCCGCTAAAGTATCTTGATAAATTATGTGAGCAGACGCTTTTTGAAGGACGTGGGAAGTACAAATGAATGATGTCGCTTCGTCAATTGTCATTCCTTGGCTGTTTATGTGTGTAGCCCAAACATCACAAATACGTTGTTCACCTTCAAAATAGTTTTCGGTGACATGTTCCATTGTAATTGTTGTATTTTCAAAATGTTCAATTTGAGTTTGTTTTGTTTTTTTCGATTCAAAGGTTGCATAAATAACAACAAAAACAACCATAGATACCATAATGATTACATTGACTATGATTACCCAGATTCTTTTTTTCATTCTTTAAACACCGAAATCTAATTTACTAATATTTATAATGACTTATTTGTTGATAAGATTCTATCACAAATATTTTTCGATAAGTCTTGTAAATATTAAAATTAACCAAAATTTGCGGTTTTTCCTGATAATTTTGTGAAATGAGAAAAAATGCCCCTCCTCCTGTTAAGTCAAGGATTTGGGGTATTTTTAGTTATTGGTTATTTGCCTTAACTTATGAATTATAAGTAAGCTTCTGCATAAGCAGCTACATTACTAATATTGACGCCTGATGAGGTGGCTTCTAGATCAAATTCAAGAGTAATGATTGTGTCGGCTTTACCCATTTTGAGTTTTCCGTTCTCAACTGACATTCCGGTGGAGCCAGCCGCAATGCTTCCAACTAAAATTTCAACATCGAAATCAACTGGATCAGTGACAGTATTATTTTGTGTCTTACCTTTAAGCGTTAATTTAATAGAATTAACTGGATCATCACCAACAGTTGCTGGAGCATGATTTGCTCTATAAATGAAATGCTTCTTTGATAATGATAATCTTCTTTCGTTGACTTTGTTAAATCCTAAATCACCAAGTTCTGTTGCGTCTTGTTTTAAGAGTTTAGCACCAAAAGTATAACCGTTAAGGAGGAAGAATGAATTCTTAGCTGTATCTCTATATGATGATAATTTCTTAGAACCGTCTCCTCTATTTCCGTATTTGAAAGTGTGGCTTTCTTTGATTTCCTCAACTGTCTTGGCCTTCTTTGTTAGATCCATTGTGTCTGGGTCGACATTTGTTTGAGTGATTTCATAATATGTAACTGATTTAATTGTGAAATCTTTATTTAAATAAACGAGGCCTTGTTCACGATGAATTTCATGATAGATTCTCTTTTCGTGTCCTGCTGCTTCAGGAGCATATTGTTCATTCTCTTGTGAATAAACAAAGAATTGTTGACCTTTCTTATTTTCTACTGCAAGGTACTGTGGATTACTTAAAAGATTAAATACATCATCTAATCCTTCTTTAACCGCAAAACTTTCATAACCTTCTGCAATTCCATACTCATTGTAATCAAATCCGGTTTCGCTATTTTCTTTGAAGTCAGCATATTTTTCAGTGTCATATCTAGCGACTGCTCTGGTTTCTTTAACTTCTCTTTCGAAAGTTTGCCCAGCCATTTTGTATTTTTCTTTGAGCGAGTCTTCACTGTATGCTTCTCCGTTTGAGAAGAATTCTCCAGTTTGTTTTTCTTCGGAGTGGGCTTCTTGAAGCGCAGTTTTATAATCGTAGCTTGCTTTCTTTTCATAATTTGAAAGTTTTTCAATTGTCGCAGAAGTTACTTTAGCAACAAGCGATATTCTCTCAGAGTTATTTAGAATGCGCTTATAGGAAACTTGTTCCCAACTTGCTTTTGCTCCACATCCAGATAATAAAGATGCGGCTGCAACAGCAACAAAAAATGTTTTGATATTTTTCATCTTAATATCTCCTTCTGTAAATCATTTTAATACATTAAATATATTTATAAAAGAAAAGAAAACATCTAAAGTAAAACTTTTGTTCAATTTTATAAAATTGTTTTAAATGATGAAGAGTAATTTAAGTTAAAATAACTTTTTTTCAATAGCAGACACTACTTCTTTAGCGAGCATTTGATAACCACCATATAAATAATGGGTGCCATCTTCATTTCTTAAATCGTTTGGTATATTTTTGCTCACTTCAAATAAGTGATTTATAGAAAGGTTCATCTCTTTTACAAGTTCATTAACAGCACCGTTTCTTTCTTCAAGTTTTTTGCCCCATCTTTTATCAACGGTTTTGTTCCCTTGTTTATTAACAATTGTAGATTCCGCAAGAATAACTTTACTCGAGCTAGGGATTTTACTAATTATTTTCCTTAACTTTTCTTTGTATGTTTTTTTAGACATAGAAAAGCCATGCAAACCTTGATTTAGATGAATAACATCATACTTATTATTGTTCATGTAATTAACAATAAGTTTAAAAAAGAAACTACTATTTAGAGTGTAACTTGTAGAAATATAATCGACATAACACTTTCCTCTTAATGTCTCTCTCACTATTTCTTGATATCCATTAGTAATAGAGTCTCCAATAAGAAGTACTCTTGGTAAATCTTGATTATTTGTATTGTCGGACCAACTATGAATCCATTCAAATTGTTCTTGTTTCATATTTTCTGACTTTGGTGGATTGTATACTTATTTTCCATAGAAAAATTATCATAAAAAAGCTCAAATATGCAATCTCAAGCTGTAAATTGTAATTAAAAAGAAAAAATATGTCATAAGAAAACCGCCCATTTGGACGGTTCTTATCAAATGTCACTTTTTAACCAAAACTAGATAGGCGAGTTTGGGTAATGACAAATTTTGTGGTTGTCTAAGTCAATCCATTCTGTTTTGTCTAAATCTATCTATCGCTATTATGCCGTGACGTAACTGATTCGCGAATAAGAAAAACCGAGCTTTTACACCCGGCTAATTTCTATTTAAATATTTAGCGTTTTTAAAAGTTCCAATTTTATATATTTTGTTTTCTTTGATTAGTTTTGCTAAAACAGCCTCAATTGTAGTCACTGAAACATCAGGCAGTAACTCTTGAATAACGGCTTTAGAAATTGGAACTATACTATCTAAAACCACGGCCTCAATTCGCTCGTTCTTTTTATCTTTTCCACTTTTGGTTTTAATAAATCTTCTATTAATTTCTTTATAACATTGATAAAGAATCTGAAATGTAAATTCTATGAATGGATAATATGTGTTTTTGGATTCGTGCCAGTGTTTTTGGCTTCTTTCTAAAACATCATAATAATTGCTCTTAAAATTATTGATTTGGTTTTCAAATGATATATATTTGCCAATATCGTAGCCTTCTTTGTAAAGAAGTAATAACGTTAAAAGTCTAGAAACACGACCATTACCATCACTGAATGGGTGGACGGAAAGGAAATCCACTATTACACACGGAATTAATAAAAGTGCAGGAATATCATAATCATCTCTATAAACCTGATAAGCTAAGCACAAATCACTCATTGCTTTTTCAGTTTCGTTTGCTTTTGTTGGAACAAAAATAACACGTTTAATTGTTCCGTCCTTATTCTTTTCAGCAATTACGTTGTCACTAGTTTTATATTGCCCGCCTTTATCGTATCCAATATGTCTAGAAACAAGCATGGCGTGTATTCTTTTAATTGTCTCTTCATCAAAGGAAAGATGCTCATAATTCTCTTTTACAAATTTAATGGCATCATGATAGCCAGCAATCTCTTCTTCATTATGAGTTAATGGTTCACTATTATTTTCAATAATCTCCTTAATTCTTTGCTCAGTTGTAAAAATACCTTCAATAGCGTTGCTACCTTCAACAGATTCTTTAATGGCGATCGTTTCCAACTTAGAAAAAAGTGATTTGTTTGAATCTTTTTTTTCATCTGTTTTGCTTTTTAAATCAGTAATGATATTTGATAAAGAAAAAAGATCGGAAGTAATTGTTTTATCTTTTAAAAATTCATAAGTATATTTATGCATAACATCAATTTCCTTTCTGCATATATTTTAGCATTTTATATGCAGTAAATCAAATCTTAACCAGAGTATTTTATCCATCATTTCTGCACATCAATAATAAGAAAAGACCTCTTAAGAGGCCTAATCTATGCTAGATAAGTCAATTTGTCCAACTTTGGATAAGTGACTTTGGACGACTACAACAAGATTCAAGGTTTCGACGTTATAGATGGTCGATTGGGGTATTTGAAAAATCGTTTAGAAACAACTTTAAAATTTGTTGATGATTATCTAAACAACAGAATAAAAGATATTCCTGAATTAAAAGAAAACATCATCACTAATGGAAACGATGATGCCCCTTTATCTGATAATAGTTGGGCAATGATTGCCTCAGTAAATGGTATTTAAATTAAATTAATCCATTCATCAAATCTGTTTTGAAGCGCGATGTCACGTAGTCTCATTGCTTCTAAAGTTTCAAGATAAGAGAAGGATGGTTTTTTTTCATTAAAGAAACGCAAGATATCTTTCATCTCGTTTTCAAAATATGGAGATGCGCATCGGACAAGGTTTTGTTTAAACTTACCATTGCCACTGACAAAGAAATCTTGGGCGTTTCCGCCTTCCGCAATTACTATAAGTGCATTTCTTCCGTTTTTGTATTTAACGTTCAACATATGATGGACACCACTTTTAGATAGTTTCGCTTTAGTGGCGCCTACACCCATTTTAGACACAACAATTTCTAATGGGTGAATCCAATAGTCGCTTAAATGAACACTTGGGGCAATAACAAGAAGTGAATCAACATCACCTAGCTCTCTGACTTCATCAGCATATCTTAAAGAAGATGATGTGAATAAAGGCGTTTGATGTTGCTTGGCTAATTCAAAGATTTCTTCAGCTTCTTTAAAACTATTCATAAAGGTCTTATCAACAAAGATAGGTTTCTTATATGGAATCACCTTTTTAACAACTTCAAACTTATGTTCTGGATTATCTGGATATAACACCATTAAATAGTCACATGTATTGCATAGTTCTTCTAAAGAAGAACATTTATGAACACCATATTGCTTTTCATATTCATCAGAAGATAGATCGGGGTGATCTATTTCAGCGTAAAAATCAGTGATTTCAAATTCACCATCAATAGCATCTTTAACATTCTTTAAAAACGTTGGGTAATTCAAAGCATGCCACTCATTAATGTAGTAGTCAATTAAACCAATTCTCTTCATAATCTAATTTCCTTTTCTTCATCAGCGGATTGATAAATCAAATCAATAAGTTTTTCGATATCAATGACTTCATCGACGTGCCCTCTATTAGGAACTCCATTTTCAACAGAATCAATAAACATTCTGTCTTCAATATCATAATGATTTTCTTCTGGGATGTTGCTTTCGGTTACTTCGAGGGTCTCACCTAAGAAGACTTTAAATTTTTGTTTTACATAGTAAAGGCGAATTCCAGCTTTCGAACCATAAATGTCAATATAGAATTCATCCGCGGGAATGTTGGTGGCCCAACCACCAGTTAGAGATAATGTATATCCATCATATCTAGCAAAACAGGAAACAAATTCTTCAACGTCATTCACACCATGTTCGATATCAGCAGTATCTTCTGCCCACATATTTCCGTATTTATAATCTTTCATGTTCTTTGCTAATTCAGAATTTGTGGAAGCACTGACACTCTTTAATGTTTTGTGTCCAACTAAATATTGAATTAAATCAAGGATATGAACGCCCCAGTCAATTAAGACACCACCACCAGAGAGTTTCTTATTAGTGAATGGTCCGCCTAGGCCTGGTATAGATCTAGTTGTGAAGAAATGAGACTCGACATGATAGATGTGTCCAAGTGTTCCGTCTTCGCACATTTTCCTCACCGTATTAACTGCAGTATTGTAACGGTTATTTACACCTATATTTAAGATTTTGCCGGCTTTTTTAGCTTCTTTTTGCATTTCTAAAGCATCTTCATAATTCAACGCAATTGGTTTTTCGCATAAAACGTTCTTGCCCGCCCTTAAAGCATCAATGGTAATTCTTTTGTGTTCATAGTTTGGTACTAGCACAAAAACTGTATCAACCTCTTTGTCATTTAAAGCGTCATGATAATCAAGAATTGTGTTCTCAATTTTCGGATAATCTTGTTTTGCTTTTTCGGCTTTTTCCATAATAATGTCACAGGCATATTTTATTCGGACATTTTCGAGTTTGTTTAAAGCTGGGAAGTGAGCATAATTCGCTATTCTTCCACACCCAATAATTGCAACAACTGACATATAAATAATCTCCTTGACAATTAAATTGTATTAAAACATCAATAACAAAGTTTTAATTGTAGTTAACATTTCTTTCGATTTTGCTCTTAATGTTCTATAATTTTCTTAGCATTTTATTATATGAAGAAGAATGAATATTGTTCCATTTATGAGCCAAAGATAATAAGAGGGCTTTGTTTGCACCAAATAGGACATATCGACACAAACGATTCTTTTTATTGCGAGCCACACATTCATTTGAATTGGTATGAAATCACTTATGTAGATAAAGGATCTTGTGTTGTTCAAACAGATAATGAACAGTTTCTAATGAAAAGTGGAGATATGCATATCTCAATTCCAGGAGATATTCATTCCATCAAATCTAACTCACCTTCTTTTTCTTATTCATATGCATCATTTCATTTCAATGATGAAAACGATATCAACAGTTTTCTTGCTTTAATTCCTTTTATAAGGAAAAACAGAATAATTCATATTCAAACAGAATCATTGAAAAGAGCGATTGAAGAATTAGATGTTTTAGATGATGAATCTTTCATTCTTATCGCCTATAGATTATTTGAAATTTCGCAGTTAATTAAACGCCATTATCTCAGCGAAAATTATTCAAAAGTAGCGTATTCTCGCCAAAAAGATATTTGTATGAGGATTGAAAACTATATTCACGATAATATTTATCGCATTTCTTCTCTACAAGAATTAGAAAACGAATTTGGATATCGTTATTCATACTTATCGGATGTTTATAGTAAACAAACTGGAAAAACCATATTTGAGTTATTTAAAACCAGGAGAATGGAAAGTGCTAAATTATTGATTAAAGAGAATAAATTAAGTATCAAAGCTATTAGTAAAAAACTGAATTATTCCTCGGTCCAATCATTTTCTAGGGCTTATAAACATTACTGGGGGCATTCACCAATCATATCGTCTTATTAACAATTATTGGCTTTTATCTAAATTATGCTGCGACTTCGAATCATAAATAAAACCCCCATTCATCATTGTACCGGATGGTCCAATAAATGGGGGTAGTTGTAGTTGTCTAAGCCAATCCATCCTGTTTTGTATAAATCGACCTATCGCAATTATGTCGTGTTTAAGCCTATTCGCGAATAAGAAAAACCGAGTTTTTACACCCGGCTCTTTTTAATTTTTTATCTATATATTTATTAGTTCAAAAGGATATATCCTCTAAAGCCACGGACTGAATAATATGAATCCGCGCTATTATGAAAATAAAAGATGTGGCCATATCTTTTTTCGCAAAATAAAGCGCCACCTTTGCTTCTAATACTCTCCGGGGTTTTTATCCAACTTGATGTTGCTAAATCAAATTCTTCGATATTTTGTAAAAAGTTATAAATATCTAAATCCATTAATAAAATGCCGTTTTTGTTTGCTTCTTCTATTGCACTAGATATAGGAGCATTTTTCTTTCTACTTATTCTAGCCTTCTCATCATAGCAAAGACTTCTTCTACCTTTAGGTGTTTCTTTAGAAAAATCACAAAGAATTAATAGATTTAATGGTGTAATAAAAGCAACATCTACTTCTCCACCAGTTTCTTCCATATATTTAATTGAAGCTAATGTTTTGGGGTTATTGATTTTAGTTAAAACATCATCCCATTTGATGCCTTCATGTCTATATAAATGTTGATCAAATCTGCTTTTTATTGTTTCTAAAACATCATTCATACTTTAATGATATAGCAAACAAGGAATAATTAATAAAAATATATTTATAAAAGAAACGCACCACATGGCTCGAATACGAGTAAACAAAAGAAAAAAAGCCGCTATTAGGACTTCTTTCATGTTTGTCGGATAAGTCACTTACCCAAAAGAGTAAGCTGCAACTGGCTAGCCGCAATCTGTCGGGCCCTATAGCTTTGCGTCCCTGGATTGCTCCGGGTTTGCCGAATTAAAATATATAACTCTTATATAAATATGATTAGAAGAAATTTTATATAAACATTGTTTATAAAAATAGCTATCTCACTCTCTCGGGTACATTGTCGGGGTAGTTGTAAACTTTTGTCCATTCACAAAATATGTATGATCAGGATGTCTAGAGAACAAGAATAAATACGTCACAAATCTTTGTGCTGTTGTATCCACAAAGTTAAGTCCCATGTACTTATTCCCGCCTTCTTCCACAACCGTAATTGATAAATCACCAGGTTTAAGATTAAAGACTGATTTAAATGTAAACATAGCCTGAGTTTGTTCAAACGGATAGACGTTGCTGTTAGATGGAGCTTCTAAAATAAAGTCAACTCCTTCAATAGCAGAGCCAATATAGGTAAGGTTTTTGTCTCCTAGAGTCGCGTCATTTTGACCTTGAACTGCTAAGAAGTATAAGTTTGCAGTTCCGCTTCTTGCCCCAATAACATAGTCACCTTTAGGAAGTTTAAAAATATGAGCATATAAAGTCTTAGCATCATTAGAAGTCATATTTGGATTAATAACAGCCTCGGTGCCTGTTGCACCTGTCACAACATCATAAGTAAAGTATCTAAATTGATCTGTACCAGTTTGTTGAGATGATTTCATTGAATATAACCTAGTAACACTTCCGCCCGGAATATCAGGGTTATTACTATAAATTGAAATATCTTGACCATTTCCAACGACAGAGACGTTCGCGCCAAAATCGTTTTTAATGCTAAATGCAATACAGCTTTCTGGATAATATTTTGTTTCTCCATTGACAGTAAATGCTTGCTTTGTATCCGAAGAAGGAACACCTAGAGGCATATATGAAGAAAGATTATCAAGTGTTTCGTTTTCAGAAGAACGGAACATAAAACCAAACTTTTTACTTAAGTAAGAGACAGGATTACCTATCTTATCAATGAGCTTACTCTTTAGGTAGTTAATTAAGAATGGAGAATCTGTGTTCCACATATAGTTTCTACCACCAGAATCTTCCATTTGGGCTAAATCAAGTTCAAAACAATAGTTGAAATCACGTTCAAACTGCCATCCAAATGAGTTGATATCGCTATATTCAGGTAAAGAAACACCTCTATTCGGTTCAAAATCGGAACCTGCGCCTTTAATGTGATCAAATTCAGCGGTCGAAAAATAAACTTTTGTTTTTTCATCAGAGTTAAGAATACGAGAACTTGAAAGTTTGTTTAAAACGTATTTTGATGGATCTGGATCTTGATAAATTTTATCGAATTTACCAGTAACGATTTTAAATACACCTAAACCACGATCAATGCTATTTTCAGGATTTTCTTCATCAGTTTCGTCTTGAATGAGCTTGTTATAGATAAAGTCAACTTGGTTAAAGTCCCAATTGATTTTGCTTTCACTATCAAGTGTAAAGCCGCTTGAAGTATAGCTAGACATATCTTTTCCTGTACCAATGAGGTAATGTGGTTCACCGCTTGCAGGATAGTCTCTTCTTAAGAATTCTTTAAAATTATCAAATGTTTCAGTATTTTTAAATGGAGTGTATTCAATATAGTTTTTTGAACTGCCTTCTAGAAGCGGAGTAGCTTGACCTGCCATAAGTGTTTTTGGAGGGCTTGTAACAGACATGTCATCACGAATCATGCTATAAATTTTAGAGAAGTTCATAACACCAGTATCGCCATCTGTAGTTAATTGGATTTCTGGATCTAAGTCATTTTGAACGTTAGCGCCAATTTCACCAATCAAAGCAGTATCTGTTTCAGCATCAATTGGTGTGTAGTCAGTCTTATTAAACTTAAGGTTTCCTTTGTAGACATATGAATTAGTGAAAGAACCATCAACGTGTCCTGCAAGTAAACCAATATTATTTCCGTGGTGATAGTTTGTGTTGTGGTCATGTTCGACACCTTGATCAACATAGTCACAGAAAATGGCACATGAATATCCTCCATCTTCATATGTTGTACTATTTGAATAAAATTCAACTTTATATGATTGAATAACTCTTGAATATTCATAACCATCAACGTCGACAGATGCGACTAAAGAAATACGGGCATCTGCTTCCTTCTCATCACCACTATTAAAGCTTTCCTCTGTTCCGGTAGATTCAGCAAGTGGTTCTAAGTCAATTGCAATAATGCTTTCGCTAGTGCCATCACCATCAACATCTACACTAACATCACGAATAATTGGAGATGATGATTTCCATGAATAAGTAAACTTCTCGTTTGCCCTATTAGGATAAGTAGGAACAAAGTAGCCTTTATAAATATAAGATTCATCAAATAATTTTGCTTGTGAGTTTATGTGCTCTAAAGCTGTACCTGATGTACCGTTTAAACGTTTTAAATCATGAATTGTTTGATTATTTCCAATACCGTCATAAAATTCAAGTTTCATTAAACTAGAGATTTCATCTACATCGGCTGCAAAAACATTCGAGATATTAGCATCAAACAAATCATATTCTGGAGAAGATGAACTATTCGTATAACCGAGTGACTCAACAGTTAATTGTTCACAAACTAAACCATTAACACTTCCTTCATGAGCAACATAACCAAATACTCCTATGTCCTCAGGATAGCCTTTAACAGTTAAGTTTCTAAGTGAAAGTCCATTACCTTCAAATGTTCCATAGAAAGGTGTTCCTTCTGAACCAATTGGAAGGATAATATTGTCAGTTGAAAGATCAGCGAGGTCTAAATACTTATCATAAGTTGGCTCACCATGTTCGTCTGTATTTATGCAGGCTATACCAATATTTCCGCCGAAGTCATGACCGAGCTGAAAATATCTTTTTTCCGGGAAAATGCCTAGATTTTGAAGACGAGTTAGGTTGTAATAATGCCTTGGAGCGACTATTTCAAAAGCAGTCGCAGGAGACAAACCATCACCATCATAGAAGTAACTACGAAGGCCTACTTCACCGTTTATAACTTGCTTATCAACATTAGCTTTTGGCCCAGTAAACCAGCCAAGCGATATGGCGCTTAACGATATTGCCACAACAGCTAATGAAGAACAACCTAATAAAATCCACGAGAGAAGTTTTTTCATGAGTTAACCTCCTCAAGTGAGATTTCAAAACCAAAGTCATAATGAGCAAAAATGTTTGATAAATATAGGGTTTTTGCGTATTTTTCTAGTTGTTTTGGTGCATAATTCGCATTGATATATATAGTAAAAGTTGTGTCTCCAGCGAGATTAATATTTTCATTTGCTAAAGTAATTGGAGTTGCTTTTGGATTTGTTCCATAGAAATGAGAATGAGCGTTTTCAGCGATAAGTGAAGATAAATAAGAAATCTTGTAATAAACCTTTTCAGTATCGCTTAAAGTGTTCTTGTAAGAAGGATAATATTTGTTATATTGTCCGGAGGTTGAATCATAGAAAAGTGGGTTTGTGTCTGATAGGTCATCGTTAGTGAAAACATCAAAATCAGCACAATCCGATAGTAATATTTCGTTAGTATCTAAAGTAATACCATCTTTCAAATAAGAAGTCACTTTCATTAAGGCGTTGTCATATGAGCTGGAAGTAATAGAAATCTGATAAATGGCATTGCAGTTTAAATCTTTTAAACTCTTATCTCTAGAGATAACAAGTTCGATTGGATCATAAAGATTCATTTGGCTTACACTAACCCATTCATCATGTTCGTCTAAATAACCAAAATGTCCTTCTTCCTCACTATAATCGTATTTATTAACTGCACCATTTTCTGGTCTAAGATAATCTAATCCTTCAAAAACTTCACTTTCAGGATATTCAAATTTGATAAGTTTGATGTCAGCAATAGAACAATCTCCAACAGTTGTTACGTCAAAAGTATCGGCTTCTTCACTAACGTTAAGTTTTGAAGCAAACCAGGCATAAACACCTACTGATAAGGCGAGCAACGAAAAGATGCTGACACTTACAGCACTAATGATTTTAAGCGTTGATCTGCTCACTCTTTTCATTGTTTTCCTTTCCTTAGTTAAAATATGATTCGGCGTTGGCTTGATTCTGGAAAAGAATGTATCCACCACCCGGTTTTTCGGTCCAATATTTAACTTGAACAACAGAGTTGTTTAAAATATCGGAAGCTTGTGAAACGTGATAATAAACTTCAGAACTTCCATACCAAGAAGTTGTGTATCTGCCTCTTGATTTAGCGGTTGTTCCTGCAATGTTAGCATTTGCTAGGTTTGCGGTATCTCCAACTAAAAACTTAGGTGTTCCGCTAGAGAAAATCTTCTGATTGGTATTATTATCAAACCATTCTGCGTCAGGATCTCTTGATGTATATAAATAACCATTAGTAAATGGAAGATGAACGTATCCAATCTTTGATGAACTAAATGAGTTTTGGCCAATTGAAATAAGATTTGTGCATCCCGAAAGATCCATCACTGAATCAGTCTTTGTTTCGATAAGTGTGTAAGTTGGGGTGCCATTAGATTCTGAGTAACTATAGTAACTATATGAATCACCACCAGTGAGATATTGTAAATTTGTACAGTTCCTAAACGCGAAGTTACCAATCTTCTTAAGGCTGGTCATTGCTTTTAAGTTAATCGTTGTTAACGCATTACAATCTTGGAATGCTGATACGTTTGCAGCAATATTTGCATAAACGTCACCATCGTATCGTTTTCTATAGTCAAAATTATCAAAAGGCATTGATGTAGAGTAAACTTCTTCGCCAGGAGAGTGGGCACTTATATATTGAAGACCAGTTCCACCCTCAACTTCAGTTAACTTTCGACTAAACTGGAACGCTGAACCATAGATGTGAGTCATCTCTGAATTAATTTTAATCTTGCTATAACCTGTGCCAGCACATCCACCCATTGCAACAGCTTTTGTTCCGGAACTAATTTCTAATGTTCCTGTATTATTTTGTGTCTGGTACACTAGCATTTTTGGTGCATTTTTGTAATAAATTCCGCCATTTGAAAATTCAAAATTTGAATTACTAAATGTTATGGATGAAGAATCTAATTTTGAACGAATAGTGTTTCCGGATGTGTTTGGTTGGCTATAAAAAGCACCATTTCCTAAGAACGCTACATTGGCAGGAATGTTTGCAGAACCAAATAAGTTGTTATAGAAGGCATTTCTTCCTATATAAGTTAGTCCTGATGGAAGTTGACAATAACCTGCAATGTTTAATCTATTTGTATCGTTATTATCATTTGATTCACAGAAAGATTTAGCTGTGTTGTAATCTGAGGTAGTTGGGCTAATTACATCTGTACTTAAATTTCTATAAGTTACAATACGAACACCATTTGTTGCTAGTGCAGCCGCCTTTGAGTTATCTGCTCTATGGAAGAAAGCACGTTCATCAATCTTTGTAACAGTATCAGGAAGAATGAAATAATAACCTGTCTTATTGCCATTATCTGCTCTTGCAAAAGCTTCAGGCCCAATTGTAGTAATATGGCTTGAAATATTTCCTAATGTAGGATGTACTATCTTTGATAAATCAATTTCCTTTGTAATGTGACTATCATCCGTAAAGTATCTAACTATGGTGTAATTAGAAGCGTTTTTAGCTTTAGCTAAAACAATTATCCCAGATTTATAATCAGTAAGAGTTGACGGGGCCTCAGTAAGGAATGTTTTTGTGCTAGGTTTATAGTACAAAATAGAGCCACTATCAAAGTCGAAGTCAGTATTATAACAAGTAGGGATTTCTTTACGGGAGTGTGTTTTTTTATAATCGCCCGTATTAGTGCCGCCAGAGGTATATCCGAAATCAGTTTGATAAGTAATTGATTTTTCACTGTTCCAACCAATTCTATCAACGTTTTTATCTTTGCCATTAACACCAGGGTAAAATTCACTTTCCCCTTGTGGACCATTGGCTAAATGTCCTGGTGCATCTCCATCAAGATAGATAACACACTCTAATGCTTTAGAGTTACTTGCACCAGAAACAATAGATTCTCTTAAGTTTGATCCATAAGCATCATTACAACCAAACGGAATAGGATAACCACTTGCCGCAGCTTTCCCTGTCGTCAAAAAGATTTCACGAATGCTTTCACAGTTTTTAAAAACTTCATTCCCAACAAGGAATAGATTGTCGCTTGCGACAAACTTTGTTAAATATTTTGCACGATTAAATGCGTTTGGTGCCAAAGAACATTTGTAGTTGGCGTGTTCAGGGTGAGTGCATTTCTCCATTGTAATTGTTTTAATTGCAGTATATTGGTTGTTTACCCCTGCCCCAAAACAGTAAGCAGAGATACCAGCCCAGTTAACATCGTTGTAGTCACCGTCGGCTTTATTAATATTTGCTTTCACTGCATCAGCGTCGTTTAAAGTACATGGTAACGTAACAGAAATTTTTGGTTCAGTATACTTCTCACCAATACGACCGAATACATATCCACCCATTGCTTTAAGATTTCCGGGTGCGGATTGATTTGTTTTTAAAGATAATTCCTGAACATTTCTGAATCCGAAGAACGCATAACTACCTAAATATTGAATTGAATTAGGCAACGTTAAAGTGGTCATAACATCATTAACTGTTCCGCTGTTCTTATGATTGAAAACGGCATTACTAATTTCGATTAAAGTATCACAACTAGAAAAGTCTAGATTTGTGATTTTGTTGCACTTATAGAAAGCTCTTTGACAAATTTGAACAAGACCAGAATTGAATTTAACAGTTGATATATCATCTGCTCTATTCGCAAAGGTTTCGGCTTTAATTACTTTAAGCGGATAGCTAACACCATCAAATGTTAAAGAACCAGGAATCTCCAGGGCTTTTGTCGTGATATTGTAATAATTTGGAATTGTAATTACTGGAGGTTTCCACTCATAAATAACTGCATATTTACCATCACTTCCATTGATGATTTTAATCTTGTTAGCAGCAGGTGTATTACTTAACTGGCAGTCTAAATATCTGTCTGTATTTTCGATTGTATACTTAAGTCCAGGATATTCATTTGACTGAAGAATAACTATGTGATCTGACTCAATTGGGAAATTTGTTGTCACACTTGATGCAAGTTGTTTGCGTCTCCATTTTGCTGAATATGTTGGATCGCCTGGATAGGTGCCTTCATATCCATAATGCAAAACCATGTTAGTATTTGAATTAGCAAAAGCAAAGTCATCTACTTCGTGAAGATTAGATTCAAAATAAACCCAAGATAAACTGTCGCAGTCAGCGAATGCATATGAGCCAACAGTAATATTATTAATATTTTCACCAGTTCCGGTTTTTGATGGGAAATAGAAGTGTGAAATTGAATCAACATTTTGGAAGCAACAAGTTCCAAAGTTTGTCAAAACTGTCGAACAAGTAAAGTCTGTTAAAGAAATACAAGAATCAAATGCATGGTCTCCAATAGAAGTAACTTTGTCATTGGTAACAACAACGTTTCCTGTCGCATCTTTATAGAAGAAGTTAACCATGGCCCTACAATCTATGAACGTAGAAGCCTTGATTTCAGTAACACCATATGGAAGAACAAACTTTTCCATTCTTGTGCAGTATGCAAAAGATTCTTCCTCAATATGAGTAATTGTGTCTGGAAGATCAATCGTTTTAAACTGACAATATCTGAAACCGCCTTGGACAACTGCGGTTACGGTGTAATCAACATTTTCGTGGGTTACTGTCTCAGGAACTGAAAGATTATCCATCTGAGTTTCAACGTTTCCGCCCCAACCAATCTCAACTTCACCAGGAAGAGATTCACGATGGTAACACACAAAGACATTACCATTATATGTATATGTAAAATCGGCTTGATTTGATATGTTTGCGGCGGCTTTTGACATAAGACCAGTAAAGGTTACATATGACGTCAATGAGCCCACAAGTAAAAAGACTGACGTACATAGTCCGCCTATTAGTAATTTGGTCCTTTTGCTCAATAATCCCATAAAATAAAAGCCAGCCACCAAATTACGGCAACTGGCTATCTTTAACCAACAAGACCCTATAGTTTTGCGTCACTACATCTCTATAGTTTTGCTTTTGTCACATTCGTGCACACATAAAATGTGCATATATATTATATAAAACTTAAAAAAATGAGACAAGAAAAAAACAACAATAAATCTCTTATATAAATAAAAAGCCCTGAATTTTCAGAGCTTCATTGCTTTTTGACTGAAATTCCAGTGATTTCCATGGTTTTTCAGCCTATATTTGCACCCTTTTTCCTTGTCGCCAAGGACTATGGGTAGCGGGTATTTATGGTGGACCTGACCAGGATTGAACTGGCGACCTCATCGTTGCGAACGACGCGCTCTCCCAACTGAGCTACAAGCCCGTTTAACGTGAACACTAATTTATCATAATTTCACCGGTTTTTCCTCAGAATTTTCGTTATTTTCGTCGTTTTTGAACAACATTTTAATATTTGAATATGGCCCAAACAAAGAAATGATGTCGTGCTTCTCAATTGTGCTATCTTTTGAAACCGGAAGATATTCATCATCTCTTTTAACCATAACAACAGTGATGCCATACTTTTCTTTGAATTTAGCATCGATGATTTTTACACCATTAAATTGCTTTGGAACTTCATCAACATAAACTTCAACTAAAGCATTCTCACCATAGTTGTTAACAAGGTTTATTTCATTGCTCTTGTCTTGTTCTTTTGGTTGTTCCCCGGAAACAGAATAAACAAACGCTTCTTTAATGTTGTTAATTAAGCCATAAACAACAATAACATCGGCTTTTTTAAACATTGTATCCTTAGATACTTCGATAATTCTTGAATCTCTTCTAATTGAAAGAACTGTGATTGCGTATTTCTTTGTAAGTTCCATTTTGCAAAGAGGAGTCTCATTCATATAATCTGGAACAATATTTAAAATAACTTCTGCAATGGCGTGTTTACCTTGTAAATCAAAAACATTTACAATATTTTTCTTCTTGTTTTTGTTTGAAAATTTGATTGCACAATTCTCAAGAATTCTTTGGAAGCGTCTATTAATTGGTGGTATTTTTAAAAATGCCACCAATAAGAAAAGGCCAATCGTAACATAAAGAACAATGAAGTACCACTCAGTAAAGTGTGGTGTTTCTTCTGTTCTTTGATAAAAACTTAAGGAAATAACGACATTAATAAGTAAACCCATAAATGCAACAGAGAAAAGGTGCCCAGTATACATACAGACTGTTGCAATTTTTCTTCTTGTTTCATCTTTGGCAATTAACTCTGATTCTGATGTTGTGTATCCAGCACTTGTAAATAAGGAAGCAACTTGAAACTTGATTTTACTTGAAGCCATTCCAGTTAGTTTTAAGGCAACAGAGAAAATTTCTATCACTAATAGATAGAGTGTAAGCACTGCAAAGACTAATGAAATAGCTAGCCAAATATTCATACCTGTTTAATTCTACACATTTTATTAGAATAAACCAAAGAGAAATTGTCTTCTTTTTAGAAATACTCTAAAATTGATATGTATTTATTACCCGGGAGGTTTTTATGGGTTTTTCTAACAGAGTTGCCAAAGCTTATACTGGCAACAAGGTTCCAAGGTTCACTAGATGGTTTTACCCATTCAGTGGCATTTTTCGTGATGCATGTTATGCATTAGTTGGTTCATTCTTACTTCAATACGCGATCACATCAGGCGTTTTAAGTAGTGATTCATCAACATTCGCCGCCCAATATGGCGTCATCACAATTGCTATGATGATTGCACTTGTATGGGATGGTATCAATGACCCTATCATGGGATTTATCGTTGAAAAAGTTCATTTCAAACTTGGCAAGTTTAAACCATGGATTTTAATTGGTGCTATCGGAAATACTTTAGCAGTCATTTTGTTATTCTTGGTTAGACCAGCAAATGGTTGGGTGTTCGTCGCATTAATGATCGTGTTCTATGTCCTTTGGGATACATTCTTCACAATGAACGATATTGGTTATTGGGCAATGCTTCCATCATTATCTAATGATGATCATGAACGTGCTACATTAACTTCACGTGTTACTATTTGCGCTGCTATCGGTGGTTTCTTAATGACCGCTGCCGCAACACTTCTTCCAACAATGTTTGGCGCAAGTTCAGGAAAAGGTGCCGCTGCTGTGTATGCAGTCATGGCTATCGTTGTCAGCTTATTATTCTTAGCCTCACAAGCAGTTGTTTTCTTCTTCTGTCAAGAAAAAGCAAGAGACTTAAAGCAAGAAGAAGCATCTGAAAAGTCTTCACTTGCCGACTTATTTAAAGTCGTTGGTAAAAATCCACAAGTGCGTTATGTCGTTATCGCGATGTTCCTTTACTATTTAGCAAGTGGTGTTCTTACTGGTGGTATTGGCTTAAATTACTATTACTTATCAGTTGGTTATGGTTCATCAAGTGGTGGCTTTGTTGTTACCCTTATTTCAGTCTTCTATGTTTTTGCGATGATTTCTTCACAAGCACTCTATCCAATGATTGCAAAGAAAATGAAAAAGCAAAAAATATTAACAATTGCCGTAATTATTTCGCTTATCGGAGCACTTGGTTTCTTCCTAACTTGTTTCCCATTATTTGGAGACAAACCACTTTCATTAATGCTTAGCGGAGAAACTCCAGCATATGGCGAAGGAATGAATTTTGGTTGGGGTTTAGGCGGACTTATGTTCTGTAACTATCTCTTCCCGTTTGTATTCTTCTTTGGCGCTGGTCTTGTATACATGGTTATTCTTGTTATGTTCCAAGATTCAATTGACTATAACGAATATCAATTTGGCGAAAGAAAAGAGTCAGTTATCTCTGCTTGGAGACCACTAGACGTTAAATTAGGTTCTGCTCTTTTAAGAGGATTCCAATATTTAATCTTCTTATCAGCAGGTGTTATGGGCGTTGTTAACGGCATTTCTAATGCTGAAGGTACATTAAATGCTGATATGGCAGCAGTTGCTGGTAACGAAGCTGCTGAAGAAGCTGTTAAAGTTGGATTTGTTGAAAAGATTCGAAATTTAATGGAAAGTGTTAATAAATCATCACTCAACATTATCGGGTTATGGATCTTCATTATTCTTGCTCTTTGCTTTGTCGCTGTATGGGTACTTATTCACTTCGGTTATAAAATTACCGAGGAAAGCCATAGAGACATGGTTGAAGAACTTGAAAAACGTCATGCTGCTTCAGGCTTTAATCCAGAAGAAGTAGAGGCCAAATAAATTCAAAACAAAAGACTCACAAATGTGGGTCTTTTTTTATTTTGATTTATCACTGAAAAATATATAATTATTTTGAGGTTTAGATATGATTAAGACAAACGAAAGTGTGTTTCACTTACAAACAAACACGTTATCTTATATCTTCCACACGGATGATTTAGGATTATTGTTTCACGATTATTTCGGAAACAAAGTCGAGTTAGTTGATTTTGATGTCAAACCAATAAGATTGAAACCAAGCGTTCAAAAAGGCACGTCCACCATTTACGATGAAGCCAAGAACCCTAATGTTTCAATGGACTTGGTCCCATTAGAATTATCTTTCCCACACAAGGGCGACTATAAGAGCACTCCAATACTCTTAAAAAATGAAAAATTTGGATATGTATTTGATTTCAAGTTTGCTGGACACGAAATTAGAAAAGTTCAACCACTTGAAGGACTTCCAACTCCACATGATGGAGATGAAGAATTAGTTATTTTCCTTAAAGACGAAAAGGCTAATGTTAAGTTAGAACTCCACTACTATGTTTTTGAAAAAGATGATGTTTTTTGTAGAAATTTAGTAGTTATTAATGAATCTGAACATGATTTATTTGTTCAAAAAGCACTCTCTTACCAACTTGATTTAGTTAACAAAAACTTTGAGTTGATTACCTTATCTGGTGGTTGGGCAAGTGAGATGAATAGACAAGTTCAAACTATTGTAGAGGGCAAATACTCAATCGAATCTAGAACAGGTAATTCCTCAAATAGATTTAATCCATTCTTCATGATTAAAGAAAGAACTGCTGGTTTAGATAATGGTGATGTTTATTCATTTAACCTAATCTATAGTGGCAACCATTTAGCAGAAGTTGAATTATCTCATTATGACTTAATTAGAGTAGAAGCTGGAATTAATCCGTTCTGCTTTGAATATAAACTCGCCAAAGGCGAAAAACTAGAAACACCTATTGCTGTTTTAACTTATTCCAATAAAGGGATTAATGGTGCAAGCAAGAACATGCACCGTTTTATAAATGACCATGTTATTCCAACCCAGTGGAACAACACGATTAGACCAGTGGTCATTAACAACTGGGAAGGCACTTATTTCAAATTTAAACAATCAAAACTTTTAAGTATCGCTAAAGATGGCAAAAAATATGGAGCAGAACTATTCGTCTTAGATGATGGATGGTTTGGCGCACGTAATTCAGATAATGCTGGACTTGGCGATTATAACGTTAATAAAAAGAAACTCCCGCACGGACTTGAAGGACTTTCGAAGAAAATTCATAAGTTAGGAATGAAATTTGGCTTATGGTTTGAACCTGAAAGTGTTAATCCTGATTCTGATTGCTATAGAGCACATCCAGATTGGGCAGTTAAATGCATTGAAAGAAATCCTTCTTTAGGAAGACATGAACTTATCTTAGATTTATCTAAAAAAGAAGTTCAAAACTACATCATTGAAAATGTCTCAAAAATACTTAAGTCTGCAAATATTGATTATGTTAAATGGGATATGAATAGAAATATCTCCGACATTACTTTTAATGATTACAATCCAGGTGAATTCTACCACCGCTACATCTTAGGTTTATATCGTGTAATGAGTAAATTAACCCAGGAATTCCCTAACGTTTTATTCGAAGGATGCGCAAGCGGAGGTAATAGATTTGACCTAGGAATTCTTTCATATTTCCCACAAATTTGGGCTAGTGATGATACTGACGCAATTGAAAGACTAAGAATCCAAGAAAACTATTATTTGGGTTATCCTCAATCCACCATTTCTTGTCACGTATCAAGTTCACCATCTCATCAATTGTTAAGACATACTCCAATCGATACAAGGTTTAATGTAGCGATGTTTGGAGTTATGGGATACGAATTAATCTTCAAAGAACTTTCCAAACAAGAAAGAATTCGCTGTAAAAAACTTGTTGAGGTTTATAAAGCGAATCGTAAAGAATTCCAGTTTGGTGAGTTTGACGTATTAGAAAGTTATTCTGACAACTTTAGAAAGTGGCAAGTCATATCTAATGATAAGACAAGCGCTGTTGTTGGTCATTTTAATATTCTCCAAAAGAGCAATGCACCAGAAGCTTTCTTAGACACTAAAGGATTAATTGATGATAAGAAATATCAGGCTGATGTTGTGCGTGTAGACCATGATATTCGTAAATTTGGTGGTTTAATCAATATGATTACACCATTCCATGTTAAACCAAATGGGTGGCTTGTTAATATGTTATCCAAGCACATTACAATGCCTGGTGAAAAAGATAACTACATCGCATATGGATCCGCCTTTAATAATAAAGCCGTTATCCTTAACCCAGAGTGGTCGGCATCAGGATTCAATGACTATGTAAGAGTCTTAGGAGACTTTGGCTCACGTATTTACACATTTAAACAATATGAAGAAAACTGATTGGTATAAAGACGCAATAATTTATCAAATCTACCCTCGCTCTTTTTGTGATTCAAACGGAGATGGTTTAGGAGACATTCCTGGAATCATTTCAAAATTAGATTATCTAAAAGGTTTAGGTGTTAACTGCGTTTGGCTTTCGCCTGTCTATGATTCTCCTCAAGAGGATAATGGATACGATATTTCAAATTACAAAGACATTTATAAACCATTTGGAACTCTTGATGACTTCAAGGTTATGTTAAATGAAATGCACAAGCGAGGTATTCGTTTAATTATGGACTTAGTTGTAAACCATACATCAAGTGAACACCCTTGGTTTAAGTCTGCAATTTCCGATAAAAACTCACCTTATCGCGACTACTATATAATCAAAAAAGGCAAGAAAAACGGTAAAAAACCACCAAATAACTGGTCTGGATTCTTTGCAGAGAAAGCTTGGGAGAAGATTGATAATGAATATTATTATCTACATCTTTTTGCCAAAGGCCAACCTGACCTTAATTGGGAAAATCCAAAAGTCAGAGAAGAAGTAAAAGACGTTCTTCGTTTCTGGTTAGACATGGGAGTTGATGGTTTTAGATGCGATGTTATTACATTAATCAGTAAAGATCAAAGATTTAAATCTGTTTTTCCAACCTTAGCAATTGCAGGTAAACAATACTATGTAAATGGTCCAAGACTCCATGAATATCTTCACGAGCTAAATAAAGATGTTTTATCTAATTATGACTGTATGACAGTAGGTGAAACTGTCCTTTCATCTTTAGATGATGCTAAGTTATTAATCCAACCTGAGCGTGAAGAATTATCAATGGTCTTCAATTTTGATCACACCGACACCGATAACTTCTTTGGAGCTAAGTGGTTCTACAGAGAATTTAAATTAACGCGACTTAAGAAAGTCGTAGATAGGTGGCAACACGGACTATTTAATTGTGGTTGGAATTCATTATTTATTGAAAATCACGACCAAAGAAGATGCATCGGAAGATTTGGAACAAATGACAAAGAGTTAAGATATGAGTCTGCAACTATGTTGGGCGCCACATATTTTATGCTCCAAGGTACACCATTTATTTATCAAGGCCAAGAGATTGGTATGACAAATGGTGATTTTACAGAAATGGCCGACTTAAGAGATGTTGAAGTTAAAAACACTTACAAACTGGCTGAAAAATTATTCTTCTTAAAACCTTTGATCAAAAAGCATATGTTTAGCTTAACAAGAGACAATGCGAGAACACCATTCCAATGGAATAACCAGGAATTCGCGGGTTTTTCAAGTGTTGAACCTTGGATTAGAGTGAATGCAAACAAAGAATTCATAAATGCTGAACAAGACCTTAAAAATGAAAAGTCCATTAATAAGTTTTATCGACAATTGATTGAATTCAGAAAGAATAATGAAGTTATCAAAAACGGAGCATACACTTGTTTAAATAAAAATAATAATGATGTTTATGCTTACAAACGAAAACTTGATGATAAAGAAGTTGTTGTTATAAGCAATTTCAAAAATAAAATTGTCAAAGAAAAACTTATTGATGAATTATCTAACTATAAGTTAGTTATTTCAAATTATTCTAATAAGAGTAACGAGTTACAACCATATGAAACTCGTGTTTATATAAATTACTGAGGAAGTTATTATGAAAGTATTATTTGTTGTTAATAATTTTTATGCGAAAGGAAACGGCCTTTCTGGCTCTGCTAGAAGAACTGTTAGGAAGTTAATTGAAAACGGAGTAGAAGTTAAGACATTATCTGGGCTTAATCCTGATCCAAATGGTCCTGAACCCGACTTTGTTTTGCCAGACTATCACATCCCTGTATTTGATAAATTAGTGAGAAAACAGGGTTACTCTTTTTCAAAATCAGAAGAAGAGATAATTACTAAAGCCGTCGAATGGGCGGATATCATCCATATTGAAGAACCTTTTGCAATTCAAATGGCAACATGTAGAATTGCCAAGAAGTTGGGAAAACCACTTGTAGGAACCTATCACTTACATCCTGAAAATTTATTCGCGTCAGTTGGTCTACAAAAAAGTAAAGTCTTTAACCAAACAACTATGAAAGTTTGGAAGCATTTTGTCTTTGACAAGTGCGATATTGTTCAATGTCCAACTGAGAATGTAAGAGAAAGACTTGCTAGACACAAATTTAAGGCTGAATTAAGGGTTATTTCTAATGGTCTTGTAAGAGAAGACCTATTAACAAGAAAAGACAAAGAATCAGCCATTAAAATCGGTCGCGGCAAATATAATGTCATTACCATTGGCAGATATTCTAATGAGAAAGACTTAAAGACTTTGCTTAATGCAATGAAATATTCTAAGTTTGCTAACGACATTCAACTTATCTTTGCAGGTAGGGGCCCACAAAAGAAGAAACTCAGACACCTTGCATACAAGTTAGTTGAAAAAGGTATAATTAAGAACCCGCCAATTTTTGGGTTCTACTCTTTAGATGAACTTCAAAAGATTTCTTTAAATGTTGATTTATATATTCACTGTGCATTTATTGAAGTAGAAGGCTTATCCTGCATGGAAGCTATTCAAATTGGTATTGTTCCAATCATTGCAGAAGGTAGATACACCGCTACAAGTCAATTCGCTTTATCAGAGATGAGCAAATTCAAAGAGAGAAACCCAAGAGATCTCGCTAAAAAGATTGATTATTGGCTTTCTCATCCAGCTGAAAGAAAAGCAGAAGCTAAAAAATATGTTGGAATGGCTGATAGATATAACATCGATTACTCAGTCAAACAAATCATTAAAATGTATGAAGATGTTTTAAATAAACACAAAAAGTAAAAATATAAAACTCTTGTGATGGACAGAAATATTGCAGTAATTGATATGAAAGCTTTTTATGCTTTCGTTGAGTGTGTCGAAAGAAAACTCAATCCTTTTACTACACCATTAGTGGTGTGTGATCCAACAAGAGGTGATGGCACAATTGTTTTGTCAGTTTCTCCATTCTTAAAGGATCAAGGTGTACCTTCAAGATGTAGAAGAAGAGAGCTCCCTCCTATTGAAGGCCTTATTTTTGCACAGCCTAGAATGGGGCTATATGTAAAAAAGAGCGCCGAAATAATTAATATTGTTCTTGATTTTGTCGGTGAAGACGACATACACATCTACTCTATCGATGAATTCTTTGTAAATCTTGGTCCTTACCTAAAAGCTTATGAATGCACCCCATATCAATTAGTGAGAAAAATCCAAAAAGCAATTACTGAAAAGACTGGGTTAATTACAACTGCTGGTATTTCATACAATATGCTAATGGCCAAAGTTGCATTAGATACCGATGCTAAAAAGCGAGCGCCATATATTGCACAATGGACTAAAGCTGATGTGAAAAACAAACTTTGGAAAATCACTCCACTTACAAAAATGTGGGGAATTTCATATGGTTATGAGGCAAAACTGAACGCAATGGGAATTGAGACGGTTGGTCAATTAGCTAATGCCGACAAGAACTTACTTAAGGCAAAATTTGGTATTATGGGTGAACAACTTTGGGAACACGCAAACGGCATTGATAACACCAATTTGAGAGACAAATATATTCCTCAAGATACTTCATTTTCAATTGGACAAGTCCTTTTTAAGGACTATTCACCTGAAGAAGCCAAATTAATCCTTAAAGAAATGAATGATGATCTCGCGATGAGATTAAGGGAGCACAACAAGACAATTAGGCGACTTGGTGTTGCAATTAGATATACTTATTCAGAAGGTGGCGGATTTGCACATCAAGTAACTCTTGACTATCCGACCGACGATACAGACAAAATTTATGAAGATTTGCTAAAAATTTACGAGAAATACATAGGAAATCACAAAGTCAGAGCTGTTTATATCTCATACTCACAACTTGAGTCTGGAGAATTCGAACAACTTAATCTATTTGAGATTGGACACACTGACGAAACAAAAAAAGAAATGACAAAAACAATCGATAATCTTAAACGCAAATACGGTAAAGACACAATATTAAGAGCTTCTTCTTTATTAGAAGAGAGCACAGCAAAAGAAAGGCACAATCAAATAGGAGGGCACCATAAATGAGCGATCGCGGAATGAAAAAATGGGCACCATATTCCTCTTTGATTGAGCAAGCAACTTGTTTGGAAGAAATGAAATACCAAAGAAATAAGATTGCTAAGCCTATTCTTACTGAAGATCAAAAAGAAAAAATCAACTATGTTCTTCAGTCGTATCAAAAGGGGCAAATTGTTAAGATTAAATTTTTTAATGACGGGTATCTTTATTATATAAATACAACAATTAAAAGAATTGATTTAGAGAACAGAAAACTTGTTCTTGAACACGGCAACTTAGACTTTAGAAATCTAATAGATATTGATATTGAAGGATTGTATTAAAAAACTCGGCTAAGCCGAGTTTTATTTTTTAGAATGCCCAATTTCCATTTCTGAAGATTGGAACTTGTTTACCGTCTCTTGTGTAACCGGTAATATTTAAATCTTTTGATCCAATCATAAAGTCGACGTGGATGCCGGAATCGTTAACGCCCATCTTTTTAATTTCTTCATTGCTATATTTTTCAAAATCTTTAATACAGTTATTAAATCCAATGCCTAATGCTAAATGGCAAGCTGCATTCTCGTCATATAAAGTATTAAAGAAGAGAATTCCGGTGTTATTGATTGGTGAATCAAACGGAACTAAAGCAACTTCGCCAAGCTTACATGCGCCTTCATCCATATGAATCATTTCTTCTAATAGGTGTTGACCTTTTTCAGCTTTTACTTCAACTGCTTTTCCGCCTTCAAATCTAATCGAGAAGTTTTCAATTAGTTCTCCGTTGTATGATAGCGGTTTGCTTGAATAAACAATACCTTCAGCTTTACCTGCAATTGGTGAAGTAAAGCATTCTTCGGTTGGGATGTTTGGATTAAAGAACACACCAGTTTCTCTGATTGTTTCTCCTCCGGCCAACCATTGAGCTTTTTCATTTAACCAGACCTTAAAGTTGGTTCCGTTTTTAGATTCATAATGTAGGTAATCTAAATTCAAAGAATTTAGATATGAAGTTCTTTTCTCTAGATCTTTTTCATGTTCTTCCCAAGCTTTGATTGGATCTTCTGTACACCTAGAAGTCTTCATAATAGCATCCCAAAGCATGCTTACAGCTTTGCCGGTTGCTACACCAGGAAATACTTTCTTTGCCCATGCTTTAGAAGCTGCACCTGCAATAACCCATTGATATTTGTTTTCCCTTAAATCTCTATAAGGTTTAACTTTTAAAATCGTGTTTCTATGAACTTCAGAAACCTTCTTTTGATTAACACCTTTTAAAGCATCAGGATCACTTGATTCAATGTAAATAATTGCTGGTAATGTAGCGTTAATATGTTTTTGTTTTTCTTCTTTCCAAACTGGAAATTCTGATAATGCTTTAACACTTGCTTTTTTGTATTGAGTCTTAGCAAGTTTATCGGATTGCCACTCGACAGTGACAAGTTTTGCGCCTAGTTTATAGCAATACTCTACTATGTAGTTTGCAAGTTCTTCTTGGTCAAGATTTGCATATACAGTAACGTCTTGTCCCTTTTGTACGTTAGCACCAACTTTTGTAATAAGGTACGCATACCTTTTTAAATCTGCTTTTTTCATCGCGCTCCTCCTTAGAAATAAAAATATGCCCGATTTCTCAGGCATATCTTTGTGATTAGTTTGTTATGCTAATACGCTCGCCAATACGGCTAAGAACATAAAGATGATAACGAATATGAATGTTAAGATTGTAATGATCTTTTCAGATCCTCTTTCTTTGGTTTTAACAAAGACATTCATGCCGCCACCGGTAATAGCACCAGATGCACCCTCTGACTTACCGCCTTGGAGCAAGGATAAAACAATGATAATAAGACCAATTACTAAGAATATAATGTCTAATGCTTTCATGTTGTTTCCTCCTTTGTGCTTGAATAATTTAACACAATATATTTTATAAAGCAAACGCTTTATTCAAGAGATGCCTTAAGTTCAAATACGATATCACGTATTTCGGCTGCTCTTTCAAAGTCATATGCCTTGGCTGCTGCACGCATATCAGATTCGAGTCTTTTAATCTCTCTTTCAATTTCGCTTCTAGTTGAATGTTTGTTGATTTTTGTGGCGATTTCCTGGGAATTTTCTGTATTTCCGAGCGGTGAACGAATCTCTTTTATAATCGTTGTTGGGATGATTCCATTCTCATCATTGTAGGCTTCCTGAATTGCCCTTCTACGGTTAGTTTCGCCTATGGCTTCTGCCATTGAATCTGTAATTCGATCGGCATACATAATTACCTTACCATTTGCATTTCTAGCAGCACGACCAATAACCTGAATAAGTGAGCGAGCCGAACGCAAGAAACCTTCCTTATCCGCATCTAAAATTGTGATCAATGAAACTTCAGGAATATCAAGTCCTTCACGAAGCAAGTTAATACCTACTAAAACGTCGTATTTTCCTTTTCTAAGTTGATAGATAATTTCGGTTCTTTCTAGTGTTTTTGTTTCATTGTGCAAATATGCGACTTTGATTCCTCTTTCCTTTAGGAACTCTGTTAAGTCTTCTGCCATTCTAATTGTCAAAGTGACAACCATCGTTCTTTCGTTTCTCGCAATCCTTTCTTTAATTTCGTGAATCAAATCATCAATCTGTCCGAGTGTTCTTCTAACTTCAATCTTCGGATCTAAAAGACCTGTTGGACGAATGATTTGTTCAACAACCTTTCCACCACATTTTTCCATCTCATAATCGCCTGGTGTCGCTGATGTGCAAATGACTTGTGGCATTAAAGATTCAAACTCCTCAAAATTAAGCGGTCTATTATCTAATGCAGAAGGCAATCTAAAACCGTATTCAACAAGGGTTTCTTTTCTTGATCTATCTCCGTTATACATGCCTCTAACTTGAGGAATTGAAACGTGTGATTCATCAATTATCATCAGGAAATCCTTAGGAAAATAGTCAATTAATGAGAATGGACGTTGCCCCGCTTTTCTCTTATCGATGTGTCTAGAATAGTTCTCAATTCCAGGGCACATTCCAAATTCAAGCATGCTTTCCATATCTTGTTTTGTTCTCATTTCCAAACGCTCAGCTTCGAGTAATTTTCCTTGGTCTTTAAAGAATTTGAGACGTTCTTCTAATTCTTCTGAAATGGTTGAGACAGCCTCAGCAATTCTTGTTCTTGTTGAAGCATGGTCATAAGCAGGGAAGATCGGATATGTTTTATAACTTTCCTTCACTTCTCCAGTTAACATATCGACTTTATTGATGCTTTCTACTTCATCTCCAAAAGTATCTATTCTAATAACATAGTTATCTGCAATTGGTGGGCAGATTTCAATGACGTCGCCACGAACTCTAAAATATCCTGGTTTAATGTCTAAGTTATTGCGTTGATATTGAGCGTCAATAAGCTTGTTAATAAAGCCTTTTCTATCGATTGTCTCTCCAACTCGAACATCAAAAAGTAATCTTCTATATTCTTCTGGATCGGTTAATCCATAAATGGATGCAACGGAACCAACCACAATTGTGTCACTTCTTTCCAAGACTGAATTAATTGCTGACGTTCTTAACATTTCAATCTCTTCATTCATAACAGCATTCTTATCGATATAAGTATCGCTCTTTGGCAAATAAGCTTCTGGTTGATAAAAGTCGAAGTTTGAAACGAAATATTCAACTCTGTTATGAGGGAAAAGTTCTTTAAATTCAGCATATAGTTGTGCAGCGAGTGTTTTGTTGTGAACTAAAACTAATGTTGGTTTTTGAACTTGTTCAATAACGTTACCAACTGTAAATGTTTTACCTGTACCTGTTGCACCTAAAAGAACTTGGAGTTTTTTGCCTTCATTAATGCCTTCCACAAGCTCCTTAATAGCGGTTGGTTGATCTCCAGTTGGTTTAAAATTAGATACTAATTCAAATTTTCTATATTCCATTATTTTAATTCAGTGTGTCTAGCCAAATCTTCGAGATAAGCATAGATAAATCCATCTAGCTCCCCATCCATAACCATGTCTACATCACCTTCTGAGTAGTTGGTTCTATTATCTTTTACTAATGTATATGGGCAGAAAACATATGAACGGATTTGGGATCCCCATTCGATGTCTTTTTGTTCACCAACAATGTTTTTAAGTGCAGCTTGTTTCTTTTCAACTTCCATTTGATAAAGTCTACTCTTCAACATTTTCATCGCTGTTTCTCTATTTAGAAGTTGTGATCTTTCAATTTGACAAGAGACAACAATTCCGGTTGGAATATGGGTAATTCTAACGGCTGTTTCAACTTTGTTGACATTTTGTCCGCCTGCACCACCAGACCTATATGTATCAATTCTTAAGTCTTTATCATCAACTGTGATATCAACATCATCATCGAATAAAGGAACAACGTTAACTGATGCAAATGATGTGTGTCTTCTTTTGTTTGCGTCAAACGGAGAAATTCTTACCAATCTATGAACTCCCTTTTCAGATTTAAGAAGACCGTATGCATTTTTGCCACTAATGTTAAAAACGATTGATTTGATACCTGCTTCTTCACCAGGTTGTTGATCAACTACTGAGAATTTCATATGGTGTCTTTCACACCAACGAACATACATTCTAGACAACATATCCGCCCAGTCTTGAGCTTCAGTTCCTCCGGCTCCAGAATGAATTTCAAGCGTGACATCATGCCTATCGAATTCACCTTTAAAAAGTAATTTTTGTCGGAAAATCCTGGTGTTTTTTGATAAATCAGCCAACATTTCCTCTAATAAAGCACGCATGTCTTCGTCTTGTTCGGAGGTTGCGAAAAGTAAGTCTTTTATCTCTTCATGAGTCTTTTCAATTTTTAGATATGTGTCGCGTTCTTCTTTCGCGTCGTTATATTCTTCAATAACTTTTAATGCTGATTTTTGGTCGTTCCAAAAACCTTCTTCGTTTTGTTTAGCTTCTAATTCATTAACTTTGTTATCTAAGAAAGCAAGGTCAAAGAGAGTCACCGAGCCTATTTACCATCTCAGTAACTTCTTTAAGTTCTAAGCGTAATTCTTGGAGCTCTTTCATCTTATTCCTTTTTTTCTTTGGATTCGACGTCCATGACATCTTCTTCTGCTGGTTTAGTGGCTTCAGCTTCTTCTTTCGGAGCCTCTTCGGCAGGTTTCTTGATTTGGACAATTACGTTGAGGAACTTGAAAACTACTTCTTGAGAAATGTTTTCTAAGCATTCTCTAAAGAGAGCTTGTCCTTCATTAACGTAATCTTGAAGTGGGTTTGTATTAGCATAACTACGGAGGTGAATACCTTCACGAAGTCTTGCCATTGTATCAATTTGTTTAGTCCAGTTTTGGTCAATGGTTTGTAAACAAATGTCTCTTTCGACTTGTTTTGCGATATCTTCACCCCATTGTTTGCGGCGGACATAATAGTTATCTAAAAGGAAGTCACCTAAGTCTTGTCCTGCATCCTCAAGAGGAGCTTCATCATAAAGTGCTTCATTAAATGAACCTGCTGGAACAAACTTTGGTTCAAGAACTTTCTTAAGAAGTTCACCTGAAATAAGATCGTCGTTTGTGCCTTCTGGTAATGCTTTTCTTGCTAAGCAATATCCACCAACTCTAAAGAACTCTTCAATCATATCAGTGATGTCTTCAGCGTAAATGATTGCATCGCGTTTTTCATAAATTGCTTTACGTTGTCTTGAAATAACATCATCGTAATCAAGAAGATTCTTACGAATATCGAAGTTTTGACCTTCAATTTGTTTTTGAGCGTTTGTAATAACGGCAGAGAAAAGTTTCGATTCAAGTGGTCCTGGACCAAAAGATTCAATACGAGCTTGAATAGATTCTGCAGCAAATCTCTTTAAGAGATCGTCATCAAAAGAAACGTAGAATCTAGAGAATCCTGGGTCACCTTGACGGCCAGAACGTCCACGTAACTGGTTATCTATACGACGTGATTCATGTCTCTCTGTACCAAAAACACATAAACCACCTAAAGCCTTAACTTCGTCATCAATTTTAATATCGGTACCACGACCAGCCATGTTGGTAGCAACTGTAATAGCGCCTTTTTCACCAGCGTGTGCAATAATTTCAGCTTCACGAGCATGGTTCTTAGCATTTAATGTTTCGTGTTTAAGACCTTCTTTATCGAGCAATGCTGAAACTTCTTCAGAAGATTCAACTGAGACTGTACCAATTAAAATTGGTTGTCCTTTTTCATGTCTCTCTTTTACTTCCTTAACAAGTTCAGCAAGTTTTTCAGTCTTGTGAGCATAGATATAGTCTATTGCATCTTCACGAATAACTGGTCTATTTGTTGGAATAACAACAACTCTCATGTTGTAGATTTTTTGGAATTCTTCTTCTTCGGTCTTTGCAGTACCAGTCATACCAGACATCTTTTTGAAAAGTCTAAAGAAGTTCTGGTAAGTAATTGTAGCCATTGTGACTGTTTCTTCTTTAATTTTGACGTTTTCTTTAGCTTGAATAGCTTGTTGTAAACCATCACTATATTCACGTCCTTTAAGAATACGTCCAGTTGATTGGTCAATTAATTGAATTTCACCATTTTGATCAACCATGTATTCAACATCACGTGTCATGATGTAGTTAGCTTTCAAAGCTTGTTGAATTCTATGGAGATCTTCTTGATGATCTGGGCCATAAAGATTATCAACTCCAAAGAGTTGTTCAGCACGTTTATTTCCTGCTTCAGTTAATGAACAGGTCTTTTCTTTAATATCAATTTCGAAGTCAACGTTTCTTCTGAGTGCTTTTGCAAATAAGTCGTAAGTCTTATAAGAAGATGCACTTGTTCTTGCTTGACCTGAAATAATAAGTGGGGTTCTTGATTCATCAATTAAAATCGAGTCGGCTTCATCGATAACTGCATAATTTAAACCACGAAGAACTCTACGAGCTCTTGTGTTAGCCATGTTATCTCTTAAGTAATCAAAACCTAACTCAGAGTTAGTTGTATAACAAATATCGCATAAATGTTGTTGTTGTTTTTCTTGGGTTGTGAGGTCATGAATATTACATCCTACTGTTAAACCTAAGAAACGATAAATTTGTCCCATCCACTCAGCGTCACGTTGAGCAAGGTATTCGTTAACTGTAACGACATATGCGCCTTTACCCTCGAGTGCATTTAAATAAATTGCCATTGTTGCGGTTAAGGTTTTACCTTCACCAGTTCTCATTTCGGCGACATCACCATCATGCATAACAAGAGCACCAATAACTTGGACTTTATATGGGAATTGACCTAAGGTTCTTCTTGCAGCTTCACGAGCAACTGCCATGGCTTCGAATTTAATATCCTCTAATGTTGCGCCTTTTGCCAAAAGATCCTTAAAATATGGGGTTTTTGCTTGTAATTCTTCGTTTGAAAGCTTAGCCATTTCATCTTCATAGGCTAAAACTTTGTCGGCCATCTTGCTGTATTTCTTCAATACACGTTCGTCGACTCTAAATAATTTTTCAATGAAATTTGCCATAGTATTACTCCTTAACGGGTCAATTTAGTATTTTACCAAATATAATTGGTATAGCAACTTAATTATTATAGTTAAAAATCAACTCTATCATCTCTTTTCCAAATCAATTGTTTTTGACATTAGCAAAACTTTTATCTTTTTTGCACCTTTTTGTTTTATAAGTTGAATCATTGATTTAATGGTCGAACCAGTTGTATAGACATCATCCACCAACAGAATTTTTTTGTTACTTAAATCAACGTCATCAATAACCAAATATTCACCTATTTTTTCTCTTTCTTTTGTTGTCAAATCTGCTTGCTTTCTTTGCTTTGTTTTGTGTATACATTTGTTCATTTTTAATCTTAAGGTTTTGAACATTTCTTCGACATGATTAAAACCTCTTTCTTTATCGCTCTTTTTTGAAGATGGAGCAGGCACAATTTCATAACCTCTAAACTTAATGTTTAAGTAACTCGAATAATATTCTAAAAAGACAGAATATAATTCATAGTCATAACACCCCTTGAATTGATACAAAAGTTCTTGCACTTTTTCGTTGTAAAAATATATGTGAAAACATTCAACATCATCAACCTTGAAAGTGTTTAAAACGGGACTAAATTTTAATAGACATTCATGACATATTGTCGCGTGTTTACACAACAACGAGTGAAACGTATTTTGTTCAATTGGTTTAAAGCATATTTTACAAATGTTTGTTTTTGCTTTCGATTGTTGTAATTGCATTATTGATTTCACTCGTTCTTTTATTGACGAGAAAAACAACTTCACCTTCTGGAGCATCAATTTTTCTACCTACCCTTCCTGAAATCTGAATTAATGTTTGTGAATTATAAAGTTCATTATCAGCATCATAAATAATCACTTGAAGATCTTTAAAAGTAACACCTCTTTCTAGAACTGCTGTGGTAACTAAATAATCGTATTCACCCTTTTTAAATGTAGAAATTATTTGAGTTCTGTTCTTGCACTTAGAATGCACAAAAGCACCGTTTTTCACGAATATTTTTAAAAATCTATATACTGTTTCGCACCTTGAAATTGTTGGGGCAAAAACGAAAACTTTTTTGCCGTTCTGAATAAAGTTTCTTAGCTTTGTAACCAGGTATGCGAATTTCAAAATCCCGATTCTCACTACTACTTGTGGTACTGGCAATGGGTGCTTGTGAAAACGCGTGTTTAACTCTAAAATCTGCTTCCCTTTTTGACTAAAGAATTCAATAACATCTTTAGATGGGGTCGCCGACATCATTACAATATTTCCTTTAATCGCTCTAAAGAACATCGAGTGTAAAAGTTCATTGTTGTTAAATGGAAAGGCGTCAATTTCATCCAATATGATTAAGTCAAAATACTTTTCATATCTATAGAGTTGATGTGTTGTTAGCACAACTATATCTGCTGCCAATTTTTCCGTATGTCCTCCATATACTGAAACAATAGAATTATTCGGAAAAACCATATGAATTCTTTGAGATAATTCGATAACAACATCTCTCCTAGGAACAGCAAAGGCTACAGCTTTCCCTAAAGATAAACAATATGCCATGACAGCATAAATTAGTTCTGTCTTGCCTGCTCCACAAACCGCGTTAACCAAAGTATCAATTGCGTTTTTGTAATTGGAGACAATTTGTTCTGAAAGTCTTTTTTGATCTTTTGAAAGTGAATAGCCAAGTTTTAAAACTACTGAACCCTGACCACGTCTTTTTTGTTCGGCTTGTTTGCCATTCATTGTTATGCAAAAACGACAGTAAGGCTTTCCGTTCAAAAATCCAATATATTTAGGATCTTGATTACCACATCTAGGGCAGACAAAATTATTTCCCATCACTATATATATCCAGGTGAAAAAAGAAAAAATGCGATTTCGCGCATTTTTTCAAATAAATTTGAAATAAATTTTGAGTTTAGTTTTCGATCTCGTTTACTCTTCTCTCGTGACGGCCGCCCTCAAATGGAGTTTTAAGAAATATTTCAATTCTTCTTAGAACATCAGGTAGTTTCATAAATGTTGCTCCAAATGCAATCATGTTCGCGTTGTTGTGCTGCCTCATAAGGCCTGCCACCTCGTCATTATATGCAATACCTGCACGAACGCCTTTTGTTTTGTTTGCAGCAATTGCAATGCCTTCACCACTTGAGCAAACTAAAACTCCAAACTCAGCTTCACCACCAACAATCTTCTCTGCGGCTCGGTGTGCAAATATTGGGTAATCACAAGATTCAGTTGAGTTTGTTCCAACATCAATGACTGTAATGCCTTTGGAATTTAAAAAGGCTTTTATTTCTTCTTTATATGCATAACCTGCGTGATCTGAAGCAATTACTACTTTCATATTTCTTTCTCCTCCGAGACAACTCTTTTTATATCTTCAATTTTTATAGCACCTTCTCTTAAGATTTGGGTAAATTTATCCTCAACCAAGACTATTGTTGAAGGAACATTAGTAACGGTTTTGCCATCTACTACAGCTGCTAGTTCTTCGCCAAACGTCTCAACAACTTCATAAGCGGTTGTTCCTGGTTTCTCACCAGACTTATTCGCACTAGGAACAAGGAGTGGTTTTTCAGTTTTCCTAATTAGGTTTCGAATTAAATCATAATCAGCGATTCTAATCCCAATGTTACCAGTACTTGAAACACACCAAGAAGGGAGCCCAGGTTTTGCCTTAGTTATTAATGTGAATTGACCAGGCATAAATTCTTTCATAAGTGCCCTTGATACTTTGTTGAGATCAGCATATTTCTCTACATCCTCAACATCAGCAAGCATTAGTGTGAATGGTTTGTCTGGTGGACGCCTTTTTACTGCCACCAAAGTGTCATAAGCATCCTTATTGTCATACACTACACCTAATCCGTATACTGTTTCTGTTGGAAAGGCAATTACCTTTCCTTCTCTTAACAGCTTTGCGGCTTCTTCAAGTTCTGTTGGTTTTAGAATTTTCATAATTCAATTTTACTACCTCAACTCCAAAATAAGAATTCTTTCTTTCCCGTTGATGTCTTTTACAAACCCAAAAGTAGCGTTTTTTACGGTTTTTTCCAATAATTTTGTTAATTTTTCCTTCAAATCATAACCAATTTCGAAAACACAAAGAAGTTTCTTGTTTTTGATCTTAGGCAAAGCATCAAAAATGTGTTTATAGACACTCAATTCTTCATCCGCAAACAAAGCAAGATGTGGTTCATTATCAAGGACAGATTGGTCAACATCTTCTCTGTTCAAAATATATGGTGGGTTGGCTACCAATAAATCAACTTTCGCCCCTGCTTTTACCAATTCATTACATGCGTCTCCAACAAAGAAATTTGCAATTACTTCGTTCCTGGATGCGTTCTTTTTAGCTACTTCAATTGCGTCTTCTGATATATCAGACATAAACAAATAACGTACTTTCAGCTTTTTTGCTAATGTAATTCCCATAACGCCAGAACCACAGCAAATATCTGCAACATTTATGACGTTATCTCCAAATTCTTGAAGGGCTCTTAAATATGCTTGAGTCACTACTTCCTCTGTTTCTTGTCTTGGAATTAAAACTCGCTTATCGACATAAAAATCTAGTCCTAAAAATTCTGTTTCTCCAAGTATATATTGGATTGGTTCACCGCTCAGAAATCTTTCAAACTGATTCAAAAAGAGCGGTAAATCCATAATATTTTCGTTTTTGTGAATATAAAAACCAGACATGGATTTAATTCCGTTGTTGTGGCACAAAAGGATGCGCACAGAAATCTCATCAGTGTCTGGATTTTTTAGTTTTTTGAGTGAATCTTTATAAACTTCGTAAAGTGTCATTAGTTATTTGAATCGCCAAGCATTTTTTGTTCTTGGTCGAAGTGTTGAAGCGCATCAAGAATTTCATCAAGATCGCCTTCCATAACTCTATCTAATTTTTGAATAGTAAATCCAATTCTATGATCAGTTACACGGTTTTGTGGATAGTTGTAAGTACGAATCTTTTCGCTTCTTTCACCTGTTCCAACTTTAAGTTTTCTTTCAGAACCAAACTTTTCTTCTTGTTCTTCTTGGAGTTTGGCATAGATTTTAGCTCTCAACATTTGCATACAGATTGCCCTGTTTTGAATTTGTGATTTTTCAGTTTGGCAAGAAACAACAACGCCGGTTGGTTTATGTGTCATACGAACTGCGGATTCTGTCTTGTTAACGTTTTGACCACCGGCGCCTTGTGAACGATATGTATCAACCTGAATATCTTCCATTTTAAGTTCAACATCAATTTCTTCCATTTCTGGCATAACCAAAACCGTTGCGGTTGATGTATGAATTCTTCCGGAAGCTTCCGTCTTCGGAACTCTTTGGACACGATGGGCACCAGATTCAAATTTTAATCGAGAGTAGACATTATCGCCTTTTATCATAAATGATACAAAAGAATAACCGCCGGCTTCGCATGGATTTTCGTCAATTAATTGAATGCGCCATCCTTGTGTTTCAGCATATCTAACATACATTCTAAATAAGTCGCCTGCAAAGATGTTTCCTTCATCTCCACCAGCAGCACCGCGAATTTCAACAATGATGTTTTTATCATCATTTGGATCTTTTGGAAGAAGGGCGATTTTTAATTCATCACAAAGTTTTGCTTCTTCCTCGATAAGGCGTTTGTGTTCACTGTGACCGAGTTCAACAATCTCAGGATCTGAATCATTTATCATAAGTTCAGCATCTTTAATGTCTGAAACAATTCTTAAATATTTGTGATATCCTTCCACTACTGGTTCAAGAACGGCTCTTTCTTTAGAAAGGTCACGAAAACGCTTCATGTCTTTCATGATGTTTTCGTCTAATAATTCTTTTTCGACTTCCTCAAATCTCATTTCAGAGGTTTGGAGTCTTTTTAACATGCTTTGTTCCATAAGCGGAGAGATTATACCATAAACAAAAGTTTTGATAAAGTAAAAGCCATATTTCTTAATATTTATATTAATTTTCGTGGATTATACTTTTCTTTACTTTGTAATTGAAGTAAAATCTATATCGGTAAATTTTTATGGCATATAAAGCATTATACAGAACATATCGTCCTCAAACCTTTGACGAAGTTGCTGGACAAAAACACATAATCAGAACATTAAGAAACGCTCTTGCAAATAATAAAATTGCTCACGCCTATCTTTTCTGTGGCCCTAGAGGTACTGGAAAAACAACAATGGCTAAGCTTCTTGCAAAAGCTCTTAACTGTGAAGAAGGTTTTGGGCACCAATGCAATAAATGTTCTAATTGTATAGAAATTACTGAAGGGTCTCATCCAGATGTAATTGAAATCGATGCTGCCTCTAATAATGGTGTTGAACAAGTTAGAGACTTAATTGACAAAGTCAACTATTTGCCAATCAAAGGAAAATACAAAGTTTATATCATTGACGAAGTTCACATGATGACTGACAACGCTTTTAATGCTCTTCTTAAAACGCTCGAAGAACCACCAGCACATGTCATCTTTATTTTAGCAACAACCGAACCTCATCAAATTATTCCTACTATCCTTTCTAGATGCCAACGTTATGACTTTACAAAGGTTGCAGACGCTGACATTGAAGAAAGAATGATTACAGTTCTTAAACAAGAGGGTGTTCAGTACGACAAAGCTGCAGTTAGAGCAATTATTTCTCTTGCTGACGGCGGAATGCGTGATGCCTTATCGATTCTTGACCAAATTTTGGCGTACTCAAATAATTCGTTAAGTGTTGAAGACGTCTATTCAATCTTTGGCCTTATCTCAAATAAAGAAAAGGTTGGTTTAATTCAAGACATTAATGCAGGTGATATATCTGCTACCTTAGAGAAAGTAAAAAACTTTTCTGAAGGTGGCATTGATATTGCGCGTTTAACTCAAGATATTTTGGAAATTTTAAAAGATGTTCTTATTTTTAAGAAAACATCTAAACTTGATGAATTAACAACACTGAACCAAAGCGACGCTCAACTTCTTGCAGATTCAATTGATGTGAGAAAGCTTCATGAAATGATTGGAACATTCCTAAAACTCCAATTAGATTTCAAAACTGCCAGTAATGTTAAAACATTATTTGAAGTAGCTTTATTAAAGCTGCTTACTTACGAAGATGCTGCCGCCCCAGTAATGGTTAAAAAACAAATTATTGTTGAAAAGAAAGTTGAACCAAAACCTGAACCTGTTATTCAACCTAAACCGAGAGTTGAAGAGCCTGTTGTTCCTCAACCACAGCCCGCACCAGTTCAACAACCTGAGCCGATTATTGAAATCAGACCTGAGCCAATAATTGAGCAGCCAAAACCTCAACCAAAGCCAGAACCAAAACCTGAACCGAAAGTTGAAAAAGTTGTTGATGAGACGGTTGCTCCAGATTGGCTTGTTGATGACGATAAAGAGAAAAAATCTGTGGAAATTACCGGGGATAAATATGAATTTGATGATGATATGATTATTAAATTTATGGTTCTCGGCGATAGAGAACTACGTCTAAATATTATTAAGCGCTGGAATGAATTAACAGCATATCTTGGACACCCAACATTAGGTGATTTAGTCGCATTACTTAAAGATGGTTCTCCTCTTGTTGCAACAAAGAATGTTTTGTTGTTGGTCTACGACTTTGAGAAACTCGCTTCAAAGGTTAACGTTAAAACTAACTCGAATAGAATTTCTGAAATTTTACATAAAATGCTTGGCCGCGATATGTTTGTCTATGCTTTATCACGTAGTGATTCTACTAGACTAGTTAAAGCATATCAAAATTTAAGACAAATCTCTCGTTTGCCATTGCCAAAAGACATCCACATCTCATTGGAGGAACTTAGAAAATGAACATGCAACAAATGATTATTCAAGCTCAAAAAATGCAAAGAGAAATGCAAAAGAAGCAAAAAGAACTTGAAGAAAAAGAATTTACTATAAGTAAAGGTGGAGCAGTAACGGTTATTGTTAAAGGTGATAAAACTGTTAAATCAATCGACATTGATAAAGATGCTCTTGACCCAGACAACAAGGAGATGGTTGAAGAGCTTATCGCCTTGGCTATTAACGAAGCTGTCGAACAAATTAAGGCTGCTGAAGCCGCCATTAGTGAATCAGTCACAGGAAACGGACCACTCTTTTAATGAAAGAATTCTCTAGCATCGCAAAACTTATCGATTCATTTCAACGTTTACCAGGAATTGGCCATAAAACTGCAGAAAAAATGGCATATCAAGTCCTAGAAATGAAAGATGAAAACGTTGAATATTTTGCTAATGCTTTAAGAGAAGTAAAATCAAAAATCCATCATTGTCCAATTTGTGGCGCATACACTGAAGACGATATTTGCGAAGTGTGTACAAATGACATGCGTGATAAAACCAAAATCATGGTTGTGTCATATCCAAAAGACGTTATTGCTTTTGAAAAAATTGGCGCATTTGATGGTGTTTATCATGTTTTAGGAGGGTCATTAAGCTCAGTTAACGGTGTTACCATAAATGATTTAAATGTCTCGTCTCTTTTTGACAGAATACAACAACAAAAAGTTAGTGAGGTTATCGTTGCTACACCTCCAAACACAGAAGGTGAGACAACGGCTTTGTATCTTGCTCGTATACTTGCAAATACTGGTGTAAACATAACGCGTATTGCTTACGGTCTCCCATTAGGTGGGCATTTAGAATATGCTGACGCGCTTACGCTAACAAAAGCACTTGAAGGTAGAAATAAAATTTAAGGAGAAACATTTATGTTTGTTACTATAGAAGGACCAGAAGGAAGCGGAAAGTCATCCGTTACAAAAGAGGTTGTAAAACTTCTTGAAGCAGATGGAGAAATCGTTGTTTTAACACGCGAACCAGGCGGAACACCAATTGCAGAAGAAATTCGTAATGTTATTTTAGACAAGAAGAATACGGCTATGGATCCAATGACCGAAGCGTTGCTTTATGCTGCAAGCCGCAGACAACATTTAGTCGAAAAAGTTTGGCCTTTATCAAAAGAAGGAAAAATTGTTATCTCTGATAGATTTTTAGATTCCTCTCTCGCATATCAAGGCGGAGCAAGAGGGCTAGGAATTGATAATATTCTTGCTCTTAATCAATATGCTACCGATGGTTTCTATCCTGATTTAACTTTGTTATTTGACATAGACCCACGTATCGGAATGCAAAGAATTGCTGCAAACAATAATAGAGAAGTTAACCGTTTAGATTTAGAAAAAATAGATTTTCATGATAATGTCCGCAAAACATTTTTAGAGCTAGCAAATCGCTTTAAAGATCGCTTTGTTGTATTAGATGCATCAAAACCTTTCGATCAAGTTGTGCAGGATGCTTATCATGCTATCAAAGATAGATTAGCAAAATGCAAATAGATAAATACTTACAAGAATATCAACCTGTTATTTATAAAACTTTTGTAAATGCTCTAGAGTCAAACAAGCTTTCACATGCTTATTTGCTTAGTGGATCAGT